>Ga0194038_1000222_pt1 | contig 24320 bp, 18 predicted proteins | sample JunL226m_MetaG_FD_148630 | JGI IMG/M metagenome (GOLD analysis project Ga0194038, IMG submission 148630) | Anoxic zone freshwater microbial communities from boreal shield lake in IISD Experimental Lakes Area, Ontario, Canada - Jun2016-L227-6m | ecosystem: Environmental > Aquatic > Freshwater >... | reverse complement strand
CGAAGGTTTCTGAACTTTTCCTAGTGTTATCAATGAGTTGGGTCTGGCATAGAGGGAGTTTGCCACTAGAAGATTGGCCTCCGAAGCCAAGGGTCGTGGGTTCGATCCCCGCCAGCCGCACCAGACGACCATTTTTCAACGTGTCACAACACCTCAGAACCCGCGTGTTTACAAGCATTGCGGGTTTTTTCTTGCCTCACATCGTTTCAGGCGGTAACATGACATACCGCCAAAAACGTAGCATATTTGGCGGTATCTGCATAAACCGCAAAACCACATACCGCCAAAAGAGGTCCTATGGCACTGACCGACACCTTCGTTAAGAACGTCAAGCACACTGGGGCAGCGTCCGGGGACAAGTACACCGACGGTCGCGCCATGTATTTGCTGGTCAACGCCGTGGGTAAATATTGGCGAATGAATTACCGGTTTGCCGACAAGCGCAAGACACTGGCGCTCGGCGTCTATCCTGATGTCGGACTGGCCAAGGCCCGTGCGCGCCGGGACAAGGCGCGGGAGCAATTGGCAGATGGAATTGATCCGGCCACGGCCAAACGCGAAGAGAAGCAGGCCCAAGCGGATGCAGCGGCCAATACGTTTGAGGCGGTGGCGCGGGTCTGGCTGGTCAAGACAGCATCCAAGCGTGCCGAGGTGACCCAATCCAGAATCACGACCTTGCTGGAAAAGGACGTTTTCCCCTTTATCGGGTCCATGCCCATATCCACCATCAAGCCGCGTGACGTGCTGGACAAGGCAGTGCGCAAGATCGAAGCGCGGGGTTCTATCGACACGGCACACAGGGCAAAGCAGATATGCGGCCAGATTTTCCGGTACGCGGTCGCAGTTGGTCTGGCAGAGCGGGATGTGACAACCGACCTGCGCGGCGCGCTGGCCGCCATACCCGAATCCCACTTTGCCGCGATCACCGAGCCAAAGCAGGCCGGTGAATTGATGCGGTCGATATTCGACTACACAGGCCACCCCTGTACCGTGGCGGCGCTTAAGCTTACCCCGCTGTTGTTTGTCCGACCGGGCGAGCTGCGCACGGCGGAATGGGCAGAGATCGACCTGGATGCTGCCGAGTGGCGCATACCTGCCAGCAAAATGAAGATGAAGGTTGACCATCTGGTGCCACTGTCCACGCAGGCGGTCGCGCTATTGCGAGGTGTGCAGCCGATCACTGGGCATGGTCGCTACGTGTTCCCCAGCTTGCGCACCGGCGAACGCCCCATGAGCGAAAACACCATCAATGCTGCGTTGCGCGGATTGGGCTACAGCAAAGAGATTCACACGGCGCATGGCTTTCGGGCGCTGGCCCGCACCATCATGGACGAAGTGATGGGCGAACGGGTGGACTTGATCGAGCATCAATTGGCACACGCGGTGAAAGACCCCAATGGACGGGCTTACAACCGCACTGCACACTTGCCAGCACGGCGCTTGATGATGCAAAACTGGGCGAACTACTTAGACAAGCTGCGCATCGGCGCAGATGTGATTCCAATTCGCAACGGTACGAAGTAAACAGCTTTGCCAGCCCTAGGCTGATCCCCGAAAACCCGTTTCCCTGACGGACTGGGCTGGCACTCTTTCAGGGGCGCTAGGGACGCAATGAACAGTTCGCGCGATGTCTTTCTCTTTAACAGTTATCTGGAAGAGATCCGGGAGTTAATGGACAAGGAATACGAAGGAAAGAAGGATGAAAACATCGACCTTTCCGACGAGGACAAGGCACTTGTAGACGGTTTTTTCGCAGGCGAAATTGAGTACAAAACCCTTTCATTTGAAGCACAAATGTATTGCAGTCTCAAATCACTGGCAGATCAGCGCAAAGATCCATTTCAGTACTCGCGCCTACCGGAAACCCTTGAACTAGAGACATGGACGCCTGAATCAGCACTGCTGATCTTGGCGGGAGTTGATCCGTTCGCCGCGATTTTCGACTGGAGCTACGAGAACTTCATGGGGGCAGAAATTCATGAACCGAAAATTAGGCACGCGGCCTGTTTTGGTGACAGGTCGGACCTCTATGACTATCCAATAGTTGACGATTTTGCGCACAGCCCCAGCGAACTACGCAGAATGATCAAGTCGGCTGAAAAGGAAGGTGGTTCTGAGGACGACATGAAACGGCTACGGAAAGACCTTGAAGACGTTGAGCGCTGGAGCAAGGACGAAATTTCACAATTTAAAACTAGGGTTCTTTCATTGCGCGCCAAAATGCTTGGCGTGTTAAAGCGAAGGTGGGATAGCGGTGACCACGACGCAACTCAGAGGCAAAGTCCGGTGTTCTTTGTGCGCTGGGCGGAAAAGCGGGGTTTTGAAATTGAGTGGGCGGAATGGGCGCGAAAGCATCACTTGCTTCCCGAAGGACAAGCTGCCGAAACACAACCATATTTCGATGCGGACAGTGAAGAATATCCGGAGTTGCTGCATATCGCCGTCAGAGCCTGGGAACATGCGCGTACGGGACATGGCGGGACACCTAAGCAGCGAATAAATGCATTCCTTGAAGTTCGATATGCCGCTATCCCCAAGGACGCCCGGGACGCCATTGCACGGGTAGCCAATTGGCAAAAGAAGGGGGGAAGACCCTCCAATAAGGACAAAATGGGTGGGTAGGTTTCGCCCTTTATCTCCGGAAGATTCGGGCTATTCATAGCGGACCGGAACGGATTCAATCCACTTCATACCAGACGCTTCAACACTGGTTGTGAAGGAATTGAATGAAACGAGATAGTACGGTTCAAGGCACCGTCCAAAAGCCCCACTACGCACGCGCCAAGGCGGCATGTGAGTACTTTCAGATCGCCCGCTCCACACTATGGCAATGGTGCAAGACCCGTGATGGATTTCCAAAGCCGCTCAAGGCTGGGGAAAAAGTCACCCTCTTTGACATCAACGCCATTGACGCTTTTCTCAAAGCGCAAGCGGTCAAGTGAGGTAGAGTCATGACAAAAAATAAGGCCCCAACAGCCAGGACGCCGCTTCCATCCAACAACCCGGCGCAAAAGGCCACCATCAACCATTCGGTCTTCGACGCGTTGCCCGACAGCGCCTTCATTCGGGAATCGCAAATGGTGCAAAGCCCCAAGCGGCCAGGCACTCCGGCTCCCTTGCCGTTTTCCGCACCGACGCTGTGGCGCAAGGTCAAAGATGGTACGTTCCCCAAACCTATCAAACTGTCCGAGCGGGTAACGGCATGGAATGTGGGTGCGGTGCGCGCCTGGATGACTGCGCAGACGCAAGCGTAACGGTGTCGGCCATGACCGACCTGATCGACCAATTCCGGCAGGCCATTGCGACGGCGGGACTGACACCGCCGACCGAGATTATTGAAGATGGCGCTATCCACCGGTTCAGCTCCAGCGGCAGACCCCGTGACGAATCCGGCTGGTATGTGCTGCACAGCGACGGCATAGCGGCTGGCGTATTCGGTGACTGGCGCCAGGGCCTCACTCAATCATGGTGCAGCAAGTCGGACAGCACCATGACCGAAGCCGAACGGCAGGCGCATCGTGAGCGCATCAAGGCCATGCAGGCGGCGCGTGACGCCGAACAAGCACAGCGCCAGCAAAATGCCGCGCAGGACGCATTAAAGCGCTGGGCAGCGGCACCACCATGTACCAGTCACGCTTACCTGACAATCAAGGGCATCAAGTCCTACGGCGCAAAGATCGAGGGCGACAACTTGTTGGTGCCCATGCGCGACACGTCGGGCAAGGTCCACAGCTTGCAGACCATCGCCCCGGATGGAACCAAGATGTTTATGTCTGGTGGTCGGGTCAAGGGGTGCTATTTTTCAATTGGCAAACCGTCTGACAGCGTGATCGTCTGTGAAGGTTTCGCCACCGGCGCAAGCATCCATGAGGCCACGGGCAGCGCGGTCGCCGTCGCTTTCAACGCGGGCAACCTTGAGGCGGTCGCAGTCGCTTTGCGCGGCAAGTACCCCAGCCTGAAGATCATCGTCGCTGCGGATGACGACCACCAGACTGTCGGCAACCCGGGTTTGACCAAAGCACGGGCAGCGGCGCGGGCGGTCGGCGGTTGGGTGGCAGTGCCGGTGTTCAAGGAGTTGCCAGCATGAGTTCCCTGACCGACTTCAACGATTTGCACCAGCTTTCTGGTGCCGACGCTGTCAAAGCCTGCATTGAAAATGCTGTTGAATCAGTAGCTGTCAGTGCAAGTGGAACGGGCGTTACAGGCACAAATGACGTATGGCCAGAACTGCAACCTTTGATCGCCCACACCGAAGCGCAAGACTATCCACTTGATGCGCTGCCGCCACTGATCCGCTGCGCGGTAATGGAAGTCTGCGGCTTCGTCAAAGCCCCCGTGCCACTGGTGGCCATGAGCGCACTGGCGGCGCTATCGGTGGCCATTCAAGCGCATACCGACGTACAGCGCGACATCAAACTTGAGGGGCCGTGTGGGTTGTTCTTGTGTGGCATTGCCGACAGCGGTGAGCGCAAAACGAGTTGCGACGGCTATTTCACCAAGGCAATTCACGACTACCAAGCCCGTGAGCACGAAAAGGCCAAGCCCCTGATCCAAGCCTACGAAACCGACCTGGACGTGTGGAAGTCAAAGCGCGGCGGCATCCAGGAAAAAATCAAGTCACTGGCCAAAGACGGCAAGCCCACAAACCTGCTGGAAAACCAACTGCACGACCTCGACCGCGACAAGCCCAAAGCCCCCCGAGTGCCAAGACTGATCTACTCAGATGCGACACCCGAGGCACTCGCATCCAACCTGGTCAACGGCTGGCCTTCGGGCGGTGTATTCAGCAACGAGGGCGGGATAGTGCTGGGTGGCCACGCCATGAACAAAGACGTGGCCATGCGCAACATGGCGCGGTTGAATAAATTGTGGGATGGCACAGTGGCAGCAAGCGAGCGCATAACCACTGAGAGCTATGGTGATACCACGGCGCGGTTCACCATGAGCCTGCAAGTGCAGGAGCCAACGCTACGGGCATTCTTTGACAACACCAAAGGACTAGCACGCGGTACAGGCTTCTTGGCGCGCTTCCTGGTGGCTTGGCCTACGTCAACCATGGGCACACGCATGTTCACCCCACCACCGGACGGATGGCCAGCGCTGGCAGCATTCAATGCGCGGTTGACAGCCATTCTTGATCGAGCGGCACCCGTAGATGAAGACGGCATATTGACCCCGGCCATGCTGACCCTGGCACCGGATGCAAAAGCGGCCTGGGTGACATTCCATGATGCGATTGAAGCCGAATTGAAGACGGGCGGCGAGCTGTACGACCTGCGTGATGTGGGCAGCAAGGCGGCTGACAACGTGGCACGCATGGCAGCGCTATTTCATGTTTTCGCTGGCAGCATTGGGCCGGCTGATTTTGATTGCGTTGAATCGGCAGTCCAGATCGTCACCTGGCACCTGTTTGAAGCAAAACGGTTTCTGGGTGAATTGGCAATGCCTGCTGAACTGGCAAATCCGATGCGGCTGGAAACCTGGATGCTGGACTATTGCAGGCGCGAGGGTACGGACAAGGTATCGACCAAGACGGTGCAGCAATTCGGGCCGGGCGGTTTGCGTGAAAAGGCAGTCATTGATTCAACCGTCAAAGAACTGGCAGAGCTGGGCCGGGCGCGCATTGTCAGGGACGGCAGAAGAAAGCTGATTCAGATCCGAACTGACTTACTGGTGAGGGCATCATGAATTTGCTGGCCATGCTCAAAAAGGGAGGGTTACGGCAAACTGCTACTGCTATTCCTGCTACTTTTGCTACTGCTGCACCCGTTACACCGACACAAATAGCAAGAGTAGCAACAGTAGCAGTAGCAAGCCAGCAAAAGCCCCCGGCGAATGACCTGACGCCCGACCCCGACCGCTGGTGCTGGCCGCACAGCACGGCCATGACCGGGCGCGAGATCGACACCTTCACGGCGCGGCTGGCAAGGTTCACCGACAAGGGCACAAGCACGGATGTCGGCGAAGCGCTGGCAGACAAGCTGGTGATCCGTGATCGTGAATCAGACGATAGGCGGCTTTGCCTGGAATGCCTGCACCTGGCTGGCTACGGGCCGGGCTCATGGCGCTGTGGCAATTGGCAGGCCGCTGGCACGGCCATCAAGGCGCGTGACGCTGGCCTGCCCGCTGATCTTGTTTGGCAGCTCCAGCGCTGCGACGGATTCATCACCCGGCTCACATCAATCTCGGAAAGAACTGACCATGAACACGACCACAACTGACACGGCACTGCCCACGACAAGCGACAACCCTGCCCCCTTGGTTCCAGACGCAAAGCCCCAACCCTACGAAGTCGTCCGGTTCAACGCCATGAAGCATGGCATCCTGAGCCGGTACACCGTGCTCAGTCATGAATCCCATGCCGACTACGAGAGCCTGGTGAACTCCCTGATGGACGAGCACTTGCCCGCCGGTGCCACTGAACAACATTTGATTGAAGAACTGGCCAGCGTGATCTGGCGCAAACGCCGGGTCCTGCAAGCCGAGGGCGCCACCATCAACAAAGGGTTGAAGGAATCCGCGCGCAGTGCCAAGACGGTTATTCCGGCGGCAGCGCCGTTTGAAATGGGCATGTCTGGCGAGAGCACCGACATCCGCAACCTGATGGACCTGACGCCCGAAGACGTGGCTGAGAGCCAGCGCGATGCCCGGCATGACCTGGATGCCACCAACAAGGCCAGCGCCATTCTGCGCAAAGGCGGTGACCGTGCCTATGAGAAAGCCTTGCGCGCCCTGTTGCCAGATTCACGGGAATGGTGGGAAAGTTATCTGGAAGAAGAAGAGTACACCGCCGATGCCGAAGGACTGGGAACTTTCATCGAAGAGCATCTGGAACCCCTGTGCCACCGGCAGGAAAAGGAAGCCCGCCACCATCAAGCCATCGTGAACCAAACCATTGGTGAAGGGCTGCAACCCTACAAGCTGGAGAAGCTTTCTCGCTACGAAACCCACCTGGATCGCAAGTTTGAGCGCACTTTGGCCATGCTGATCAAGCTCAAAGACCTCAGAAGCAGCCGTGCGGCGTAAATAAGCAGGTACTTTTTGACAATCCATAAAACCACCGCTAAACCCCTATCCATGCGGTTTTCGGGGGTTCTAAGTGACTTTTCAAGCCAAGCAAATGTTTAACTTGCCAAATGATTTCGGCAATATCTGGAGAATAAAAAAATGGGCGGACGCGGAAGTGGGCGGCGCAGCAGTTATGGCGGCAAGCCGGAGACCAGTGATTCGTCGCCGCTGGACATCAGGAAGATCAATCGCAAAGGACTTCTGGTGCCCGGCAAATGCTTTAGTTGGCAGTGGACGGTAAACGATCAGGTGGTATCGAGCATCAGCCTGCGGGTTGAAAGCCAAGCCCTGGTGCTGTCGTATCGCAAGAAAAGCACGGGGGAGAATGTTGAGCAACGGGTGCAGATCCAATCCTCACCCTGCCACCTTGGCGGACAGCGGCACTGGTTCACTTGCCCCCGATGCGGTAAACGGGTCGCGGTACTGTACGCGCCGGGCCGCTACTTCACCTGCCGCCAGTGTGGTGGGCTGGGCTACGCCACTCAAAAGGAAGGTGTGGGTGACCGGGCATCCACCAAAGCCGACAAGATTCGCAAGCGGCTGGGCTGGCCGGTCGGCATCTTGAATGAAGCCGATGGCAAACCAAAAGGCATGCACTGGAAAACTTACTGGCGGCTCAAGAGTCAGCACAATGCGCTGGTGCAGGTAAGTTTTCATGATATTGGCCGCAAGCTGGGTTTCTTGCACCGCTTGCTGGAACCGTGAATCTGTTTCGCAAAATGGGCTATCAGGGGTCAATCATGCCAATTCGCATGGCCGCTCACACTTTAGCGATTACACCGGCATCAATCAGAATTTTTTGATATGCCACCGTCTTCAGCCGATCCCCGCCGCCAAACAAGGCATTGGCATAGCGATCACCATCAACTTCACTCACATGATCAACCCACGCCGTGATCGAATTCAAGCCGCCCCACCAATTCTTCGCGGCTGGTGAAATTACTATTCTTGGTTGATCAGCTACTTTGTACCCGTTGAGGTGTACGGCCATGATTTGATCGCGCTGTTCGGCAATAGTGGCGGTGCGGGTGTCAAAACTGCGAGCAACAGCATGGTTCGCATCCGCCGTGACAGGCCGGGTGGGGTCTGGTAGCAGTTTCTTCAAGAAAGCAGCAAACGCATCGTCGTTGCACTTGGCCTGCACCAGCTTTTCCATCGCATTCTTGGTGTCATCTTGTTGGGCCAGCACGGACTTAAAGAAGACTTCGGCCTCAGCTTTAATCACCTCGTAGCTGCCACTGTGACCACGCCGGAAGACATGCGTCTGGTCTTTCTTTCTGAGCGCAATCGACAAGGTGTTGTTGCAAACCACCCTTACCGTGGTCAGCCGGATGTCAATTGGCAAGGTCCCGTCATGGCTATTGGAAAACAGCAAGTAGGTGTCGAGCTTGTCCTCGTCGGGCAAGACGATGCTCTTTGGCAGTTTCGCCATCAGCCAGACCACTTCGCCCTTCTTGAGATAGCCGCCAGTGTGATAGACACTCTGACCTTTACCAAACAGCGAATCGAACATCAACGCGCCGTCACGGTTTTGCAGGACCTTGAAGTTGGGGTGAACAGCACCCAGTACGCGACCGGGTTGGCCTGGCTTTATGTCATCACGGACGATAGCCTGACGTTGTGGCACAGCGGACTGGTGTTCACCTGCCAGCACCAGCGGCTGCATACTGACCGTCCAGTCCAGACCGCCCGCACTTAAAGCCTCTTCGATGGTCGCTGGCTTGTCGAGCTTCGTGCCAAGCTTGTGCCAAGGTCTTTCACCGAAATAGAACATCTGCCCGATGTTGTGTGCCATGTTGATCCTCATTGGTAATGAATGAGACTGTACTCTGACAGCCCAAAGGCTCACAGGGTGAACCTTAAACAAGCGAGGTGAACAAATGTTTTGCGGACAAATGTCTAGCGGAATATTCACTATTTCAACCTCTAGCGCTTGCTGCACTTGCGTTAGCAGCTATTCTTTTTGATCAAATCCCGCGATACTGTCAAATCAATTCCATCAATGTCAATGGATAAGATGAGACGTTTCTGGATGCTGTAACAATGCAGCACTGGTCAGAAAGAACTCAAATGACAAAGACACTCAAGCAAACCTGCACTCCCCGCGCTGCTGTTCTCGACGGCACCGCCGATTTCGTCGTCAACCTGGCAGACCTTCCCGCACTCACCGAGACCGATGCAACGGAATTTCTCGATTCCAACGTGCTGACCTCCGGCATGGAGATACTCCTGTCGCAAGCGTTCGCCCGCCTGGCTGGCACGGGGAGTTCCAGCGGCATCTACAAGCTGTCCGAATCCATGGGCGGCGGCAAGACGCAGAGCATGATCGTCGCTGGCATCCTGGCGCGGTTCCCGAATCTGGCAACGCTGATGCCATTCCACGACCCGCTGGCCAAGGCCAAGCCGGACGTCGTTGCCGCCTTCACCGGGCGCGCCACCGATAAGAAGGTCTGGGTTGCCATTGGTGATGCACTCGGTGTCACATTCGCCCCTGATCGCGCGCCGTCTGAGACTGAATGGCGCGACGCGCTCAAAGGCCGTGCCGCGCTGATCCTGCTTGATGAATTGGCGTTCTACCTGGTCCATGCCGCCAGTCAAGGCAGCAAGGAAGACGGCACCCGCGCTGCAACCCTTGCGGGCATCGCACTGACCAACCTGTTTGGCGCGATACGCGACTACAAGGAATGCCGTCGCTGCGTCATTGTCATTGCTGACCTGCAAAAAGATTGGGAACAAGGCGCGGAGGAGCTTTCGCGCATTATGCGCACCAACGACACGCTCGGTGGCACGATGAACAGCGTGAATAACGAGATGTCTAAAGGCGCACAGACCATCGCTCCAGTGGACAACAGCAAAGACGAGCTTTACGCCATCTTGCGGCGACGGCTATTCAAGACGCTGGATGCCAGTGCAAAGGACATTGAGGCTGTTGCCGATGCCTATGTGGTGGAGTTGAAGAATGCCAGCGCCATCATCGAGCGCCCGACCATGAAGGTGCGTGAAGAAATTCTGGTTTCTTACCCATTCCATTTCTCTACCAAGAAATTGATTGCCAACTTCAATGACAACCCAGGTTTTCAGAAGACCCGTGATGTCATTCGCCTGATGGCGACCATCGTCCGCAGCCTATGGGGCAAGGGCGAGGTCGAGGTCGCAAAGCACTACCTGCTGGCGCTGGACGCATCTGACCTTAACGATGCCAATGTGGCCAGCCGGTTTGTCGAAATCAAGAAGTCGTTGCAAGATGCGATGCAGACCGACATTGCCAACAGCGGCACGTCGCATGCTGAAACACTGGATACCGAGACCGATGGACTGGCGTGTCTGGCTGCCAAGTGGATTCTGACGGCTTCGCTTTCAGAGCTGAACCCAGTCGGTTTATCGTCCGCAGAATTGGCTGAATTTCTGATCGCACCTGGCCGCTCGATTCTCGGCTTGCAGGATGCGCTGAAAAAGCTCTACGACACTTGTTGGTACATTGAGCAGACCAAATCGGAGCGCTACCGGTTCAACCGTCACAAGAACCTCAATGCCCAGGTCAATAGCTATACCAACGTCTGCACCAACGAAGACCGCGATGCCAAGATCGAGACCAAGCTGACCGAGATGTTCGAGCCCAAGGACAAGCGCTGCTATCAGAAGCTCGTTGTCTTGCCCGCGCTCGACAAGCTTCAGCTTGAGCGCGAGAAGACCACCTTGGTCATCCTCAAGCCAGACACAGACTTTCAGAAATTCTTCGCCGCCGAAAAGTACAAGAACCGCGTCGCCTTCCTGACTGCCGTCGATCAGACCGGCATCTTCACCGTTAATAAAAAAGCGCAGCGGCTTTGGGCCATCAGCCAAGTGGTGAAAGACCTCACCCCTGACGATAGCCAGTACAAGAAGGCCAAAGACACTGAGGCGGAATACCAGACGGAATTATTTGTTGCCATCAAGGCTGTGTTCAATAAATTTCACTATCCCTTGATTGATGAAGAGCAGGAAACCGCCTTGATCGGAGCCCCGTTGCTGGATGGTTACGTGGACCAGAAGACTGGCCTCCATGTGAAGTACCGCAACGAGGAAGCCTCCAAGGGCGAATTTGTAGTTGAAGCTACCCTACGCGAAGCCAACAAGTTCCAGGTCTTCAATCCGGGCAGCGGCGACGACAAGCTCAAGGTCTATCAACCCTTGCGCACGCGCATCGAATCTTTCCTGTTCCCGCCGACAGGGCGTACCACCTGGGAGCAGATCAAGGATGGTGCCGCATCGCGTGGCCATATTCTCTGGACCGAACCCGGCACACTGGAGCGTATGCGTGAGGTGCTGATTACTTCCGCTGTGTGGCGTGAAGATGCAGGGCAGATTCAAAAACCACCGTTTGATGAAATTACCGGTGTGACCATTGAATATGCACGCGACAAAGATACCGGTGTCATCACCACCACCGACATCAAGATTTCCCATGCCGACAAGCTGTTTGTGCGTGAAGGTGCGGGCGAGTGGAAACCCCACCTGACGGGTCAGACGCTGGTTAGCAGCGCGATGTTGGCGCGTGAGGGTGCGGGCGAATGGCAACCCCACTCGACGGATCAGCCGCTGGTCAGCAGCGCGATGCTGGTCGAGTTCAAGGCGATTGATTCTAGTGGCAAGAACAAGGAAGGCAAGCCCTACCGCATTGAAAACACCATTGACCTGGCGCACGACTTTGTTCCGTCCCCCAATGCTGGCCACCACGTCGTCAAGGTCAAGGTGGTGCCGCCCGACAGCACATTGCTTTTCAGCCTGGACGGATCCAACCCCGCCAATAACGGCAAGCCCTATGCCAAACCAGGCATTGAAGCTCCGGAAGGGAGCACGGTTCGCCTCCATGCCGAAAAAGGCGGTGTCGTGCGCACGATCAACATTACCATCCCCAAAACGCACACTGGTGGCGGCGATAGTGGGCCGACCCTCAACCCTGACATACCCGCCACTGTCAATGGCAACGCCTTCACCCACCTTGTGACGCGCTCTGCCACCTACCACCTACTCAACAGTTTGCCGACCGATGCCCGCTTGCAGATGGTGCAGGTCAAATCCACCGTTGCAGCCAGTGACACCACGGTCACCATGACTTGGGACAGCAAGACCCAACTGCCCCCCAAGAGTGTGCTGGAGGCGCTTGAGTTTCTTGACAAACAAGTTGACGGCGGTGAATGGTCGCTGCGCTTTAAGCATCTGCACTTCGCCACCGGCAAGGCATTGCTGCAATGGCAGGTGGATACCAGCAGTAAGATCGTACTGGCACAGGTGACCCAATGAGCGAATCGCTAGACGGCGCAACGGTGCACGATTTCGGTATCGTTGCCGAACACAGTGACTGTTTCGAGTTTTGCATCGAGGGCGCGGCTGGCGAAAACTGTCGATTGGTCGCCTTTGTGCAGACCGAGCGCGGCCCGCGCCGCACAGAGTTGGTTGAAATCGCTGGAACCACCTGGCGCAAGATCAACACCCGCGTGGTGCGTGAGCTGGCGCAAGATATGGGCGAAAGCGAGCTCGTCGGCAAGAAGGCACCCAGCCTCAAGACCGGCATCAATCGCTTGAGCCCCATGGTCGGACGCGAACTGGCCCTGTTGCTCTGGGCCTTGCAAGAAGAAGGCGCAGCGGAGCAATTGGAAGCCATCCTGCACGGCTGGCGCGAACTGGCACGGGAAGAGCGCTGGTGGCTCTACGCCAAGGCGGCCGCACACGGGCAACAGGCAGGCTCTGGCTGGCGGCGCGCGCTTTTTCATGCGCTATCGGAAACGGCAGAATTCCGTGCAGTAATGCCGCAGGCTGAAAAAAAAAGCCCGAAGAAATCGAGTTCACACAGCCGTTCAACCCACCAGCGCCTGCCATCCCAGTCGCCAATAGCGTGCCCCCCATCAGTGCCACTGCCAGCCCGGCGCGCCGCAGGAAGAAGAACGACGGCGGCAGCGGTAACGACCCTCAAATAAGCCTATTTTGATATGACAACCGCCCAAGCCGCCAAGACCTTCATCGAAGTCCAGTTCCCCATCGGGCCGTTGTCGCTGGAGAGCTACATCGAACGAGACGCCAAGGGCGCAAAGGCGCTGTCTTCGCTGGGCAAGTGGTGGGGCTCAAAACCGCTGGTGTTGACGCGGGCCATCATCTTGGGAACGGTGTTCCCGGCTTCCGATGACCCGGACGCCTGGCCGGATGACTTGGCTATTTTCCTGCGCTGCATGACGTTCGACAACGCCGGAATGTGGAAGCGTAAGACTGATGCACTGCCGGCTAAGCTGTGCTACAGCCAAGCCTCCGCTACCGAGAAGATCGACCTCTTTGATGAGCCAGAAGCCTGGAAGCGCCGGGGTATAGATCGTGAAAAGCGGCAGGCGCTGGAGAAACGAGTTTTCTACGCGCTGGATTACGTTGCGCAACGCGACTACTGTTGCCGGGTGGAACAAATCGACGGCCCGCCGGAGGAGTCCTGGGTTGAAATCAATGCCTATCTGGGCACCACCGCCAACACGCTGCGACAACTGATCGAGCAACTGTCCATTCGCCGCTACGGCAAGCGGCTCAAGGTGGGCGATGCCTTTTCCGGCATGGGGTCGATCCCTTTTGAAGCGGCTGAACTGGGCTGCGATGTGTATGCATCCGACCTCAACCCGGTCGCCTGTCTGCTGACCTGGGGGGCGCTCAATCTGGTGGGCGGTACGGACGAATTTCGCACCACGGTCCATGCCGAGCAGAAGCGCATTTACGACGAGGTCGATGCCTGGATACTGGAGAAGGGCTTCGAGACCAGTGAGGAAGGTTGGCGCGCTGAAGCCTATCTCTACTGCATCGAAATGACTGTGCCGGAATGGGACGGCTGGGCGATTCCGGCGTGCCCAAGCTGGGTGATCGCGCCCAAGACCGAGACCTGGGTGGAATTGGTGCCCATCGAAGCCGAAAAGCGTTTTGGCTTCAAGGTTCGTAACGGCGGCAAGGGCTATGCTCACGCAGACGAGGGCACGAAGCAAGGTGGTGACATCGTATGTCCACCATCGCTTTGGGAGATATTCAAGAAGCAGGGACGCCACCAGCAAATCCCACGCACTATTCCCTACAACCAGTTAATTGAAAATGCTGGTGGTCTGCGCCGCTGGGAAAACGCGGACGTTATGCCTCGGCCTGGTGATGCCTTACAAGAACTCCTTTTCTGCATCCGCTGGCGTGAGCCCGACTGGACTGACGAGCGCGGTCGCGAGCGGCGCGGCGATCTGGTTTACCGGGAACCGCGTGCACACGACCTAGATGCAGAGAAGGCGGTTCTGGACGAGCTGCGACAGGAATTTGCCGCTTGGCAGGCAGCAGGTTGGATACCTAGCTGGCGTATCGAGCCGGGCAAGGAGACTACGCGGCTGACCCGAGAAAAGGGCTGGACCCATTGGCATCACCTCTTTACGCCACGACAGTTGTTGATGGCCGGTGAGTATTCCCGGCGGGTTGGCGGCTGCGAACCTTCAGTCCGAGCAGCCCTTACGCTGAACCTTGGTCGCCTCTCAGATACCAATGGGCGTCTTTGCCGGTGGTTGGGAAGCCAAGGTGGAGGTATTGGTGGCACTAAGACTGTCTTTTACAACCTCGCGCTCAATACGTTCCCAAACTATGCTGGACGTGGGTTGACTGGTTTGGAGACACAACTTCAAACAGAGCACGCGTCCTACCCGACGCAGGGCGTCAAACAAACTGCTTTGGGTGATGCCCGGCATACCATTGAGAATTGCGACGTTTGGATTACTGACCCGCCTTATGCCGATGCGGTGAACTATGAGGAACTGTCTGAATATTTCCTTGCTTGGTATATCCCGCATCTAAAAGCCGCGTTCCCTGACTGGTACATGGATTCAATGCGTGCCACGGCAGTGAAGGGAGAAGACGCGCCGTTTCGGGTAGCGATGGCCGAGTGTTATCGAAACCTCGCCCAACACATGCCGGACGACGGCATGCAGGTGCTGATGTTCACGCATAAGTCCACCGATGTCTGGGAAGACCTGGCGCTCATCATGTGGTCGGCGGGTTTGCAGGTGAAGCAGGTGTGGAGCGTGGCTACCGAAACGGCAGGAGTAGGCGTGCGCTCGGGCAACTACGTCCAGGCGACCTACAACATGGTGATGCGCAAGCGCACCGGTGACAAGGTCGGTTTCGTCGATTTCATCACGCCGCAGGTGAACAAGCGCGTCAAGGAAGTCATCACCCGCATGCGCGAAAGCCAGATCGAGTCGGGGCTGGCGCGATGCGGCTATACCGATACCGACTACCTGCTGGCCGCCCAAGCCGCTGCCGCCGAAGTTGTCACGGGTTACGCCACCATCGACGGCGTCGATCTGGATGCCGAGCTACGTACGGCCAACAATCAGCGCGGGCGATCCGCGCTGCGCACGCTGATGGAAAACGCGAAACGCACGGCCACGGATTTTCTGCTACCGCCGGCGATGGACCGCGCCATTAAAAAAGTCGGCGGCGGCGATGCCTATCACTTCTGGCGGCAGTTCTGCCCCGAAGAAAAATTTCTGCTCAAGGGATTGGAAGGCGAAGCCGAGGGTGTCTTCAAGCTGGGTGCATTCCAGGACTTAGGGCGCGCTTATGGGCTGGTGGATTACGAGATTCTGCTCGGCCCGACCCGTGCCAACGACACCCGTACTTCGCTGCCGGAAGAACTGCCGCGCCCCGACGCCTTGCGCTTCGATGAAGTGCCTTCGGCAGACCGTAATTTGTGGCGCTATTCGCCGACCCGCCATATTTATCACGCCTTGAAACTATTGCAGGGCGGTGCTGACGTGGAGCGTGCCGTGAAGCATCTGGTGGATAGCACCGACTTTTGGAACCTGCGCACCACTCGACTGGCGGCGATCCTTGCCTATTTGCAGGAGACTACGGCGCATGTGCCGCACTGGGCTGTGTACAAAGATGCGTTGATGCAACTGGCAATTGGTGTTGAACACCATCGCGGCTAGTGGATTGGTGGCCCGATGCTCAATCGTCACAGTTCCCGCCGCGCCAGCCTCTACGAGACTTTCCTGAAGCCTCGCCTGGCGGGAGCGCGGCGCTATGACCGCATCGCTGGCTATTTTCAGAGCAGCTTGCTGGAGCTGGCCAGTGACTCCCTGGCCGACATTCCGCGCATTCGCATCGTCTGCAACACCGAGGTCAGCGCCGAAGATGTAAAAACGGTGCGCATGGCATCGGGTGCCCGCCGCAAGGAACTGGAAGAAAGCTTGTTGCGCTTGGCCTGGAATGCGGGAAATTTCCCGCATCTGGTGGACGTGCATGGCGTGCCAGCTCAGAAACGGCTGAATGTGTTGCATGGGCTGCTAATGGCATCTGGCAAGGACGGTCGTCTGTTTGAGATTCGGCTGGTGCCAGATTCTGAATTTGGCTTCGTGCATGGCAAGGGCGGTATTGTCGAGGGCGATTGGGGCAAGACATCGTTCATCGGCAGCGCGAATGACAGCGCCCGCGCCTGGACCAAGAATTACGAGCTGGTCTGGGAAGATGACACACCGGAGAGCGTGACTTGGGTGCAAGAGGAATTTGATGCGCTTTGGAGCAAGGGATTCCCGCTTTCAGAATTCATTGTCAAACAGATTGGACGGCTTTCGCAACGCACGGTCATCGAGCATGTAGGTCCGTGGAAGGAAAAGCCCACGCCCGCACCTTTGCTGGCCGAGGTGCCGACCGCCACAGAGTTGTTCGGCTTTTGGGATCATCAGAAGTACTTTATCAATCTGGCGTTTCAGGAGCATCTGAAATTCCGCAACGACCCGCAGCGCGGCGCACGCTTTTTGCTGTGCGATGGTGTCGGCCTGGGCAAGACGCTGCAATTGGGGGCGCTGGCCAAGCTGATTGGCACTTTGGATGGATTACCCATCCTGATCATGGCACCCAAGCCTTTGCTGGCGCAGTGGCAAGAAGAGTTGTTTTTGAAACTTGCCATACCCTCTGCCCGCTGGGAAGGCGGCGGCTGGGTGACCGAGCGTGACGAATTTCACCCGGCGCTGCCAGACAAGCCGACCAACTGCCCACGTAAGATTGGCATTGTGTCTACCTCGGTGGTGACCAGTGCACCCTTGTCGGCGCGTAACAATGCTTTGGTTGAGCAGTTACTGGAAAGGCGGTTTTCGTGCGTCATCTGGGACGAGGCGCACAAGATTCGACGGGGCAATTTGTCAGTTAACAATGTCTATTCGCCGCCTGAGAAGAAATTGCTGTACCGGTTTGCCGAGCGCTTGGCGGCACGCGCCAAAACCTTGCTGCTGGCGACCGCCACGCCCGTGCAACTGCATTCGATGGAGTTGTGGGACTTGCTCTATATCCTGTCGATGAACAATCCGCAGGTGCTGGGCGGCCCAAACAGTCTGTGGCGCAAGGTGGATGGGCCGGAAGTGTTCGACATTGTTGCTGGACGAACCGAAATAAACGGGATCAGCGAGAAATGGCGCTACTGGCGCGACCCCTTGCCGTCGCCCTTGGATGCCAAAGCCAACGTGTTCGATTGGGTGCGCAATGACATTGGTTTGAGTATCGCTGACAGCCAGGCGAGTCCCGCCGACCAAGACCGCGTTGATGACGCACGCAAGTTCGATTTGGAATTCTTGCCCTTGCGCGAAGTGAATCCATTTACGCAGTGGGTAGTCAAGCGATCCCGTGACCGACTGGAAGCTGAAGGCAAACTGGTCAAGATCGAGATGGTGCCGCATGGCGACGGCCAGCCGATTCTCTGCTCGCATAGCATGGGCCAGGCATTTGAACTGGCCGAAAATTTCGCCAAGGCGCTGCACCACCGCGTCAAGGCGGGCGGATTCATTAAGACCCTGTTACAGCGGCGCGTAGGTAGTTCGCTGGTGGCGGGGCTGAAAACCACTGAGAAGATGTTGGCTGGTAAACCGCCCGATGAAGACGAAGACCCCGATGAGGAAGGTACTTCGATCTATCCGCTGACTGATGACGAGAAGGTTTTGTTGCAGCGCTTGCGCGACCATCTGGCTAACCACCTGGAGCGTGAAGACGACCCGAAGTTTGAGCGGGTGCGCGACGTTCTGAATTTGGAATTTGACGGACAGAAGTGGATTGAGCGTGGCGTGCTGATCTTTAGCCAGTTCTACGATTCGGCGTACGCCTTGGCCCAATACCTGCAAAAGCATTTTGACGAGTCCATCGGGCTCTACTCCAGCAGCAGTTCAAGCAAGCTGTTTGAGGGTGGCCGGGTGCAGAGTGTGAAGCGCGAGTTGCTGACTGAAAAAGTGACGCAGGGACGGCTCAGTCTCTTGATTGGTACTGATGCCGCCAGCACCGGGCTTAATCTGCAACGATTGGGTTGCCTGATCAATCTGGACCTGCCCTGGAACCCTACCATCCTGGAGCAGCGCAAAGGGCGCGTGCAGCGCGGCATCCTGGCCAAGCGCATCCCGTTTTACAACATGCGTTATGACCAAGGTGCAGAACAGAAGCTGTTTGAGACACTGAACGCCCGAATTCAGGAGGTAACGGCCATCTTTGGCACCATCCCCGATTTCATCGTCGATCAGTGGGTGACCGACATGCTGGACGATAAGGCATGGGATGAAAACACCGTGCTAACCATCATCGCCGAGCGGCAGCAGAATCCCTTCACGCTCAAAGAGACCACTGAGTCGCTGGATGCGGACTGGGAGGGGACGGCGGAGGTGCTGAACCAGACTGAGGCGTTTCGGGAGTTATCGGCTGGCTGGTGACCTTGTGCGCCGATGACTGGGTTGACGTGCGATTCCAACAATGTCGCTGGCCGTGCGATCACGCCCACGGCCACCAGCGTGGTCACTGCAAGCCGAGCATTTAGATCGCGCTAGTTGATCAAGATCGTCGGATCACAAGCACCGCGAATCTCGTTCAAGTAGGATTCGAATCCTCCTCGAACTGCGGGTTCGGGTGCATCACACCGACTGCCCATGCAGATTGAGATCGTCTTGTCCACAGCAACTTGTGGGCAAACGTGCGTCCGAAGCCAATCAAGACCATAGGCGTCGAGTGCTGCAAGGAGGACGTGTTCAACCATCACAACGCGTCCGACAAGTTCCGATCGCACTTTTGCAAGCTCTGCGACTGCGCGCAACGCACGCTTATCGCCCGTTAGCAGACGCGACCCTGGATTTGCCATAGTGGCGGCGAACAGAACCGCCTCTCCCGGATCTATATTGGACGCGTCTTCGAATACAGTAAGCTCAAATGCAGTTGCATCTAGTGGCGCCCTCATAGACTGTACAGCGGTCAACACTGCTTGCGCCGCCTCCACTGTCCGGAATAGCTTGCCGTCAACCTTACTGACACACCTTTGTGCGCGATACTGTACCGAACTCAAAGTGATGCAATTCGAAGTCGGAACCCCGAGGAGCGTCGGGAGCTTGTCTAGCAACTGCCAGTGTGCCAGTTTGCATATCGCGTCAACGTCTATGAACAGGTACACGGTTGATCAGGCCGCCTTGTCCCAGCCGGTGACTTGCGAGACGAGATCTTGAAGATCGTCCGCAATTAGGTCCAGTTTTAGATTCTGTTTGAGATGCCCAAGTAAGGCTTCCTGCGGATTCAAGTCTTCGCTCAAGAACCGCAGAGCCAGCACGGCATCTGCCCACCGTTTGGTATTAAAGGCTTGCCTAAGAATGAAGTGGCCTGCTTCAATACCGTGGGCACTTGATGCTGCACGCGCATTTACGGCGAGCTCCACAGGATCAGCGTCCCGAGACCAAGTGGCAATTTTCTGGTCGACGTGAGATCCACCCAAAATCTCAAGCGCAAAGGCATCCGCTTCGGCTTCTTCGCTGTCGTCGAGCGACTCTGTCGAGTATTCCGCGGTTTCCTGCAGTGAGATATCCACGATGCTCGATCCTGGCTGCAGGTGCCCCTTCACAATGTGCCCCATTTCATGCGCCAAGATGAAACTCAGCCATGCTCTGGATGACTTCTTCTTCGCAAGTACGATCACCGGTCGATCCCCGACTTGTAGTGCGGCCCCGTCCATCTTGCGAACGCCAACAGGCAAGTTCGGCAAGGGGATAACTGGAATGCCATATGACCAGCACAGGGCAAGGAGACCATCAAAGCCTAGCATCCCTGCTTGGAGTTGACGGGCCTCTTCCTGCAAGCGGGCTGTATCGGTCGAAAGCGGCCGATATGGCTGCTCCATTGCTGCCACCACCGCCTGCGAAAGCGAGGACGCGATAAAGCTAGCTGCAGACAAGGAGCCGACATCTACGTGTGCCTGATGCTTAAAAGCGAGTCGCGTCACAGCCCCTTTGGGAACAATCATTCCCGAAAGGAGCGATTTAAGATCAAGGCTAAGACGACGGCTGAGGTGAAGTGCAAGCTCGGCTATGCCATCTGAAGTCCGCTCCAATTCAGGTGCCCACCAATCGGGCAGCAATCGCCGTGCCTGCGCACGGGTAAGCCCAAGTTTGTTAACGGTCTCGTAAAGAGACTTGGCGGTGATATTCAGTGCGTACTCCTGGAGATGTGCGTTGTGTGTCTAAACAAGATAGGGCCTAATGCTTCCACGAGATCGGCTATTAAAACGGCACCTGCGTCGGAGCCATCCCAAACCCGAGCAAACGCTTCCCTAACCCTGGGGTTATCCAACGGGTCGAGCATACCATCTATGCCATCTACAACGTTAATTCTTGCATATTTTAAAACCGTATGGATGTCACGAGTTAAATTCTTGGTGCGCCCCGTCAAAAACCGTGACAATGTCGGCTGCGCAATGCCAGCGGATAGAGCGAGCGAACTAACGGAGACTCCTTTTTTTGCGAGGTACTCCTTTAGGGCCGTTCTAGCCATTAAGGCTTGGCGTGAATGTGGTCGCGCTTTTCTTGGCATAATATGCCGACTATAATACAAACGATGGCCCCCGCACCAATCACAGAGAAGGAACTTCGCCGCCACATCCTCGGCGAACTCGCGTATCGTGCAGTGCAAGTTCGCATATACGAGGAACTGGCCATTGAGCAAGGCGCCTCGCGCGTCGACATTGCGCTCGTCGGCGACATCCTTGAAGCCTTCGAACTGAAGAGCGACCTCGACGACTTCGGCCGCCTTCACAACCAGATCCACGCTTACAACCGGGTCTTCGATCGGATCACACTAGTCACTGGACCGACCCACGCTCACGGCGCAATTAAGCTCATGCCATCGTGGTGGGGCGTCTGGACCGTACGGCGCGATGCGGATGGCCATTTATTTACTGAGGTGGTACGCGAGGCTGATGATCATGCTCACCAGGAACGGCACAGCTTGGCAATGTTCCTCTGGCGGGATGAGGCCGTTCATGTGTTGACGTCGGGGACGGACACTCTAGTACCCAAGAAAGCCACCAAAAGCCAGCTACATGATTGGCTAGCTGCCAAGCTTAGCCTGGACGCCCTCCGAATCTGCGTCTCAGGCACACTGCGGGCAAGATCTTCCGACAAGTGGGCTACAAGGCCGAAGCAGTCAGCACCAAGTGATGACTTGTCGCATCCCGACGCCAGCTGCTCGGATTTCCATTGCCTAATTTAGCGTTTGCCGCCTTGTCGTAGCAGGCATCACCAAAGCTAAAGCTGGCGCCAGAGTACACCGTATCGCCCAAGAGCAAAAGGCAAAGATTCTTGTACTGGTTGGGTTTTCCCTTTTTGAAACCACCAGCTTTGAACAGGCGCCAGAACCCGTCCGCAGCATACCGGATCGCAACTGATGGGTTCACCATCTTAGGATCCATATCCGGAACCGGGGCCGGATTGCTGACCGTGTAATCGGAATACCTGACAGTCTTGTATTTGGCATCCCGACAAAGGGCTTTCCAGATTTGCCATTCGAGGCGCGGCAAGTCCTTCACACCTTGTCCCATCCCCATAAGGTTGATCGGGAACGAACCGCCCGCGAGCGTAATACTCGCCGCGCCTGTAGTCAACGCAACATCTAGATAGGGCTTAATTGCGGCGACCCTGGCGGCCGGAGCCTCATTGACGATTGAAAATTGATCTATCAAGAGGTGCAGGCGCGATCTTTTGACTCCTTCCTTCGCCAAGAGCTTCACCATTTCCGCAATCGTCTCGGCCTGCGTGAAACCGGTGATGGTACGGAGTACGAACTCAGGAAAAGCCTTCAATTCGCCCAAAGCCTGTGGCTGCTGGATAACCATCGACTGTGTAATTACCGGGATGATTTCCCGCTCAGCCAATTTTGCAAGCTGCGAGCAGATCACATTTAGCAACTGTACCTGCCGCGGATAAACAGGGGCAACATACCGGACGTCAACTGCCAGTTGCGATTTCTCCGGGAATGTCTTCTTCAACTCGCCGGCCAACTTTGTTAAATAGCCAGGCAGCACAGATTTCAAGCCGGCGCTATCTGGTGTTGCCACAATCGCCGGCAATTCAATGAGCGGCACTAAGGCTTCCCACTGCGGTGCAGTGAGATGCCGCAAAGCAATTCGCTCGCCCTGCTTCCATTTCAAGATGGGAAGATATTTCCATTGTGTAGCCATTGTTCCCCCCGCTTTTGTTGCTTGGACACTTCTCTTTCTTCTAGCCGGAGATCGGCAACAGAAACCCGCCCGCTGGAGCCTCAGCGAAGGACTCCATCTGTCAGGATATTTCAAACAGACACTTTTGGCAACAACTACTTCTGTGATAACGCCAGTCAAATTCGCTTTGACTGAGGCGGCGTCTCACCGTTCCGAACGTTGTGTCCGAACGTTGACGACAGTATGGGAACGATGCAGGACACTACGGCCCTGCGGCGTTCGAGCGGAAGTGACTTCGACCAGCAGCGCAATCGTGCCGGTCACCCTGCCCACAGAATGGCGCTCCGCGCTTATGGCATGGTAACCAACACCATTGCTTGGCAGTGCGCGTAAGGCACGTTGCCGCCACACCGTGCGCAAGGTGGGTACCACCCTGCACACCAAGCATGTGCTTCGCAAGTGCAAGTCAGTTTACGACCAGCACGACCCTGCGGCGTTTGAGAGGAAGTGCTCACGGCCGACAGCGCGGCCATGTTGTGCATGCTGCCCACCGCCACGCTCCGCTGCGCTTCACTACGCAGTGTTCATCCTGCCCAACATCACCGCTTTCTTCTCTTGGAAGGTTGTTGTTTGAAGTCAGTGGCAAAGGTGGAGTACCACCATTGCCAAAAACCACGATGCTGTCGCGTGGCATTCTCCACCAGCGCGGCCATGCCCGGAACGCTGCCCTTTGTTTGAGCTGCGCTGCGCGCTGTGGGTCAGCGTACCAGGCATCGCCGCTTTGGTTTTATCGACGGCCTGTTGAAGCCAGCCAGTGACGAAAGCGGAGTACCGCTATCGCCAAAAGACCACGATGCTGTCGCGCGGCTTCGGCGAGCAGCGCGGCCATGTACCGCCGCCAGTCGCTGCACTTTGTGGCCGCCGCGCCTGACCGCTTGATTATTCCTGCGAGGCTATGGCTTCGGCAGACCACCCTGCCACACCAGCAGCGCAGACCCATCGAACTGCGCGGTCAAGCACTCTGGCCAGTCGTTGCGCTCTTGTCAGCGTTACATCACCGCTTACCGTTAATCGACGGCCTGTTGAAAACAGTCAGTGCAAGCAGCTTCGCTCCTTGCAGATCATTGGTGTATTCAAGCATGTTGCTTCGCAAAGTGTTAGTCAGTGCGCTGTGGCGCAGAGATGGTGTCGGCTCGCTGGCGCATCGTGCTGGTGACGTGGACTCGATGCGGTGACGGTATTCGCAGCTTCGGCAAAATTACATAACGCCGCATTTTGTAAAGTGGCCGCCAGTCGTTACGCTACAGCTCCACTTGGTGTCGCCCACCGCTGGCGCGCCCTCTCGGGTTTACAAAACAGGCGTTATGCAAAATTGCCTACGCTGGAGCGGTCGCACAGCCGTCGGCGCTCCCCGGTCGCATTCGCGCTCTACGCGCCGCCGACTGCACGCCCTTGTGGTTGTCGTGGCACCGTGGCCCCATTCAGGCGCTTCGCGCGGTGTTCTGGTCAGTGGCCTGCGGCCAGTCATTACGTGTGTGCCCCTGCCCACCCGCCGGGGCCTCGCCGCTGCGCGGCATTGGCCCTGCGCGCCGGCTGCCCGTCCGCCCCCGGTGGGGGCTCCCTCAGCACGGCGCGGGCACCATGCCTTCGGCGGATCAAAAACTGGGGCGATAAGCACCTCAAACCGTGGCACAATGAATCGTTACGTGTCAGAAAGCCCACAAAGGGAACACTTTAATTATTGACGGTACTTTTGACGGTACTTTAA
>Ga0194038_1000220_pt1 | contig 24337 bp, 11 predicted proteins | sample JunL226m_MetaG_FD_148630 | JGI IMG/M metagenome (GOLD analysis project Ga0194038, IMG submission 148630) | Anoxic zone freshwater microbial communities from boreal shield lake in IISD Experimental Lakes Area, Ontario, Canada - Jun2016-L227-6m | ecosystem: Environmental > Aquatic > Freshwater >... | reverse complement strand
TACGGTTGGCAAGAGCATGGCGGAGATGCTTACAGCTTGCACCAATGGCAATGCAATGATTTAGGAGAAGATCTGCATTGTATATTTGATGCAATTCATACCTTTTTGGTGTGAATTAAAGAAGCAGTAAAAATTTCAGTCAAATCCTTTTCATTGTAACCAAAACGCTCATACCATTTTTCGCCATAAACTTCCTTGAGCAAAAACTTTTCCTCAGTGGAAAGGTCCGACGGATGTAATCCTGATTTTATTCCCTCTACGATGAAAAACGCGCTCTCTGCCATAGTTTTGGGAAAAGTTTTTCCGTTTATGGTGCCTGTTTCGTAATCGACATTGTTATACATTTCTTCACCAATTCGCTTGAACTTTTCAAGCTGTTCCTTCGGCATTGCATTACGTGCAAGGTCTACCATCGGATTGTTAAATAAATCACTGGTGCTTCTGTATTCACTCATTTTTCAAAATGAGATGTCGTCTATAAATGTCTTTATATGCATTCGCCATATAAGGACACTTTTTAGGTATAAAAGCTCATACTAATGTTTCAGTGCAAAGGATTTTAGTTCTGCCTTTGAACGCCCACCATCGTGTGTCGAGACACGTTCACCACCACGATACAAAACATAGTGGGGAAACCCACGAAATGACGGGTCAATTTTGTTTAACATTTCTCCCAATTCTCGTTCCCCCTTTTCTGTTCCGTCTGCCTGTATCGTCATGCACACAACATCTCCCTCATTCGCGAGGTTTTGAAAATCCGGTTTCGACTTTGTGCAATAACCGCAAAAATTCGCCTGTATCATAATAAGGATGTTTTTGTCCTTTGGTAGTTTAGGATTGATGAGGTTTCCATTTGTGTCAAAATCGGTCTTTTGTAGGTAACCGACAGGGTAGTTTAGAAACTTTGACATTTATTCTATACGAAAAATATTTTAACTCGTGAAAATCTTGTTTATCGGCTGAAAAATTCATCTATAGAAATATTTTTACACACAAATGACTATTATATTTAAGGCAAAGACAACAAACGCCTATCACATCAAACTTCTTGCTGAATTACTCGCAAATAATCTAAAAATAGCGCATTTTGTCATCGACAAAACTGGAATACGACTGTGCAAAATGGATCACCACAGACGCATCCTCGTCGATTTTGTCCTTCGTGCCGATAATTTTAGTCTGTACAAATTCAGAAGAGACAAAATGCACATTGGTGTCAATCTTAACCACTTTCATAAAATTTTGAAGACGATCAAGAAAAAGGACTCCCTGCAATTCGTCATCGATGACGAATCACTTACAGTTTTAGGTATAAAAGTCATACCTAAGGAAAACAATCGCGTCACGACGTCATATATCAACATACAGGAGGCACAAGAAATTGATATCGCTCTTCCATGTGTCACAAGCCGCCATGTATTAATCGCCTCATCAGAATTTCAAAAAATGATAAAGGACATGAGCATTATCGGAAACACCATCAATATATCCTCCAAGGGATTTTCCATCGCGTTCAGTTCAAACAACGATGGTGTGATGAGACGCGTGGTGGAATTTGGAGAAATCGACTGTTCGGATGATGATTCCTCTGAAAACGATGAAAATCAGGATTATGTTCAAAATTTTAACACAGAGCAACTTTTGCGCATCACAAAAATCGCTGGTCTCAGTCCAGTCCTCAAAATTTTCCCAAACAATCCATTGTTATTTAGGTCTAACATCGACTCAATGGGTGAAATTTCCATTTACATCAAAAGCAAGGAGCAACTGGAACAAGAAGCCGTGTCCAACACAACAGAAAAATCATACGACTCAGACTAACAACTTCTGATTAAAAATTTTCTTATTTCATACCTGTCAGGTATGAAATAAACTGCAATTTGTCCCAGAAGACGTTTAAAAAGCCGTCAATAATGAAATATAAAGAAGCAGCTGTGACATACACCAATGAAAATAGCATTTCATATTCCGATAATTGATGTGCGCGGAACAAGTGTTGCCGCCTATGATTATGCACATTACAACGAAACCATTTTGAACAATAAATCCGTGTTCGTTTCACCCATGGAAATGATGAACAGGGCGGATAAAATCGCCATGAAAAGATTTAGGGACCGGTTTGAAGTGCGTCTGTACACAGACAACATCGAACAGACCATAATCGATTGCGATGTTTTGTATGCCATAAAATATGGCATAAGGGATGGTGTTGAATCCCTGAGAATACGAACAGTCATACATTGTGTTTTCGACATGACAGATCCACATGGTGATGTTTATGCTGGTGTTTCCTCCACACTCGCACAAAAATTTGGTAGAAAATTGTATGTTCCTCACATGATAGGTCTAAAACCGGACCCCACAGGAAAAAATATGAGACGATCTCTCTGTATACCAGAGAAAGCCCGCGTATTTGGTAGATATGGAGGAATGGACACCTTCAATTTGGTGTTTGCCCACGAAATTATACAACAAGTAGCACATGAATATCCCAATGACATTTTTTTTCTCTTCGCAAACACACCAGTGTTCTGTAGCGAACCGAATGTGATACATCTTGACAAAATTGTGGAAGAGGATGAAAAAAATCGATTTATAAACACATGTGACGCACATTTAGAATGCAGTACCCTCGGTCACACGTTCGGTCTCGCGATGGGAGAATTTAGCGTCAACAACAAACCCATCATTGTATATCAGGGTCCGGTCTGGAACACTGCGCATTATGACATTCTGGGTGACAGAGCAATTTATTTCAGAGATGGGGACACATTTCGCGCCACACTTACATCGTTTTCTCCCACAGAATGGCAAACAAAGGATAACAACGCCTATCGCGAATATTCTCCAGAAAATGTAATGAGAATATTTAAAAATGTGTTTCTTGATTTTTAGCTTCAATTTTTATACCTGAATGTCTCTTTTTTGATGGATTCAATACAATGGTATGTATTGAATTCTATGACGATTTTATCTTTTTGTATCAATCAATAAACGCAAAGATGGTTCTTGTCAATAACAGAGAATTCAAAGTGTATGCACTGGACACGATCGAAAGTTTTATCGGAAGAATAGCATCCTTGATGGAGACTTTACCACAATATATCTATTTTGTCGATGGTCTGCCGTCAATGGAAACGATAACAAGGGAGGGAACAAATGTAATCGTAGAAAATATTCTCAAAACCATACAGAATGACACGGGATTTCGTTTTTCTCTTTTTTACAAAAAAAATAGGGAAAAATTAGAGGGACTTGATATCCTTGAGGATGTGCTAAAACCGTATTTGGTCTTCAATACTGAGTTGAGAGGCCTCGGTAAGGATTACATAGATGTTGTTCTGTTTGATTTCTCAGAGGATATAAAATCAATCGGTATTTTTGATGAGGTTCCAAAAGTAGAGGAAATATGGAAGGGAAAAAGAGAGGCAATCAATTCGCTCATGGAAAAAATCGACGAAAATCGCCGTGAATCAGAAGAAAAATTGAGAGAATTCGCGAGGTTTGACGAGGTAAAAAAGGGTGACGTCCTTCACAGCGAATTCAGTGTTGAAAAAATTGCCTTTAGTTTTAACCTAACAGGGTTTGACAACATAAATGCGCTTGAGATATTCAATGAAATTGTCCTCAATAAAAATATACCGTTTGCGTCGTGTGGGGAATTTTTCAAGATTCTTCGAGAAAAAGTTCCTCTCAAGGAATGGGCGGATGTAAAGGAAAATGTCATAATGTTGCGCCTGTGCCAGAACAAAACCAGTGATTTTTCACCGACAGATTACACTATCGTTATCATAGACGCGAAGAATGACACTGTCAATGTGAGGTTACAACTTGACATCAACAAAAATAATTTGGACGAAGAGGATGCGATGGATGAAATAGTTCGTGTGTTCACACCGACAATTGTCGCCGTCGAAAAAAGACAAAATTTCATCAATGGTGTGTTTTACATAGCAAATCAACGGATGAACAATTACGTGTTTTCTGATTTGGTGATGAACGACACGCTCTTCTCAAATATTCTTGCCATCAATGAGAACATGAAGACAAGTAAGAAAAAAACCGGCCTTTATGTTCACTTTGACCTGTTAGCTGTTGGTCGTGTTTTTGCCAATTTGACAGAAAAAGTTATAACACGCAGTGACTATCATTCCAACATAAATCGCGAAATGTTTCCCATTGGTTCACACTACATTCGTGTAAAAATAACACGAACGGATAGTTTGGAGACTGCCCTAAAATTTGTCGAAATGATTTGCAAACTTTTTCACATATATAACACAGAATATAACTCGGTTGTAAAAATATACCGAGAATACATACCTTCTTTCGCAAAGGAGGAACTAAAATCTACACGACCCATTGTGAAAGAAAGAGAACTAAACCTGCGCGATATTGCACCAGAAATTTTTCACCCAAATTATTCGCGAAAGTGTATTTACAAGCCCACAATAATTTCCGAGGACGATGTGCCAAAATATGGGGACAATCGCGTTGTAAAATTTCCCAAGGACGATAAATATACACGACCGCGATATTATGTATGCAACCACGACAAACACAAATTTGTCGGCCTTCGCGACAATCCATTTGACAACAAGGACAAATTTCCGTTCATTCCCTGTTGCTACATAAAGAATCAGGAATTAATAAAGGGGTCAGAATTTCGCCAATATTATCATGATGATAACCCTCCAATGCGCGAAATAAAACAACAACATTTGTTTGTCACCGACAAATTTGTCTCTGGAGGGTTATATGGTCGGTTGCCGAGAGATGTGGATGCATTGTTCAATGCATCAAGTTCTGACGCAAAATATATTTACATAAGGAAGGGTGTCGATAGGAGTCAAAGTAGTTTTCTGCAATGTGTAATGGAGGCCCTGAATTTAACCGAAAGAAAAAATTTGAGGATTGTCCTTGGGGAAAGGGAAAAATTGGCCAATGAAAATTTTGCCGCCTCATGCAGACAGGAAATGTATGACAGAACTGTTGACGAAATCATGGATGAAATTGTCAACAAAAACGTGTACATGAGTCCACGAAAATACATACACGGTGTTGAGACATATTTTGACTGCGACATCTTTTTATTCACACGTGATTCTGTCAATGGTGAACTTATTGTTCCCGACCATTTACAGGCGTATTACAAAAATAAGTCAGACAGAGATTGCATTTTTATACTGGAACACATGGGGAGCGAATCAGACAACGCAAAATACCCACAATGCGAAATGATATGCAGGTGGAATAGTGATAACGAGACAGACGTAAAATATGTGTTCAACAGAAGTGATGTCGCTGTTGAGTGTATTGAAAAAACTTTTAACGAAATGAGTGCCTACTACCTATTGAATGAACCCCTTGGGGACAGGATAATGCACATCAATGGCGAAATAATGTCTCAAACGATTGATTCCTACGGAAAAACGCGGATATTGTATGTAAATCACGGTGAAAATGTTATCACAGTGATGACGTCACCGATACCTCCTCTCAGTGTGAGGGAAGTCGATGAGAACAGACCCACATTGATAAAAATGAGTGACGCGATAAAATTTGTGGATGACATTCGCGTAGAACTTATTGGTAGAAATTTTCAAAACGACATTGACAGCCTTGTTTGTATGTCTGGAAATGTAAAAATAGCCATACCAGTGGAATACGACAAGGGTTTGGAAAAATTAAAAATTGTCAACAGTGACCTAATATGCGTCAATTTTAACGATTCTTTGCTTCGCCATCACACGGCAGCAAAAAAATATGCGCGATATTTCACAGAATATCTGTTCTGGTTTTTTTCACAACACATGGTTAAAAATTTTGTAGTGGGAAGAGATGACGCGAAAGATTCAATCGAAAAATTTGTTGAGGAAAATATCGTGATTGATCCTGTGTTTGAATTTGGAGAAGTGGCAAAATTTTTCTCATTGGACAGTGGAATATTACGCGATGGAAAAATTGTCGTGACATCAAAGGAAATACTTCTCAGGTTGGTTTTTGTTTTGAGGCTGAAGATACAGAGAAATTTTTCTGAGTTGATCAATTATCACAAACGTAAAATGATTGAGTCATATTATATGAGTTCCTCTGATTTCACCCGTCATTGGCAACAAATCGTTCTCGAGGGTTTTGGTTCCGTTTTGGGATGGATAGACAGTAAAGGATCGGAATATGTTATACACGATGAAGTTGCTGTGAACGAAAATCAACCATATTTTTTTATGAACAAATTGGTGAGCAAAAGAGTGTTTTTGGCAAAAAACACCGACACAATAGATGAGGCCCTAAATGTTGTCCTGTCTTGGACAAATGATGGCCACATGCCACTTGAGAATATCAGTGACACGAAGGACCTTGAATTTCTTCTGTTTTTCTACAGGAACCACACAAATATCGATAGTTTTCTGATAAGCGGAAGAAAAAACACATATGGCATAAAAATTCTGGGATACAGAAATAACGATGCGATTAAATTTGTCGCACTTGTGGTTGTATGAAATGTTGCAATTTTATACTAAATAGCTTCAATTCATGAACTCAAAAATTGATTTTAAACGTTTGAAAACTCATATCAAACAAGACATGAGTTCTATTCAAAAACAGAGATATACCAAGAAAAACCCGATTGAGCATGTATTGGATCGCCCTGACATGTGGGTGGGTTCTGTGCGCGAAAAACATATGGAAGAATATGTCGCCGTGTATGATGGCGACAAAATAAAAATAACAAGGACAGAAATCGACATCTCACCAGCACTTCTGCGTATATACGTCGAGGCACTGTCGAACGCCGTGGATAACGTAGAAAGAAGCCGAAAGACAAGGACACCATGCACTCTCATTGAGGTGAATGTCAACAAGGTGACAGGGGAAACGAGTGTGTGGAACGATGGTGATGTTGTTCCGGTTGAGATACACAGCGGTGAGGGCTGTTACAATCACACAATGATTTTTGGACAACTGTTGACTGGGTCAAATTATAACGACGAGGAAACCAGAATGATGTCAGGGAGAAATGGTATTGGAATTAAGGCCACCTCTATTTTTTCAAAGGAATTCACCGTTGAGGGTGTGGACCCAAAGACAAAAAAGAAATTTTCACAGAGATGGACAAATAATATGCGAAATGCTGAGGAACCAGTCGTCATTTCCATAAGTGGTGTGAAGGGATACACACTGGTGAAGTGGAAGCCAGAGTTTGGCAGGTTTGACGTCAAAGGCTACACAAACAACATCATTGATCTTTACAGAAAGTATGCAGTGGATGCTGGAATGCTAACAAAGGTGAAGGTTACATTCAATGGAAAAGTTTTACCTGTCAATGATATCGTGTCATACGCAAAATTGTATGAAAATGTCGGTGATGAGAGTATGTTTATAAAATATGGCAATTGTGAGGTTTTGCTTACACCATCCTCCGAATTTCAGGCGATTTCTTTTGCCAATGGTGTGTGCACACGTTTGGGTGGAACACATGTGGATGCTTGGTGTGAGGCATTTTTTCGCCCAATGTTGGAAAAATTCAACAAGGGTAAGAAAGACAAACCGCAAATTAACCTGAAGGATATTAAGCAATTTTTTCGTCTGTTTGTGGTGGCGACTGTGGTTAATCCGGAATTTGACAGTCAGGAGAAAGGAAAGTTGGAATCACCAAAAGTGGAGGCGCTTGTTAAACCGAGCAATATCACCGCAATACTTAAGTGGCCTGTTTGTGATCAGATCAAGGACATGATTGAGGCGAAGGACATGATGGTTTTGAAAAAAATCGAGAGAAAAAAGAAGGGATACGTGAAAATTGAGGGAATGGACCAAGCGAATTTGGCTGGCACAAAATTTTCGAAAGATTGTGTGTTAATTTTGTGTGAAGGATTGTCGGCGAAAACATACGCGGTTGCTGGTATAGAAAAAGGAGTGTATGGCAAGGCTGGAAGAGACTGGCATGGATGCCTACCCCTCGCTGGAAAATGTACCTCTGTGGGAACAGAAATCACACTGTGGAATGGTGAAATTAAAAAGGTCGAAGATGTCGTTATTGGTGATTACCTCATCAACGAATTGGGGGAAAAAACAGAGGTGAAGGAAATATTTACCGGAGAGGATGAAATGTATGAAGTGCGACAAAATGTGGCAGAAAATTACACCGTGAATAGTCAGCATACGCTTACCCTCAAAATGACCCAACATCTCAACATTAGATGGTCAGAGGAAAAGAAAACATGGACAGTGTATTTTTTCGACAGAAACGATATGACGATGAAACATAATTCCATCAGTTGTAAATTTAATGAGGGAGATGTGCGTGTGGAGAAAAAAACCAGAACTGAACTGTGTGAAGTGGATGGTTGTGAAAAATCATACGCAAACGGGAGCAAACCCACACCCCATTGCAAATCTTTTCTGACAAAAGAAGAAGGATATCAGAAAATTCTCGAAATCGCGAAACAAATTGACCCAAACGACGTCATTGACATCGACATTCAGGATTACCTAAGGCTGCCAAAAAGTACCAAAAAAATGCTCAGGGGTTTTAGAATGGAAACATACACTAAGTGGGTGAAAAAAGAGGTTTCAGTAGATCCATACATTCTTGGTCAATGGTTGGGTGATGGTTGCAAGGATGAAAGTTTTACCAGTGATGTGGAAATTAACGAGGGAATCATCAAATTTTGCGAAAGAAAGAACAGATGCGGAACAGAACACCCATTCACGTGGGAATTAAAAAAATACAACCTTTTGGAGAACAAACACATACCAATGGACTACATCGTCAATGATAAGGAAACCAGATTGCAAATTCTCGCCGGAATCATTGACACCAATGGCAATGTAGATAAAAAAACAAACGTGATCGAAATAACTCAATCAGGAGCGCATGAAAACATCATTGACAGTCTTACACTTCTTTGTCGTTCCCTCGGTCTGTCCGTTAGGCTAAACAAGAAAAACACTGCACACACTTGCAATGACGAAAAGAGAACAAAGGTTACTCACAAAATTACCATTTCAGGAGAAATGGTCAGAGAAATTCCAACACGGGTTTCGAGAAAAAACACCAAAGATTTTTACATGTCCAAAAAATCTCTTTTGACAACACCCATCAATGTTGTCGGCAAGGGTGTGGGAAAATATGTGGGTTTCCGTGTCAATGAGACAAACAGATTTCTCCTGAGAGATTTCACTGTCACACATAATTGTCTGAATGTCAGAAATTCGTCACCAAACATCATTGCACGCAACAAGGAAATCACAAATATAATAAGGGCGCTTGGTCTAAGTCATGGCACAGATTACACAATTGATGAAAATTTTGACAAATTGAGGTATGGTCGAGTTATGTGTCTAACAGACGCTGATGTCGATGGACTCCACATCGAGGGTCTAATTCTCAACATGTTTCACTATCTTTTTCCAACACTTCTTTTGCGACCAGAATCGTTTATAGTCAGCATGAAGACACCCATCGTCAGAATTCCTCGCCCACATGGCGACCTATTGTTTTACGATGAGAGAAAATTTAAAGAATTTGTTGAACAACAGACAAAAAAAGTGACATGTCGCTACTACAAGGGTTTGGGAACCACAAAACCAGAGGATGTTTCAGACACGTTTGGTATAAAAATGATAGAATACGTGATGGACGAAGAGGCCGACAAAAATATGAACAAAATTTTCGGAAGAAAACAGACCGATGACAGAAAAGAATGGCTTGAAAATTATGTTGATGGAAGAGGAATTTCCCTCGATGACACTGGTGCAAACGCGGTGTTTCCCATCTCAAACTTTATAGACAACGAGATGATCAAATTTTCTCTTGACGATTGTCACAGAAGTATTCCGTCTATGGTGGATGGTTTCAAACAAAGTCAGCGAAAGGTCTTATATGCCGTCAAAAAGAAAAATTTAAAGTATAGTGGAAAAAGTCTAAAAGTCGTGCAACTTGGTGGTTACGTGGCCGAACACACAAATTACCATCATGGCGAACAGAATTTGTATGAAACCATAACAAAAATGGCAAACGAATTTCCCGCCTCAAATAACATACCTCTACTCTATCGTGACGGACAATTTGGCTCACGTCTTCAGGGTGGACATGATGCAGCGAGTGCGAGATATATCTATACAAAAATGGACATGCTCACCAGTCTGATTTTTCGTCCCGAAGATGATGTTCTGTTAGAGCATGTCACCGATGACGGGGATGTTGTTGAGCCAGCTTTTTATGTTCCCATCATTCCGATGATCCTTGTCAACGGATGTTCTGGAATTGGCACAGGGTGGAGTTCAAATGTGCCATGTTACAATCCTCTTGACCTAATCAGGTGTATAAAAATTTGGCTTGACTCAAATGGAAATGTTTTGCAGAAAGACGATGATGACAATGTTGTGTCACTGTTTCCAGAATTGACCCCGTGGTATAGAGGATTTGACGGAAAGATCGAGAAGGTCGACAGGAATAAATATATCACACGTGGTGTGATGGAAAAGGGGACACGTGGTTCATATGTCATCACGGAATTGCCAGTGGGAACATGGACGAACAAATATCTTGATTTTTTGGAAGATTATGCAGAGGAAAAGGTCATAAAAAATATCCAAAATTTTTCCACAGTCAAAAAGGTCAATTTTGTGGTCCATCCCAACAGTGATGAAATACTTAGCGCAGAAATGTTAAAGCTACACAGCTTTGTTTATACCTCAAACATGGTTATGTTTAACGAAAAGGAACAACTCAAAAAATACACCGACACCGACCAAATCATCGACAACTTTTGTGGGGTCAGATATGAGTTATACTGCAAACGCAAGAGGCATCAGATATCAGAGATTGAGGCAAAAATTCGCGTTCTCACAAACAAGGAACGATTTATACGCGAAGTTATGTCAAAAAGTCTTAACATTATGAATGTGCCAGAAAACGAAATTATCCGCGAACTTGAAGGACGAAAATATGATAAAATCGCGAAAACAAAGGCAAAGTCAAAAATAAACACCGAAAATGACAGTGATGAGGAACATGAGAATGATGATGACGATGAGGACCAAAATGGTTGCTATGAATATTTGCTTCGTCTTCAGGTGAGGACTTTCACAAAGGAAAAGATTAACAAATTGATTGACGACATCAACGCCAAAAACAAAGAACTCAGCACTCTTATGGAAACCAGCGAAAAAACAATGTGGGTGAAGGACCTTGTGGAATTTACGGAAAAATATCACGAATTTTTAAGCGCAATGGACAAAAAAGAAAAAATCAAAGCTAAACCTAAACCTACAAGAAAAAAATAAGTCGTTTGAAATTTTGTTTGAGAGAAATTCTCAAACAAAATAAATTTCCCGTCATTGAAAATAAATGCACAACTATCACAGGAAAAAAATTATTGAAAGGGGTGAGGATACAAGAGAAGAATTTTGTGGCGCATGTTTGGCTGTTCCCTTAGCCATGGTTGGTATGGGTGTCGGAGCCGCTGGTGCAACAACAAAGGGAAGTCACCAGAAGTCAAAAAAGATTTTGTTGTGGTCTGGTATATTCACCGTCATTTTGGCACTTCTGATTGCCATATACTTTTTGTATATTAAAAAGTGTAGCACTTGTCGATAACAGCTTCAACTTTTATACCTAAAACATCTGTTTTTGTAGCATTCAATGTCATGATATGTAATTTATTTCGATCGAAATAAATTAAGCGGTTGGTGCTGAATTTTTCAAAGCTTCTTTAAGCTCAGGCAAATCAAAATCTTCCACCATAAATTTCATGAAGTTCTCCTGAAGATCTTTCTCTGTTTCCTTAATTCCCGCCGCATCTCGGGCCTTTTTGTATTTATCAAGATATTTGTCCTTAAACGTCGCGTCCATTAGATCAAGTTCATCCACACGATGGACTGTGTCCACAAGGACACCAAGAACCTCTGCCATCTTCTTTTTGTGTTCAAGAAAGGTCCACAAAAGTTGCGCCTTTTTGACACGCAGTGTAATATATGTCTCATATGGGTCATCATATGCTCCCTTGCCTTTTTGGGCATCATGGGATTCCTGTAGAAGTGCCTCCTCTCGTTCCTTGATTTCGCGGATGGTTTCCTGTTCCTCTTGTTTCTTCGCCTTGACCTGTGTGCTGATAGATTCTGCCATGTCTTTGCGGATGTCAATTTCCTTTACATCAGCAGAATATCGCGACGAGAGTGTTAGAGGAAATGGTCGCCCCACATATGTGTGAAAAATTTGGTGATACGAGTCCACATTTCGGATCAAGAATTCTGACCTCTGGTTTGCCTCAACTTCGCTGTCATAATTTCCGCGCAATTTAGCATAACCATACACACCATTTTCATTTGGCGTGGACCCTTTTGCCGGAATGAAGGAAACGAGGCCAAATCGCTGCAAAGGTGGAGGAGGATCGGCATATGTGCGATCGACTCGTGGAAATTTGGATACAAAATCCGTGTTGTTTAATTCGTTGACAGCATCTTTTGTCTGTTTATCTGTGAGTGGTGGTGTAAATTGTTGTGGAAACCATTTGTTCTCTCTATTTCTGTCTTCGGGAGCAGTGAGCGAGCTTTCTGTTTGTTCTGCCATTTTTTTACATTGCACATTTCTATAAACCATAATTTTATAGCATTTTGCTATAAAATTTATCAATCGATGCATAAAGCGACATTCACAGTGATTCGGTGGATCACGCGTTCGTACTTTACAACGAAAAAATTATATGCGGAAGAAATTTCAACCATGTTTGTCTTCACCGTGGTATAAATTGATGAATCTTTTCTTCTTTCTCTCTTCGCAATTGTTCCAGCGATCAGAATCATTTTGTTCATCACATCATTTCTGTCAAGTGTGTAAAAAACTGGTTTGTCGTCTATGTTTATCACAAAAATTCCTCCCTCCTCACATTTTTCACATCCAACTTCGTCACCTCTACTCTCAACATCACTACTCTCATAGCTTTCATTTTCTTCCTCGTCCTCCTCTACACTGCCATCAGTGTCACTCTCATCCTCTTCATCCCCATCCTCTTCGTCCCCATCCTCTTCAGTCTCTTCATCCCCATCCTCTTCAGCCTCTTCATCCCCATCCTCTTCATCCCCATCCTCTTCAACCTCTTCATCCCTGTCCTCTTCATCCCCAGCCTCTTCATCTCCTCCATCTGTATCCTTCCCTTCATTCACAACCTTTTCCTCATTATCACAAATTTTTTCTGTAACATCAGTTACTTGGTCGACATTTACCTTTTGCTCATTGACATTATTTTTCTCATCAATGACATTTGTGTTTTCTGTAGTTTCAAGTTCCTCCTTGGTGTTGCACAAATTTTTTTTCCTGTTATTTTTAGGCATGGTTGACAATTTTTTTATTACCATCAAAACTTTAAACGAGTTTTGCAAAGTTTATAAAATTGACTTTAGTTTTCTTTTCATAATTGAAAAAAAACAATGCAGGAATCGATGCTGAGAAATTATACAAACAAGGAGAGAGAGCGATTAACCGCCACTAAACATGTCGAAGGGGAATCTTCCCCTTTGGTAAAAAAGTCTCCCTCTCAGGTAGAGAAATCATCCGATTATCAACAACGGCATAAATCTGTCGTGAAAAATTCTCCCCTGTTGACCAAAGATGACGAAGGAAAAAAATCAGAAGAAAGTTCAGGCACAAACACTTCAAAATCGTTCAGACGGGAAGAAAAAGACACATCTAAAGCTTTAAATTTTTTTTCTATATCAAAAGAAAGTATGTCTTCTCAATCTTTGTCCATTAAACATCGAAATTTAACACAAACAGACGATTCTGGCGATAAATTATCACGAGATCGTCCATCCCCTGTTAAGGACCCATTGTTCGTGAAACCAAGGGAAATACTTTCTCGCGAAAATATTGACGTCAAATTTGACGCAAGTGGAAATATTGTGCTGAGTGAGAGTGACACAAAAGTTCGCGTCACAAATACAGTGAATCACGGAATTCTTCTCTCAAGGTACAGAAAGGATGGGAAGTTGTCAGAAAAAACATTGGAATGTCTTGAGCGTGTGAAAGAAGTGACAAAAAAATATTCCGTCGTCATGCATCGCAGGGAAGATGAGGGTTTTGAGGATTTTCACACACGTGTCGGTAAAAAAATCACAGAGTTAAACGACAAGGTAAGACAAAATTTTGAGAACCGTATAACGGAGAACGAAATTCTGAATGACTCACATACAACCGATATTGGTATGATTCAAACGAGAAAAGATTTTGAGGACACAATGCGTTTTTTCACACCACGATTTTTTAGTAGCAGGATGAACACCGAACCCTCCATGAACAAATTTCACTATGTCTCAATGTGCGAACCCCACAGAATTAGTTTTAGCTTTGAAAATCAGACCGAAGAGGGAGCATTTTGGCGTATGTATCAGGACAATGTCTATGATTCCATTGACAACATTCCAATTGGAATCGGTGAGGTTGTCAATCCTGACAAAATGTCGGATGAAAAATATTACATGCCCCTTTTAGTGGATGTTGATATCAAGGTTGAACTTGACAACGAGGAGAAAATGGACAAATACACGGAAATCTCGCTTGACGGAAAACATCTGTATAATGAGGGTCACGTAAAGAAACTCATTCGTTATTATCAGGAAATTATTATGGAATGCACGACAAATGTCAAGGGTGAAAATCTTGTGTGCATGCTTTTGGAAAAACCCAGCTATATATGCTCCACAGAGAACGATAAAAAAGAAACGTTCAAAAGTGGTTTTCATCTGCACTTTCCAAAGATTTTCATGAACCTGTCACATATGCGCAACCATGTCATTTTTCGCGTTCAGGAGATGGCGAAGACGGATAAACTTTTTGATGATTTGCCTAACGATGTAGTGAATAGGGATAATCTGATAGATGCGGCTGTTACCACAAATCCATGGCTTCTATATGGAAGTCGCAAAAAATCCAACTACAAACCATACACATATTCGCGATTGTATGACCACGCACTTAATGTCGTAAGTTTGGTTAAGGGATTGGGTGATATGTCAATCGCGGTGAGTGACGAATTTATCATCAATCCACATTCGTATGAATTTCCTAAGTGCAAAAGTCGCAATCTGTCGCATGAAGAACGCATCAAATATTTTCTGCCAATGTTGTTGAGCACACACGTGTTCCATAGTTTTGACACACGTAAAAAATATTTTAAACAACCATCCCTAAAAATCCAGAACCTAATAGAGAGTGAAAAACTTAAAAAGGAAATGGAAAAACGAGAGAGAAAACAGAAATATGAGGGCTATGAAGAATTAGACGCGCGAGATGATGCGCGTATAGAAAGGGATATTGATGAGGCCAGCCACCTTCTGCAATGTCTCACATCAAAGTATTACACTGACTACAAATTGTGGAATAAAATAGGTTTCTATCTTTTTCAGATAAGCAAGGGAAATGACAGTGGTCTCGATCTGTGGCGTGATTTTTCTGGACAGCGTGCAGGTGGAGAACATGGATGTGACAGATATTGGGAAGGATTTCGCAGAAGTAACATCAGCATGTCCTTCTCTGGTCTAGCAAAAATTCGCCAATTAGTGAATGATTGCAAAGACATCATCAAGGGTGTTGAAAAAACTTCAAAGGAAGACGACAAGCGGGAATCCGAATGTGATATATACCAACAATTTATTCATCGTTTTATCAACACTGACGAACTTCTCGGTGATGCCGATGGGGGTGATTTTCTGCACGAAGTTTACGGGGACCAAGTGGTTTATACAAATTTGATGCTCAAACAGGGAACAATTTATCGATTCAAGTACAACAGATGGACAAATGTGAACACAGACATCGAACCACAGCGTGTCTTTACACGTCTCAGGACGATGATAACGAACAAAATCCTACCAGATATGGAGAAGGAACTTGAGGGAGAATTGCGGGACAACGATGACAGTAATAAAAATAAGGGAAGGGGGTCAAAATTTTCTGATGCATCTGAGAAAAACATTCGCGCTGATTATATGGAGAAACGCAAAAAATTACAGAACCTCAAGAAAATTTTCGCGTCAAGATTGTACACAAATCGCGCAACACAATGTAGTATGGAACATTTTCTGGATGTGGAATTTGAGGACAAACTTGACACGGATCCGATGCTCATCGGTTTCAAAAACGGGGTTTATGATCTTCGGCTGAATGAATTCCGAGAGGGTCATCCAGACGATCACATCAGCAAGACGATGAACGTGGATTACAGAGAATTTGATAGAAACGATGTCGGCATGAAATTTGTACGCAGATTTTTCAAACAACTTTTTCCCGATGCAAATGTGCGTGATTATTTTCTCAGTGTCCTTTCGACTATTTTTGAGGGAGGCAACTATCAGAAAATTATACAGTTTTGGACTGGTGTGGGTCACAATGGTAAGACAATTATGCAACATTTTTTGGAACAGATTTTTGGACCATATGCCGGAAAGGCTCCAACAGAACTTATCACAGGAAGAAAACCAGATGCTCATGGTGCAAATGCTGTGATGGCACGCCTTGGTGGAGGTGTCAGATGGTTGGTTTTGGATGAACCGAATCGGACGGAGCAGGTAAATGGCGGAACAATGAAACAACTGACAGGAAATGATTCTCTGTATGCGAGAGATTTATACCAAGCAGGTAAAAATGTGAAGGAAATCACGCCAATGTTTAAAGTTGCAGTCATTTGTAACATATTGCCAAAATTCAATGATCCAGATAAGGCAGCTCTGGATCGTGTTCGCGTTATTCCATTCGAAGCGCGATTTTTGAACGACGAAGATTACAGGGAAGAAATCACACGAATTTTGCAAATGAAAATTTCTAACGAGGAAAGGAAGGAGAAAATTGACATGCTGTTCCGTGCCGACAATCAAATCGACATCAAACTTAAGGCATACTCAGAACAATTTGCCTTCACACTGCTTGAGCATCGCAAAAAGATCGGAAGACAGTTTGTTATACCTGAAAAGGTCAAATGTGCAACAGAACAATACAAGAAGACAAACTTTCTTATCTCTGAATTTCTGGATAACGAGATCGTCAAGGTTGAACCGTCCAAACGCGCACAGCTACGTTTGTCTGATATCGAAATCGCGTTCAAGGACTTCTGTAACGCGAAAAGTAATCGCCCCCCGACAACAGAGGAATTACACAAATATATCAAAGTTTTGTGGGGAATTCCTGACAACGAAACGCTCACCGGTGCAACTCTCTTCAAGAACAGAAGATTACGCGATGAACATGACGCCAAGTGTTTTGACATGGACGGAAGTGGTGATGGTGATTCTCCCAATTCCAATCGTTGCGATGAACTCACACTTGACGCCATACTTCATCGCAATGAACTCGGATCAGACGACGAAGCTGAGGACACCGATATACAGAGAAAAGTACTTGACATCGACTCAGACGACTATTGAACCTTGCATTTTTGTTATTGTTTTTTGTTCGACAAAAAACAATCGCCGGTGAATGTCAACATATGAAAACCGCATATAAAAGTATATTTTAGGTATAAAAGTTGAACCTAAAATTTTAAAAACACGTGTGTTTTGACTGTTAGAAAAATAAATTTGATTTTTCTTTTCATTGTGTGTGACGTTGTATAACAATGGAACGCATTACAAGAGACATTGAAAGTATAACATTTGGCCTTCTGTCAAGTGAGGAAATTCTCAGGATGTCAGTGGCAAAAATCGACAACACAAAATTATCGGGACCATCTTCTGTCTATGACGACAGACTCGGGACGATAAGCGATGTGGAATGCAAAACCTGTTATCAGGGAAGTAAGTTGTGCACTGGTCATTTTGGACACGTTGAACTGGTGGAAAGTATAATTAACCCACTGTTTTACAAAGAAGTGCGCGATTTTTTGAATTGCATCTGTATGAAATGCAATCGATTTCTGTTATTGAAGGAACAGTTGCACCTTTATGGTTTTATGCGTCACAAGGGACAGAAACGTTTTGTGAAAATTTTGGAAAAACTGAAGAAGATCGATCAATGCTGTCACTGTGACTCTTCCCATCCCGACATAAAATACATATCATCAGAAAACAACATTGCAATGGTTTATCACAACAAAACAGAGGGAAAAATATGCATCACACTTTCTGTTGACGAAATCGACAAAATTTTCAGTAATATACCAACATCAGACATTGAGTTGATGGGTTTTGACGTCTCTCTGGTTCATCCGAGAAATTTTGTGATGAAATATTTTCCTGTCATACCAATATGTGCGCGACCATACATCATGATTGACGGAATTCTATGTGATGACGATTTAACAATACAAATAATGGAAATCATAAAGGCAAACAACCATCTCGTTGAAAAACCCGACCAACCACCAATGCAACTCGTCAAGAAACAGAAACATTTGCAGAGCCTAAAGTTTCGCATATCGACATTTTATAACAATTGTGTTGCACCAGAGACGCCCATATTGATGTGGAATGGCTCAATCAAGCGAGCTGATGAAATTATCATCGGAGATCGCCTCATAGGAGACGATGGAAAGATGCGCATTGTTCATGCTCTGTTTGATGGTGATGACGACATGTATGAGGTCTCACAGGCGAGAGGTGACACATATTACGTCAATGGAAACCATTTTATTACACTCAGGTTTGAACTTCAGGGCAACATTTTATTTAACCCCACACTAAGGGAATGGCGAATTTTTTGGTTTGATGAGGAAACTTTTGAGGTAAAACAAAGGGACTTCAAATCTATAAGGGAAAAGGACATTTTCAAAAACGCCCTCAGTGAAAAAGAAATTTTTGACATACCCGTTGTTGCCTATCTCAATATACCAGAGGAGGACAGGAAATTTTTTTATGGCGTCAAACTTAACACATCAGTGAAGTGGCCATACCAAAGAGTAGAAATGTGCCCGTATGCCATTGGATGGTATATAGGTAAGGGTTTTGAATGTCGTCACCCATCAGTGACGGAAATGTGGATGATTGTGTGTTCCTCAACACAATCCGTTCATTCATTTGAAAAAAATCGGGATTTGTTTTGCCTTGTTCCACATGAAAGTTCGCACATTTGCAAAATTCTCGAGGAATATAATCTTTTGACAGAAAAACCTCACATTCCTCGACAATATATTGTCAACAATTTGTTGGTTCGCAAAAAATTGTTGGAGGGTCTTGTGGATTCAATGGGTGAAATTGTCGAACAGTATGGAACGGTCGTGTTTAAGGAGAACGGAAACACTCCTCTGTTTGAGGACATCATATTTCTTGTCAATTCTCTTGCCTTGAGCACAACGATGGAAGAAATCGACGAATTGTCGGTCGATGGAATTTTCTGTAAAAACAGAAATCTTATGGTGAGTGGTGAATTTCTTTGTCTGTTAAATTTAAAAGTCCATGGGCAAAATGCACTCGCAAAAAGCAAATTTACAGCACTACAACAAACAGAAATATCTGTAAAACCATCATCGCATTCAAAATTTGTCGGAATTTCAGTCGATCAAAATAAACGCTTTCTTCTCGGTGATTTTACAATAACACGCAATAGTCAAGGAAAGGCAAAACACACAACAAACAGTCGCCCAATAAAAGGGCTCAAGGAAAGAATGACAGGAAAGGATGGACAGATGCGCAGTAATTTATTAGGAAAAAGGTGCGTCTCTGCGGAGACACCGATTGTTTTGTTTGACAAATGTGCAACAAAACTCGCAAGAGATATATGTATCGGTGACGTTCTCATTGGTGATGACGGAATGTCAAGAATCGTCAGATCAACGACACGTGGATTTGACAAGTTGTATGAGGTAAGACAATCATCAGGGGATAATTACAGAGTAAATTCTGAACACGTTTTGACACTTTTATATGAGGGCCATGGTAGAATCTGTGTGAATGAATGCAAAAGAATTTTTGTGAAGTGGTATGATCGCGATGTGAAAAAAATTCGCGAGAAAAGTTTTTCAACAGAGGTAAGGGCGAGAAAATTTTTGCTGACAATAGATCTTAACCCAATTATCGACATTCCCATATGTGATTATATTTCCCTTGAATTAGACGTGAAAAAACAGATGCGTGGAATAAAGTTAAGTTCCCCCGTAATATGGGATAAAAAAGAAATCACTGTCAGTCCTGAAACTGTGGGAAGGCAAGCAGTTTTTGGTCAAATAATTCCTCACAATTACATACACAACGACATTCAAACAAGGGTTGGTGTTTTTATGGGAATTGTAAAAATGATGACGCACTATGGTCTTGATAAAATCGTTAGATATAAGGGAAATGACTATGCCGGAGGCATTATCCTTCTGATGCGCACCTTGGGTATAATGCCGCGAATTGATGGGTCATGTCTGATCGTAGACAAGAAGGAGGTAGATTTTCTCTTCAATGACACAAATCGTTCAAACAGTTGTGAGATTGACGTGATTGAATGTGGTCTTGGCGAATTTTGTGGATTTGAGGTTGATGGAAACTACAGATTTTTATTGGGTGATTTCACTATCACACACAACTGTGAACAAACAGGGCGAACCGTCATTGGTCCGGATCCCACGTTGAAAGTGGGTGAATTGGCTGTTCCACAAGACATGGCGGAAATTTTGACGGTTCCTGTGAAAGTCACGGAACTAAATTATGAGAGAATGGTTCGAGTTGTTCTTGAAGGAAAGGCAAATTATCTCCTGAGAGGTGGAAATTCACGCATCACTCTTAAGCACGCTCTGAAACACAACAAAGGAACCCTGTTGTTGAAGGGTGATGAAATTATTAGGTCAAGTGGAAAAATCGAAAAAGTTTCGAACGAATTTGAGGTGCTAAAGGAGGGAGACAATGTCAGACGTAACGGTGTGATGTTGGAAAATCTGGTCTATCCGCGTCCGGAAAAATATATGCCAAACATCGGAGATGTCATCGAACAGAAATTACACGACGGTTGTGTTGTGATATTAAACAGACAACCTACTCTGCACAAGGCATCAATGCAGGCAATGCGTGTTGTCGTAAAGCCCTACAAAACGCTTCGTATGAATTTGTCAATCACGAAGGGATTTAACGGTGATTTTGACGGAGACGAAATGAACATACACAACATTGCCTCACGAGAAGCGCAGGTGGAACTACTAAATCTTTCGACACCTATACACAACATGATTTCAGCACAATCAAGTAAGCCTAATTTGGCGATAGTGCAAGATTCCTCACTGGGAGCATACAGAATGACAAAGGGTGTATGTCGTATAGAAAAGTCTGTGTTTTTGAATATTGTAATGAAACTTTCTGTGCCAATGGACAAACTTCGCGCAAAATTAATACACATAAACGCCATAACTAAACAGCTCGGAAAAAAGGGTGGATGTTTTACGGGAAAGGGTTTGTTTTCACTTCTTTTACCGACGAGCTTGAATTACGACAAATACAACAATGCTGACATCGATGAACCGACAGTGCACATACACAGGGGTGTGATGTATGAAGGCGCGCTTGACAAGTTAATTCTGGGGTCAGCGCATAACTCTCTCATACAGATCATATACAAAGAATATAGCCCTGAAATGGCTGGAGATTTTATAGACAATGTGCAATTTATGACGAACAATTGGTTGTTGTGTACAGGATTCAGCGTGGGATTTGGAGATTGTGTCACAATAGACCCGAATCAGGTTGTTGAGACGGAAAATATTATACAAAAATCGTATATGGAAGCAGAGGCGATCAAGACAACGACAAACCATGCTGGCATACGAGAATTGCGTGTAATGGCGGCGCTCAACAAAGCGAAAGACATCGGAATGAGAATTGCGAAAGACAATCTTGCAAGGGACAATAATTTTCTGAGCACAGTTAGGTCTGGCAGCAAGGGCGACTTTTTCAACATTGCTCAGATTTCTGGAATTTTGGGACAACAAACGATTGTAAATCAAAGAATTCAGCCTGTTCTAAACCACAACAAACGAACATTGCCACATTACCCATTTGAGACAGTTTCACTTGAAATGGAGTATGAATCGTGTGGTTTTGTTTCATCATCGTTTATGAAGGGATTAAATCCGAGACAATTTTTTTTCCACGCAATGGCGGGGAGGCTTGGTTTAATCGACACCGCGATGAACACAAGTCGTTCGGGATACATTCAAAGGAAAATCACAAAATTGACAGAGGACATTTCTATCCAAAATGACAACACAGTTCGTGACACAATAGGTCGTGTTTATCAGTTATCGTATGGAGAGGATGGATTAGACCCAACACAAACTGTCAAAGCAAAACAGACAGGAGAAGTGTGTGATGTCAGTAGATTAGTAGATCGATTGAACATGCAACACGAATTGAGAAAAAAAATGGGAAAGTAATTTTAGGTCTAATTTTTATACCGAATTTCGGTATAAAAATGAAATTTTCTCAAGAAATTTGGGCTGATGGCAACAATGTCAGGCAAAAGAACATATGACGATGTCGTAAAAATATTTTCTGATAATAATTGTTTGTTACAGACAACGAAGGAAGAGTATGACGAAATGAAAAAACCATCAGGGAGAAAATTTAAATTTGTGGCCGCCTGTGGACATGACAACACCACGACACTGATGCATTTTGTGAGAGAAAAAACCGGAATGTTTTGTAAGCCATGCATGAGGGAAAAATTTCGTGTCAAAATGATAGAGAGAAATAAATGTGACGACAAAATTTCAAGCGTGGGAAATATGTTGGAAAAAGTGTCTTTTGACGCGATGAGAGAAATTCTGTGCGAAGATTTTGATGTCATGTGGACAAACAGGGGATGCAGTGCTGATTTCATAGTCAGGGCAAAAAATGTCAACACAAATGCATGGCTTGGTGTACAACTGAAAGCAACACAAAAAATGAATCAATTGGCATGTGGACACATTTTTAACCTAAACGGCAACAGGTATGAAAATATGGTAATATTGTTCCATTGTGTGAGTGATTCCCTGATGTGGCTGGTGCCATTTGACGCAATCGTTCGCAGCGGCTCAATAATAATGGGAACGACAGAAAAATCGAGATATTTTGAGTACAGAATCTGTAAAACAGACCTGTCACCCGCCCTGTTAAAATATTTCGGTGTGATGAAATTGGACACGTCAGAAAATTTTATGGTGCCAAAAAGTCGGACCAACAAAATTGAACACAAATATAGGACAATCAGAGAAACGTGCTGTGATTTTTTGCATTTTGTAAACACAGAAACAGAAGGAAGTTACTACGACTTTGCGGTCAATGGAAAAAATGTAAAAGAAAGGGTGGCTGGTTTTGACCACACCAAACCAGAAAGTTTTATAGTTTTTCTCACACGTGGATTAGGCAACATCAACTATGCAAACGGAATGAACGATTTTTACTGGTTTAACATATCTAACATGGACATTTTTTACGTAATTCCGGAAAATGTCATGATTGAGAACGGTTTTATCGATTCCGGCAAAAACACAAAGCTGAAGAAATATTTTCGCATTTGCCTGAGATCTAGGGACAATTGGCGTTCTAAGTACCAATTTGACTACAAAAATCTCGACAGAGAGAAATTGTCCACCCTCATCGACACCGGCCACCTGTAACAGCAAATTTCAAGCCTTTTTATACCTCATCCGGTATAAAAATTCATCCATAAACTTTGGAATACAAACTGACAATCTCTCCACGACCAATGGAATTTTGTCGCGCGGTGTTTTCGCTTTCTGAGTAATCCAAGGACGAAAATCTTTCTATCAACATTGAGATGTCAATTTTTGCCTTAATCCAGTGCCAACTTTTTGGATTTAACTCAAGGAGTCTCATTTGTAAAATTTTGCCACATTTTCCACCGTATGCCAAAATCACAAAATCCGCCCCAGATGGTGGTGTGGGTTGTCCTGCTTCTTTAATTCACACCAAAAAGGTATGAATTGCATCAAATATACAATGCAGATCTTCTCCTAAATCATTGCATTGCCATTGATGCAAGCTGTAAGCATCTCCGCCATGCTCTTGCCAACCGTAAATGTCCCCGCATTCCGTTGCATTTGTATGGGCCTGTCTGTGCTAACAAAGCACAGAAGAATGTTTAATGCTGCGTTGTGATCTCTACTGATGAAACGACTGCATCCAGTGGAACGACACTGACGCACCCCTCTCACCTCCCTCCTGCTTTGTTTATACAGGGGAACCAGAGAACAACCACAGCCATTACATTTCTTTGTCGTATTAAATTCATCCACAAATTCAAGAGAAAATTTCTGAGAGAATTTCTTGGTGACACTTGTGGTCGGAACAGAAAGTTCCGATCTTCCTGACGGATTAAATTTTGCGGCACCAAATGCCACACCGACCTTTTTTCTCGCATCAACGGTAT
>Ga0194038_1000219_pt1 | contig 24466 bp, 16 predicted proteins | sample JunL226m_MetaG_FD_148630 | JGI IMG/M metagenome (GOLD analysis project Ga0194038, IMG submission 148630) | Anoxic zone freshwater microbial communities from boreal shield lake in IISD Experimental Lakes Area, Ontario, Canada - Jun2016-L227-6m | ecosystem: Environmental > Aquatic > Freshwater >... | reverse complement strand
GTTTTTCAGTAGTCTTATCATTGATTGCAATCAGGATATGACTTATTTTTCTACGCTCAGGGGTTGTATATTGATCTTTTTGTTCCTCATAAAAAGCTTTTAGCTTATCGTCCGTTACCATCACTTTCTTGGACAACTCATCCAGAGAAAGCTCAACATACTCTACTGAAACCTGTTCAGGTGTTTGAAATAGATCTTGATGTTGCTGATAGTAAGCAGTAATTTCTTCTGATTTCGGCTGCTCATTCAAGGGTGAAACAGGGACTATAATATAATCAACATCCCGTTGTTGATTCTGAATTTTAAAAAAGCTTTCAACATCAAATTGAGTTGCAAAACTACTATCCATGACGCTATGCTGAAACTGCTCCATAGTTAAGGCATTCTTGATTCTATTCACAAATTCAGTAGATGAAATTCTTTGCGATCCGAGTAATGATTTATACTGCTTTTCACTAAACTTTCCATCAACCTGAAAATAAGGTAGTGATTTAATAAAATCACGCGCTTCATTATCAGTAACTACAAGCCCCTCTGTATGCACATATTGTAATAATACCTCATCCTTTATCAGTTTCTGTAATGCTTGAGCTTTTAAAGTGGGTTCATCAATATTCATACCTTGAAGGTTCTGACTATATTGCTCATAAGCTTTATTAACATCCCGCTGATAAAAATCCTTATCACCTACAGACGCAACCGGCTTCTCACCACCCCCATCCAAATAATTATTAATACCCCATAATGCAAAAGGCACACAAATTAATGTCAAGATCACCCATGCCAGGGTACCTTGAGACTTTTCTCTAATTTTGGTTAGCATAGATCAGCCCTATTGAATCAAATTACGAAGCAAAAAAAAGCCCCGAACCAGTTTCGGTTCGGGGCTTTTTAATTTGGCGGAGTGGACGGGGCTCGAACCCGCGACCACCGGCGTGACAGGCCGGTATTCTAACCAACTGAACTACCACTCCAAAGTCTGGTGGGTGCTGAGGGGTTCGAACCCCCGACCCTCGCCTTGTAAGGGCGATGCTCTCCCAGCTGAGCTAAGCACCCGACTAAAAGATCATTATAAACAGTTCTAAATAAAAAGTAAAGCTAAAATGATCTTTTTTATTTTCTGAGTTGTCTTAAACAAGCTCATCAAAGAAAAGTTAGTTTACAGCATCTTTTAAAGATTTACCAGCTTTAAATGAAGGAATTTTTGCTGCTTTAATAGTAATTTCTTCGCCTGACTGAGGATTACGACCTTTACGCTCTGCCCGTTCTTTTACAGAATAAGTACCAAAGCCCACTAAGGCAACAGAATCCCCTTTACTTAAGGCGCCAGTTACTGCACCAAGAAAACCATCTAAAGCACGCCCAGCATCTACTTTAGTCAAACCAGACGATTCTGCAATAGCGTCAATAAGTTCAGATTTATTCATTGTTCCCCCTAAGGAAGTCATTTTTATTATGTGTATTATGTAAAACCCCTATGTACCTTATTATTTGCAATGCTTAGCAACAAAGAAACACGTGTATTTATATCAATAGGTGTTACATAGTGTCAAGCTTTATAAACCTCTAGGCCGCTATTTTTGCGGTATTGCGGCTAGAGACTCTTAAAGAACAAACTATTTAATGAGCCATTCGTCCAGATTGTTTAGGCTTAGCGCTTTCGGCATCCGCTATCACTTGCTCACCCTCAACCATCTTTTCAAGAGGGATCGGCATATACTGCAATGCCACCGAAAGCACTTCATCAATCCAATGCACCGGTCTAATATCTAAATTTTGTTTGATATTTTCAGGTATCTCTATCAAATCTTTTTCATTATCAGCCGGAATTAATACCGTTGTGATTCCACCTCGATGCGCAGCCAATAACTTTTCTTTTAAACCACCAATCGGCAATACTTCACCTCTTAAGGTAATTTCGCCGGTCATCGCCACATTAGCGCGAACCGGAATTTTAGTTAAGGCTGAAATAATGGCAGTACACATACCAATACCGGCACTTGGCCCATCCTTAGGGGTTGCCCCTTCAGGCACATGGATATGAATATCATTATTTTGAAAAACATCATTATCAATTCCCAACACCGCAGAGCGGCTTCTGACCACCGTCATCGCTGCCTCAATTGATTCCTTCATGACGTCACCCAACTTGCCCGTCGCTGAATGCTTACCTTTACCAGGAATAACGGCCGTTTCAATCGTCAACAACTCACCACCGACTTCCGTCCAGGCCAAACCGGTCACCTGACCAACTTGATCTTGCTCTTCTGCGAGGCCGTAATTAAAACGTCTAACCCCCAAATAATCACCCAAGTTTTCAGGCGTTATGGTCGCACGCCCCTCCGTTGCTTTAAGCAACAAGCTTTTTACGACTTTACGACAAATTTTTGAAACATCGCGCTCCAGATTACGCACACCCGCTTCTCTTGAGTAATACCGAATCATATCGCGTACCGCAATTTCAGTAATTTCAATCTCATGCGCCTCAAGCCCATTATTTTTAATTTGCTTAGGTATTAAGTATCGAATCGCAATATTAATTTTTTCGTCTTCGGTATAACCGGCTAAACGAATCACTTCCATTCTATCCAGCAATGCAGACGGAATATTCATAGTGTTGGCAGTCGCCACAAACATAACATCCGACAAATCAAAATCGACTTCTAAATAATGATCTGAAAAAGTATGATTTTGTTCAGGGTCCAACACTTCCAATAAAGCTGAAGCAGGATCACCCCTAAAATCGGCCGCCATCTTATCAATCTCATCCAACAAAAACATCGGATTTCTAGTTTTAACTTTCGCTAAACTTTGTAAGATCTTACCCGGCATTGAACCAATATAGGTCCGTCTATGCCCCCGAATTTCAGCCTCATCCCTAACACCCCCTAAAGCCATTCGCACATAAGTACGATTAGTCGCTCTGGCAATCGACTCACCTAGAGAGGTTTTACCCACCCCTGGAGGCCCTACCAGGCATAAGATAGGCCCTTTTAATTGTTTAACCCGTTGCTGTACTGCTAAATATTCAAGAATACGTTCTTTAACCTTATCTAAACCGTAATGCTCTGCTTCTAATACTTGCTCTGCAATTTTAAGATCATGTCTTACCTTGGTTTTTTTCTTCCAAGGCACATTAATCATCCAATCGATATAATTACGCACCACCGTTGCTTCAGCTGACATAGCCGGCATTAACTTAAGCTTATTTAACTCGGCATCAGCCTTAGTTTTGGCTTCTTTTGACATGCCTGCATTAGCAATTTTCTTTTCTAACTCTTCAATTTCATTGGGCGCCTCATCCAAATCACCCAACTCTTTTTGAATCGCCTTAATTTGTTCATTTAAATAATATTCCCTTTGATTCTTTTCCATCTGCTGTTTGACGCGAACTCGAATCTTTTTCTCCATTTCGAGTAAATCAACCTCACCTTCCATTAAGGCCATTAAATCTTCTAAACGTTTTTCAACATCCGCAGATTCCAGGATGATTTGCTTATCACTGACTTTTAAGGCCATATGAGCCGCCATGGTATCGGCTAAGCGACTAGGATCATCAATACCTGACAAGGCATTAAGCACTTCGGGCGGAATCTTACTGTTTAATTTAACGTATTGATCAAAGGAATTAATTACCGTTCGTTGTAAAACATCTAAACTCTTAGGTGACAAATTAATTTCATCTTCAACCTTTTCAACAATCGCTGAAAAAAAAGTGCCCGTTTCTTGATAACCTAATACCCGACTGCGCTCACTCCCCTCCACCAGTACCTTGACGGTGCCATCAGGTAACTTTAATAATTGTAGAATATTGGCTAAAGTTCCGACTTCATATAAATCAGTAAATTCAGGCTCATCCACTTCCGCTTCTTTTTGAGCAATCAGCAAAACCTGCTTATTTTCTTTCATCGCCGCATCTAAAGCGTCAATTGAACGCCCTCTACCGACAAATAACGGAATAACCATGTGTGGATACACCACCACATCCCTCAATGGTAACACGGGGATTAAATTATCTTTTTTTTGCGACTTTTTCATAGTGTGCGTTTCCATAACGGAACCTTTAACATTTTTTTTGGATTAGTGGATTATGGGGGCGCTAATTAAAATAGCAAGCATCTGAGTTGTAATTTACCACTTATCAAAAAAAAACATAATAGATAGTGCTCAAATAATACAAATATGTGAAATTTTTTAAGCTAGATTAACTAATTAAGAGGTGTTCAAAGATTTGACGGTCTTTCAACCTAATGAAAGCGGGGGAATTATTAAACGTTTCACACAGTGCGCTTAGTTAGCGCTGATTATGATAATAAACAACACACCTTAAAAGCATAGCGTATAGAAATGGATCAATTCCGCCTATTAAAGACAGAATTGATCATGATCTTACTTAAGAATCAGCCGCGAGCTTTTTCTTTTCGGTTTCATACACCAGAATAGGCTCTGATTGACCGAGTACAACACTCTCTTCAATCACTACTTTAGTAATGTTGTCTGCTGAAGGCAGTTCATACATGGTATTAAGCAATATATTTTCAACAATCGTTCTTAAGCCACGCGCCCCGGTTTTTCTTTCCATGGCTTTACGCGCAATCGCGATTAAAGACTCAGGTCTAAATTCAAGCTCTGCACCTTCCATATCAAACAAATGTTTATATTGCTTGGTCAGTGCATTTTTAGGCTCAGTCAATATTTGCACTAATGCCGCTTCATCTAACTCTTCAAGGGTTGCAATAATCGGCAAACGCCCTACAAATTCAGGAATCAAACCATACTTAATTAAATCATCGGATTCAACTTCAGCAAATAATTGCCCAATATTTTTAGAATCATCTTTGGTTTTTACGTCCGCAGAAAAGCCAATACCACCTTTTTCAGAGCGGGCTTTAATTACCTTATCTAAACCCGCAAACGCGCCACCCACAATAAATAAAATATTTGCAGTATTAACCTGTAAAAATTCACCTTGTGGATGCTTGCGTCCACCTTGCGGCGGTACAGAAGCAATGGTGCCTTCAATCAACTTCAGCAAGGCTTGCTGAACGCCTTCACCTGACACATCACGGGTAATCGATGGATTATCTGATTTTCTAGAAATCTTATCAATTTCGTCAATGTAAACAATGCCCGTCTCGGCTTTTTCAACGTCGTAATCACATTTCTGTAATATTTTTTGAATGATATTTTCAACATCCTCGCCCACATAACCGGCTTCGGTTAAGGTAGTCGCATCTGCAATGGTGAAAGGCACATCCAATAAACGCGCTAAGGTTTCAGCCAGTAATGTTTTACCTGAACCCGTGGGTCCAATTAATAAAATATTACTTTTAGCTAATTCAACGGAGTCATTTTTAGACTTACTGCGTAAGCGCTTATAATGGTTATAAACTGCAACCGCCAAGATCTTTTTAGCACGATCTTGTCCAATGACATAACCATCTAATTCTTCTTTAATCTCTTTTGGCTTGGGTAATTTATCACCACTAAAAGACACTTCACTGTCGTCTTCTACTTCATCTTTGATAATATCATTACACAATTCAACGCATTCATCACAGACATACACTGAAGGCCCAGCAATTAACTTTTTAACTTCATGCTGGCTTTTGCCGCAAAAGGAACAGTAAAGCAGTTTTTCACTGTCTTTACCGTGCTTATCATTACTCATATATCAGCCTCCGCAAACTTTTCTACGCTTTATAGATCAGAACCTATTGCTCTTGACGTTAACACCTTGTCAATTAATCCATAACTGACGGCATCCTCCGCACTTAAGAAATTGTCTCTATCGGTATCGAGTTGGACTTTTTCTAAAGGCTGACCGGTATGAAAAGAGAGCACTTTATTTAGTTTATCTCTTATCAATAAGATTTCTCTAGCATGAATGTCAAAATCAGACGCCTGGCCCTGAAAACCACCTAAAGGCTGATGAATCATCATTCTTGAATGCGGCAAGCAATAACGCTTATCTTTAGCGCCACCGGTTAATAGCAAGGCTCCCATACTGGCCGCTTGACCAATACAAAGCGTACTTACGTCAGGTTTAATAAACTGCATGGTGTCATAGATTGACATACCCGCCGTGACAGAACCACCGGGTGAATTAATATAGAGATGAATATCTTTATCTGGATTTTCTGATTCCAAAAAAAGCAACTGCGCCACCACTAAATTAGCCATGTAATCTTCAACTTGACCCACTAAAAAAATAACCCGCTCTTTTAATAGTCTTGAATAGATATCAAAAGAACGCTCACCTCTAGCAGTTTGTTCGATAACGATGGGTACTAAACCGCCGGCCGCTTCTAAAGCTCTTGCTTGATTCATTACATGCTGTTTATACATTTAAATTACCTTACCGTTGTTGCTTATCCATAACATCACCAAAAGCGACCGTTTCTTCAGATACTTTTGCTTTAGCAACTAACCATTCAACAACTTGATCTTCTAATACCATTTGTTGAACATCATTCAAACGCGTTTCATCTGAATAATACCAAGCAATTACATCTTCAGGACGTTCATAACTCTTAGCCATGTCCTCGATCGTAGAGCGTACTTTATTCGCATCTAATTGAATAGTATTTTTTTGGATAATTTCACCTAAGATTAAACCTAAAGCCACACGACGCTTAGCTTGATCTTCAAAAGCATCTCTGGGTAGGTTTAAATCATCCGGCTTAATTTTTTGTCTTTTAGCGTTTTCAATGTAAGGCTTCATCATGGTTTCTACTTCAGAATCAACCAATGTATTGGGCACAACCAATTGAATCTTCTCGTATAAGGCATCCATTACTGAGTTTTTGAACCTTGCTTTTAAAGCCAGTTCTAACTCTCTTTCCATATTATTTCTAACATCAGCACGGAAAGAATCAACACTACCATCTTCAACGCCGTAGGCTTTTACAAATTCTTCATCAATAACCGCTAACACAGGCTCTTCAACTTTAGCCACTGTGACGATAAATTCTGCGGTTTTACCGGCTAATTGTTCGCTGCCGTAATCTTCAGGAAAATCTAAATTAAAGGTTTTTGATTCGCCCGCTGAAAGACCTAATAGATTATCTTCAAAGCCCGTAATCATTCTTTTAGCGCCTAGTACAACACTAAAGTCATCCACTTGACCGTCGGTGAAGTTTTCACCTTCTGAGGTACCAGAGAAACTAATCACGACATTATCTTGGTCTTGAGCAGGACGCTCAGCGATTTGCCAGGTTTGTTTTTGAGTTCTTAATTTTTCAATCATGCTATCGACATCGGCGTCGCTAACCGTTGAAACAGACTTAACCACGTCTAATTGATTAACACCGTCTAAAACAATCTCGGGATACACTTCAAATATAGCTGTATATTTAAAACCGTCAGTATCTTCTAATGATTCAATATGGGGAAAGCCAGCGGGTTTTAAATCTTGATCTTGTAAAGCATCGTAGTAGGTGTCTTTAATTAAATCATTAGCGATTTCACCACGAACACGCTCACCATACATTTTTTTAACGACATGCTGAGGCACTTTACCTGGGCGAAAGCCATCGATTTTAACATCACGTGCTAATGATTTTAAACGCTCAGCCATTTTTTCTTGGACAACCGTTTCAGGCACGATAACAGTCATTTTTCTGCTTAATTCTGATGTTTTTTCAACAGAAACTTGCATTGCTTTACCTCACATAGATTTATAGAAGAATTGTATGAATACCGAATTTCGGACTAACTAGAACTGAAGATAGAACGAGATTTCGTTCTACTTTGTAGAATAGGGTGGTGCGAATGGAGAGACTCGAACTCTCACAGGGCTACCTACTGGAACCTAAATCCAGCGCGTCTACCAATTTCGCCACATTCGCATTTTAATCAACGAGTAATTATACCTAGCCCACCTTTATTTAACAAGCTAAAAACACAAAAACATAATTAAGTCTTAACTATGCACTCTGACCCTAAAGCCTACCGCTTGCATTTTACCCGCAAAATCTTCTAGCTTATCAAGGGCTAAAGGTTTTATATGACTGGCTTCTGGCTGTAATGAGGGCCGTGCTAAGGTGTACAACAAAATATCTCTTACTGGACTGCCCGCCGCCTTAATTTTACTTAACACCGCCAAAAAGGCATCCTGCTCAGCTACCGATAAACCCTGATTATCATCATCCACTAAACAGGTTTGAATTTTTGTCTGACAACATTGAGCCGATATTAATAAATTATTGATACTGGCCTCACACGATTGCGCGGTATGATTAATACGTGCCCTACCCGCTTCGGTCGCACTATCTAATTTAAACCACACTTCCCCCCCATAGGTAGCCATGCACCGCAAACCGGCCTGGACTCTCTGCTGGTGTATCAAACTGCCATTGGTAATCAATACAAAGGGACACTTTGGAAACACACCCAATTCTGTGGCCACCCGCCCAATTAACGCCACCGCCGCAGGAAAGGCTTTTAAACTGGTGGGTTCACCATTGCCGGCTATCGCAATGTCCTTAATCTCCTGCTGAGTAGGATCAACCCCAAAACGCTTATAAAAACTACCATATAACACATCATTGAGAAAGTAGCGCAATTCAGCTTCCAATAAGACTAAATCAATCTCTGGCGCCGCTCCTAGCTTTAAATCAGGTACCTGACAATAAATACACCGCCAATTGCAGGCATTATTAATATTAAAATTAATCCCTACCGATAAACCACCCATACGCCTAGAAATAACAGGATAGACATAGGTTAAGCCAGCCGCATCCACTTGATGTTGAGTTGTTGTTAATTTTGAAACTGCCATTAAACGCTTACACCTTAAAAATATTTAATATACCGCGACTCTTCTAGGCTTTATCATATACTAAAAGCCGACAGGCTTAACGGATTACCTCCAAACATTTTACTTTTAGACAGACACTATTTTGAGCAAGACTTCCCGATACTCACCCAAAATCAGCCCTACCCGCCGGTCTATTCGTCAATTGTTTTATCGAGGCCTGTTCTTTTTCTTTTCCGCTTCTATTATAAGTGTACTAGCCTTAGGTTTACTACCTGCCCCCACCAGTAGTTTTATGCTGTATAGGCATTATGAAGATTTGGTCGATAAACACCGTTATCAAGCCATTGATTATCAGTGGGTCAGTGCTAATCGTATGGCAAAAACAGCCTCAGCGGCAGTGATTGCTTCAGAAGATCAACTCTTCTACCACCATTTAGGTTTTGACTTACACGCGATTAAACTTGCGCTTAATGCCTCTCTTAACGGCGGGCAAGCGCTTAGAGGCGCCAGCACCATTACCCAACAGGTAGCAAAAAATCTGTTTTTAATTCCCTCTAAAAGTTTTATCAGAAAAGGCCTAGAAGCCTGGTTTACGATTTTGATTGAATTATTCTGGACTAAAGACCGCATATTAACGGTTTATCTTAATATAGCCGAATTTGGTGATCATTTATTTGGCATTGAAGCCGCCAGTCAACGCTATTTTAACTGCTCAGCCAACCAACTCTCTCGGGCACAGGCGGCGCTGTTGGCCGCAACTTTACCTAACCCTCTTAAGTTAAAAGCCGACAAACCCACCAGCTACGTGCTTAAACGCCAAAATTGGATACTGCGTCAAATGAGTAATCAAGCGCTTTAATTGCCGACACTATCCTTTAACCGTTTAATAACGAGCGCGTCTTGATTTATTTTAAGCGATTAAAAGGCGCGTAACATTCAATTCTTGACGACTGTGATGGCATAAAGCACCTGTATGACTCCATTCGAGACGTCTCTGATTGCTTGATCTACGTCTAAAACCCCATTCGTGGCGTCTCTGCTTACTTGATATACCAGTAAAGCCCAATCCGAGACGTCTCTGATTGCATAAAGCACCTGTATGACGCCATTCGAGACGTCTCTGATGGCTTGATCTACGTCTAAACCCCCATTCGTGGCGTCTCTGCTTACTTGATATACCAGTAAAGCCCAATCCGAGACGTCTCTGATGGCATAAAGCACGTGTATGACTCCATTCGAGATTTCTCTGATTGCATAAAACACGTATTAAATCCATTGCGTGACCGCTCTGATTAACTGAAGCACCGATCAGATTCATTCCGACACCACGCTCTTTTAATCCCTACAACCTATCAAACCAACGGGCATAAAAAAAGCCAACACCCCGAAGGATGTTGGCTTATTTCATCATAAGTCGTTAGGTTGCAAACATACTACAACCTAACTCAACACTTATCTTAATTTACCATTAAGATAGCTGTTGCTTGTGCTGTTGTAGTACCAACCGTGTATGAATAAACCACTGTATAAGTACCTCTTTTTAAGGCTTGACGCGTAGCACCACCAACACCCGTTCCTGTTAAGGTCCAGACCACCGCATTATTAGCAACTGAAGCCGTTGCCGTAGCACCGCCATTAGTAAAGCTACTTGACACGATAGCAACCGTACCGGTAGTTGGTATGTCATTCGTCCTAACAGCGACCGTTACCGTTTGATTAGTAATTGTCGTTGCCGTGGCTGTCGCTAAGTCATTAGTAACCGCAAAAACACCTACCCCTTGTAATGCTACGGATTGCACTGTATTCGCAATACCCCCAGCATTATCGGTCACAGTTAACGTACCAGTAGCAGCACCGACTGCGGTTGGCGTATAACCCACTGCTATATTACAAGTTGTACCTGCCGCCAACGTTGTGCCACAACTGTTGGTTAAACCTGCAGTGACTCTAGTAAACGGCGCTGAAACTGTAATCCCGCCGATTGCTAAAGCACTTCCACCTGTGTTGGTTAACACAACCGTTTGAGTCGCAGATGCAACACTCAACGCGGTAGATGGGAAGGTCAACGAAGTCGCCGATAAACTTGCCCCAGGTAATGGCGTAGAACCGGTTAACGATACAGTTTGCGTAGTTGCTGTACCACCCGAATTATCAGCGATAACCAAATTACCTGATGCAACACCTGACACTACTGGACTAAATCTAACACCAATATTACAAGTTGCGCCAGCCGCTAAGGTCGTACCACAGCTAGCTGTTATAGCATTATTCACTCTTACAAACGGTGCAGCGACTGTAATACCCGATATCGCTAAAGGTCCCGTACCGGTATTTGACACCGCCACTATTTGGGTCGCACTATTTCCTCCCACAACCGTTGAAGGGAACGTTAACGACGTTGGAACCACATTGGCTATAGCGATCGGCGTAGTACCCGACAAAGTCACCGTTTGAGTCGATGGCACACCATTAGAGTTATCAGCAATCACTAAGGTACCTGAAACAGCAGGGAACGAAGTAGGCGCAAATACCACACCAATATTACAACTTACACCTGCCGCAACCGTTGCACCACAAGGCGTCGCCACCCCGGTTCTAGTCGTTGCAAACGAAGCAGATGCCGTAGTGCCACTGATTGTTAAGGTACCTGGCCCTGTATTTGACACTTTAACTAACTGTACAGGACTTGTTGTACCTACAGTCGTGACCGGGAAGGTAATTGAACTCGGTGTTACCGACGCAATACCATTTAACTGAATACCCGTTCCAGTTAACAGAACGGTTTGGGTACTATTGGCCACATTTTGAGAGTTATCAGTAACCGTTAAGGTTGCCGTACCCACACTTGTTGCCGTAGGCTTAAACTGAACGACAATAGAACAACTTGCACCAGCCACCAAGGTCGTACCACACGTTCCACCCGCAGCCTTTGTAAAGGCCCCAGTCGGCAAAGTAATACTCGAAATATTTAACAAACCAGTACCGGTATTACTTAACCTTGCCGTAAATAATGGCGCCGTATTACCCACTAATGTATTTGGGAATGTATACGAACTAGGTGTTAATACTGCAAATGGTTGAAATAAACGCGATACTGTAGTCCAATTTGAATTGGCTGTTACGTTTGCGTAACCCGAATATCCTGGCGTTAACGATGCCAATTCTTTAGGCAAGTTACTACCATAAGTACCATCAACTAATTTAGGCACATCTAATTGTCCATCACCACCACCGACTGTATTGTTCGATTCAATTCGGTAATAGACTGAAGCCAAGGGGCCTACATTTGTATCAGTAAACGTTCTAGCACAACCAGTTTGGCTGGTACACTCAGGCGTTAATACATTATAGTTTGCATTTATGGTTGCAAACGTAGGTGATGTAGACCGTTGAATCTGAACCCAGTTAGCAATAATTGAGTTATCAGTCCAATTTAAAGTGACACCGGTTGGAACCGTGGTCGCCGTTAAGTTAATCGGCGCTTCAGGTGGTTTAGCAACGGCGATAACACGCATCATGTCATTTTCTTCATGACCTAAGATATGACAATGCCAGATATACTCCCAACCTAAATTGATTGATTGATTTGGATTAGAAACCGCTAAGTTAGTCAGTGGATCAAAACTATAACCCATTGACGGCGCATTGAGTGGTTGCTGTGGATCTAACAATCGATGACTGTTGGGCACCTTAAACGGTAATTTTGTCATTTCCATGGGACGTAAAGCCACAATTGTGTCTGACAACGGATTCATACGCACCGTATCTTTCCATCCCAATTCATTAGCTTCAGGTGGATAAACCGCTCCATCCCAACCTACACGGTTAACTAATTGTACGTGGAACAAATGGAAATGCACAGAATGTGAATCAACCCCGTTATGCGTGACCTTCCACAACTGCGTACCATCCGGTGCAGTTCCTGAGATAGGCACCATATTGTCATTGGGCGTAATTTTAACCACTTCCGTTGGTGGATCAACATACGCCATTGGAATTGAGGTCTGCGTCGATGCAGTGGTTCGGGGTATTTCTACACCTAATAAAGCATTCATACGACCCCAGTTTGTAGTCCAATCTTCAATAATGGCTTTGGGTTCAAAATTTAAGGTAACAGGCGTTGGAACTAAAGAAAAATCACCTGTAGCCTTACCTGTTATTGGATCTAAAATAGCTGTTATCGGGTTATACGTTAACCAGTTATCACTAATTCTTGATAAATCCACCCCTAAAGCATCCAGAAAACCGATGCCATAAGTTTGACTATAAACACTTTGAGGTACGATAATTGGTTCTTGACTGGTTCTAAAGGCTGTCTGCACGGCCGTCGTTATCGTCGCCAAATGTGTTGCATCTACATCATCAACAGGACGAGAAGCATTAGGCGTACGATTCAACGGTGCAACACCACACGTAGGAGTGGTACACGTGGCTGCTACTCGAATTTGCATCAAAGTACGCGTATTGGGACCATAACCTGGCACGACTGAAAATGCGCCACCCGTATCGGTTGTATCATACCCACCGGTCAAGTAATCTAAACGTAAATCCCAAGCCGGCATTGGAGCCGGTGCATCGTTATACAAGATTAAGGTTGAGCCAGCAAAGCTACTAAAATCAACGACCACATCGGCACGTTCAGCAGGGCCAAGCAACAAAGCATGTTCTTTAACGTTACCAATCAGAATATTTTTAGGATTATATTCGTAGTTAACAGGCTGATTTTTTATTTCTACAGGCGTAGAGATAAAACCACCATCCGTTCCAATTTGAACCATTTCAGGCCCGCGTGTCGCAGGATCAAATACACCGGCTGGACGACCATCAAAGGTAGTGCCGGCTTTTTGCTTCGTATACCACCAAGCAGGGAAATGCGTGATGGCATCTTGAATAGTATTGAAGGGTATCATTTTTACTTCAGTACAATCGGCCGGATTAACCCCGGTCGTACCATCACATAATATAGTGTTATCTTGAGTACCGGCATTACCCGCTGCCGTAGTATCTACCGAATTTTTACTTGCCGCCACTAGCAATGACAAGTTTAACATCCGATCATCTGCCGCACTTAAAATACGTAAGCGATATTTCTTTGGATCGACATTAATATAAGGATAAGCCGTGCCATTCACTAACGGCGTATCATTAAAGGCTTCTGGCGTACCGGTTGGAGACTCGGTAACTAAGCCAGTTTGATTATCCAATACCCCGCCTGCAACACCGTTACTTAACACCGACTTTAAAGCGCCGTTAGGCACCCCTGGCATTTGAGACGGTTCACAATAATTTATAGTGGTATCACATAAAGGATCATAATACGGGTTAGGCATCGCATTATTTGTCAAATTAGCAAGTGGCGGCCAAAACCATGGACCATAATCCCAACGCCCTAAGTTATTAGCACCTGTTACAGTACCCGGATTTTGGTTAGTCATAAAAACATGAGGTACCCAAAGATCGCCATTACCATTATAGGCCGACACTGGATTAGTAGTGCCCCAACGCCACGTTGGATCCGACGAGTTTAACGCAGAAGCAAACGGACCATAAAAGTTCATCACTGGATATTTATTATCCGGTACGAATGTTTTTTCTTGAATAATTAACGGAATAGTATCCGCTAATGAAGGGATTGTGCCATTATTAACCAGCGCTTGCTCAGTAGGATCTTGCAAGATATACGGCGCAACGATACCACTATATACATTGAGGCGAGTTGTGCCCTCACTGTGATCGTGATACCACATTAAACGAGCACTTTGTTCGTTGGTAAAGAAAAATGTAATGGAACCGTCGCCTGGATTATTACTTAAGCCATTAGCCGTTGGATCCGCTAAACGCGCATCTCCTGAAGCGACCACTTTACCTGCCGCGTCAAACCACATATCGGGCACGTAACGAACTGATTCGCCTTTATTAGGTCCAACTTCACCTTTAGGTTTTACCCATTGACGGGGAGTACCATCACTAATCCACGGTGTATTACCACCGTGAAAGTGCATAGAATGTCGGTTATGTGTATCGGTAGGGCCATCTGAGCCCATATAAGTCGTATCAACTGGAATAGGTAAATTACCCGCCGCACCGGTGGGTAACTGATTAACCAATTTAACACGGACAGGACGATCTTTTTGCGCGATGATCATGGGGCCTAAATAGTTATTTTTAGACGCTGCCTTTGATCCCGCAACATTGATCTGTCTATAACCACGTAAAGGTGTAGCCGGCAAATCAGTATTTAATTTTTGACTATAGGTTGTTAATGCAATTTCATAATAATCAGAACCTGGAAACGTAGTAGTATCAGGCACTGCTACTGGAATTTGCTCACCTAAGTTATTAGGTGTATTGATGGTTGATAAAGAATCAATAAATTTTCTAATACCAGAACCGGCAATCGGTGTAGTAAACCCAGTACAAGTCCCTGCTGCAATAGTCACACCCGGAGTAGTTACACCGGTAATAGGGTCTATATTAGGCGCTATTTTACCACTAGGTGATAACACATTGTTAACCGTTACTGTACAACTGGTTGCACCACCGGTTAGCGTTAACGTGTCACCTACAACATAACCCGTTCCGCCTTGAACATCCATAATGTTTTTTGTAGGGGCATCATTTGTATAATCATAGGTTGTAGCCGCTGCACCGGTACCCGTTCCACCTGAAACAAGCACGAGTATAGGCTGAGGACTATTAGTATAGTTAGGCGTTATACCAAAGTAATCCGGGACTTGACCGGGGCCCGGCGGTGGATCTTGTACACCTACCGCTGCAAATACGCCCGCCGTAAAGGCGACCGCCGTACTGGCTAGCAGTACTTGTTGAATAGAGCGTCTTAGTTGTCGACTCATTTCTTACCCCCTAAATTATGTTTATGAGAACCCTGTGAACCATTGCCGGCTTCCCAGTCGTCTGATTTCTTTTGAGCTTGTTTTAGATTGGTTAATTTTAAATGCTTTGCAGCCGCTTTTCTATCAGCATGCGCGGTTCTTTGGTTTTGATTAAGAGCGGGATTAACAACCGGAGAAATTACATCCGCCGCTATTGCACCACCTGTTGAAAATGCAACAAGACCTACCAAAGATAGTCTTATTAACAAACGATATCTGGCATGTTTACTTTTGTTCATATTGCTTTACCCCTCTAATACTACTTATTGAATAATGTTGTATTTATTAATTAACGCTTTGACACAAACCTTACTTATTACAAGCTTTATTCACTTAAAGCTTTTACTTCTTTAAATAAATTATACTGCTTTTTTTAGGAAACACAAAATAAATGTTAAATTACTTTGTCTCCTAACTTAAAGTATATATTAATTATATGACAAAACAAATTTATTATTCCTAATGTGTTTTCTCTAAGCCAGATGTAACTTACTAAATAGACACATTAAAACTGTTTATACCAAATACATCAAACGGATAGTCTCTTAATTATTGTCACACAAAGTATTTATATCTAAGGCGCAGCAGTTGCTTTTTACCTAAAATTTGAAATATTTTTAATAAAAAACGCCACTAACATCTAAAAATTAAATAACCTAACATTAGCGTACCAATATCTAACATTAGCGTACCAATATCTTCCAAGCACGCACCATTTTGTATCAAAATTATGCGTATTGTCATTCAAGGCCCACTTTCATTATAATGGCCTATTTTTTGGGTGGAATTTATGTGCTTTAGTGCGAATATGTCGCTGGGACTGGGTGTGATCGGCTTTGCCGCTTCGGGCATTACTCTATTAGATAAGACCGAACCGTTTTGGGTACGACTGGCTAGGGCTTATGCCATCTTCCATTTTTCACTCATGGAACTGATTCAATATTTTGCCTATCCGGTTGCAGATCAATGCGGTTATGGACTTAACGTCTATTTAAGTGAGCTTTCAACCTATCATATTGCTTTGCAAGCATTCGCCATTATGCCAGCGCTGGCCACTTACTCTTCTGATAAACTAGCTCTTAAAAAGGCCACTATTATCGGTACTGGCTTAAGCTTTTCATTCTTGATTTGCAGTTTCTTACCCAAAGAGTGGCAACTGTTCGATTTAACCCCTAATTTTATCGGCAACATGGTGGCGTGTTTATTTATGGGTAAATACCATATTGGCTACCACATCTCTAGCGCCTTTGGGACTTTTGTAACGCATGGCTCTCTGTTTGCTCTAGCACTCAGCGGCTATCTCTGGAAAAACAATTGGAAGATTGCTAGTTATCACTGCCTCATGGCTTTATTTACTTTATTTATGCCGCAATGGATTTTTGGGGTTTCAACGGGGGAAGCGGCGGCTATCTATTGCTTTTACTCAATACCCACCACCATTAGCTTTATGCCTTATTTTAAAAAATATTTTATGGCACCTCAAGAAGCCCTATAAATACTATTATATAGCGTGTATATGCACACATAACTTCTCTTAAAGCACGGTCTGACTGCTTTTTTGAGAAGTTTTTGTTTTAATGACTTTGGGGTTTATAAAACTTTCCTAAGTAATGCTTCTTTCACCTGTTCCTGACACCTGTTTATGCCAACTTCATAATTGATGCTGAGCTAATGCCCATTGCAGATGCTCTGTAACCAGTTCTGAGGCACCATTAAGGCGAGCACGTAAGGCGGTTATCAGTTCATCAGAGGTGGGCGCATTACCTAAGGCTACCGCAATATTTCTTAACCAGCGCTCATAACCAATTCGACGAATGGCTGAGCCTTCGGTTTTAACTAAAAAAGTCTCTTCATCCCAGGCAAACACGGCCAGTAATTGCGACGTATTGAGTTGTTGGCGCGGATTAAAATCTGCCTCTGCTGTCAACTTAGCAAATCGATTCCATGGGCATATAATTTGACAATCATCACAACCATAAATACGATTCCCTATTAAGGGGCGAAACTCCACTGGGATAGTGCCCTGCAACTCTATGGTTAGATAGGAAACACAGCGCCGGGCATCCACTTGATAAGGCGCTACGATAGCTTGAGTGGGGCAAATATCAATACAAGCCTCGCAAGCACCGCAATGATTTGTTGCTACCTCATCAATGGGCAAAGGCAACGCTATATAAAGCTCCCCTAAGAAAAACCATGATCCCGCTTTACGATTAATGACATTAGAATGTTTACCGATCCAACCTAAACCGGCTTTTTCTGCTAAGGCTTTTTCTAAAACAGGCGCACTATCCACAAAACCTCGCATCCTTAAATCAAAATCATCATTTGGCATTAACTGGCTTAGTGCGCGTTCAATTTTATCGGCTAATTTTTGTAAGCGATTCCGCATCATCTTATGATAATCCCGCCCTAAGGCATACCGAGAGATATAAGCAGAGGTTTGATCCTGTAACACCTTTGTCATCATAGCAGCCGATTCCGTTTGATAATCCATTCTTACCGAAATAACCCGCACAACCCCCTCATGCAAGAGTTCTGGACGACTTCGCTTAAGACCATGCTTTGACATATAAGACATTTCACCCTGAAAGCCTTTAGCAAGCCATTGCTGTAAATGGTCTTCGGCACTGGATAACTCCGTATCCGTAATACCGACTTGCTGAAAACCCAAGTCATACCCCCATTGCTTAATAAGTAAGGTAAGTTCATTTAAAGTTTGCTGACTGAGTGACTGCATAGATAGGGGTGCGTAAAAGGGTAGTCTATTGATTTAATGCTTAAAATTATAATAGCAAAAAAGCCGGCTTTACATTGAAGTCTCTCGATCATAATCATTAAAACTAAGGTTAAAAATGTTTTTTATTGACTTGTGTTTGTGTTTGTATTTTAATGTCATCGAAACTATAGACTAGAAATTAACAGCCACGTATAGTTGACTTCTATTCGGCAACACCTACAAATGCAAAGCACCTTACTTAACAGACCGATCATTCAGTGAGAATTGATGATTTTATGTTCGAGATGTACAACTGAATTTTTACTGATCAGTAACTCTAACTCAAGCGAGAAATTTAATCATGAATACAACCAGAAATTTATTAAAAGCAGGTATTCTGCTGACGTCTTTAAGCTCACCGTTTGCAGTCTACGCAAGCACTGCTTCTGATACTAATGCGGCTATTATTGTTGCACCTGCTAATGCGTCAAGCTTAATTACAACGGCTGTGACAACTTACCCTAACGATTTAATTGCGATTGTAACGACTAGTATTATTGGAAACCCTGCTTTAGCAAGCACAATTACTAGTGCCGCTGTTTTAGCCGCACCTAATGCAGCCGTTGCCATTACAACCGCAGCAATTACTGCCGCACCTGATGCAGCTGCAGCTATCACCGCGGCAGCAATCGCAGCGGCACCTGCACAATCCGCTGCTATTACTTCAGCAGCTATTGCGGCTGCACCTACCGCAGCACAAGCTATTTCAGCCGCAGCGGTTTCACAAAACCCTTCAAAGACATTTGCAATTTCAGTTGCCGCGCTTAATGCCGCCCTCACTCCGCCTACTTCGTCAGTAGTAACAGCTACAGAAGCTGCGGTAGCTGCCGCCGCCGCTTTACCTCAGGTGACTGGCAACACAACGACCTCTACTGGTGCAATTGACGCCAGCGTATTTAAAGCTGGGTTGCTTCAAGCACTTATTGATCAACAAGGTGCTTGTGGAACAGATCTTGGATGCCAAAAAAACGTACTTGATAACTTACTTGCAGTTGCAGCTGTCGGCGCAAGTAAAGACGCCACAATATTACAAAGACTCGCAGAAGTCGACAAAGCTTTAACAGATTTAAGCCCAGTTAGTCCCTAATATATTATAGTCATTCACACTAGAGCAGTGCTCTAGTGTGAACATTTAAACAGTGTTATTTGTTTTATTAAATTCTATACACCCAGTTTTTCAAACACCACACTCAGCCATAATAATTAAATCATCGTTTAATTCTCGTTAATCACTTTTAATTTTTAGTGGCCATAAAAAGTTTTACACTATTCCTGTAAACTACCCAAATTATCTTTATTTTTATAGGATCTTCTGCTTGTACAAAAAGAAAATTTTAATAGCATTGGCCCTGACCTTGCCCTCAATAGATTCAGCTATTGCCCTTGACAAGGGTAATTACGACCGCCAGACCTCGCAATATTTACCACAAGGCTCTCATTTAGGAAGCTTTACCTTACTTCCTAGTTTTGAGTTTCAAAATACGTATAACTCTAATATTTTTTATCGCGACAAAATAACAGCTAGCGGTAAAGCACAATCAACACCTTCGAGTTATGTTGCCCATTTTAAACCCGGTGTAGCGATTAACTCTAACTGGAATAGGCACGAACTTGGCTTTAAACTCGATACTGACTTAGCCCAATACGTTACGTTGCCTGATCAAAACAACTATAACGATGTGCACACCTCAATGAACGGCCTGTTAGACGTAGTTAGAGACAGTTCCTTTACAGGCAACATCGGCTATAACTATCTCCATGAAAGCCGTGGCTCTCCAGACCAAGTAAACAGCATTGGCCCTACTTTTTACAATACCGTCGTATTTGATGGTTTGTACAAGCACAAAATAAATCGTGTAACCGTGCTACCTACGTTTAATTTTATTAATTATGCGTATCAGGATGTAAAAACAGCGACGGGCTCAACTTTATTAATGAGCACACGTAGCCATCAAGAGTTTATGCCTTCGTTACGGGTCTCTTATGAAATACAACCGTCTTATGAAGCTTTTTTAAAGATTGTGTATAAAGAAGCCAAGTATGATCAACTTGTTTACACTAATGGTAGCGCTGATCCTATGAACGCATATAACCGTAACTCAACCGGCTATAATTTCTTAACCGGCTTGGCATTTGATGTCAGTGATTTAGTGACCGCGGATGTTTCGATTGGTTATTTAACCCGTAATTATGTGGACGCCAAATTAAAACCGATTTCAGGTATGAACGGTTTTATTGATTTGAAATGGCAAATCACTAAATTAACCACGCTTGACGGTAAAGTGAGTCGTGACATTAATGAAACCACTCAAGCTGGCGTTTCAGGCTTACTTGCAACAGGCATTAGCCTAGGTGTCGATCATGAATTACGTCGTAACATACATTTAATGCTAGGCGGCTCCTATACCAAAAATGATTACAATGGCGTTGCGCCTGGATCTACCCAGGGCGTACGAAGTGACAGCTTATATAGTGGCAATGTTGGCGTAAAATACCTTTTAAATAGATACCTTTCGACTGACCTATCCTACAGCATGCAAAACCGTACCACCAATTACATCGGCAATGGATATGATCAAAGCCTAGTCATGCTTAATGTACGCACTCAATATTAAAATCTTTGTAACTAAAGCCACTTATAAACGAACAGTAGATAACACAAATAAACGAACAGCAGATAAGCCAAACGAATAATGTTTTAACAATTATCTAACATATCATTCGCTAAAAGACTAACTTTTGTAACTTAAGTTTGCTAGAATACAAATCAACAATTAAGACGCTTATTAATATAAGACCATTAATGCGCAATGCCCACTATAAAACAAGGCTGAAAAATTCGTTCATAGATTACCAATTTAGTGTGGACCTTAACTCTTTAATTAAATCATCGATTACTCTGCGAGAAAAAATGAGTCAACATAGCAACAAAATTATTTTAGCTCTATTCCTTTCAGCCGCCATTTTTAATACTGAAGTACACGCTGAAGAAAGTAAAGATAAGGTTGAAACCAATAAATCACCTATCAATTCACCTATCAATGAAGAGTACCAACTTGGCTCGGGTGATTTAATAAAAATTACCGTATTTAACCAAGAAGAATTGTCAGGAGAATACACCATTAATGGCGCGGGTCAAATTGCCCTTGCCTTAATTGGAGATATAAACGCTAAAGACCTCACTGTTAAGCAAGTTGAACAAAGTATTGCTAACAAATTAAAACCCGATTATTTATTAAATCCTCGGGTCAGCGTACAAGTTTTAAACTATAGACCTTTTTATATATTAGGTGAAGTTAAAGAACCCCAGTCATACCCTTACGTTGATGGCATGACTTATCTTAATGCGGTTGCGATAGCGGGTGGATTTACTTACCGAGCCAAAGAAGATCATGTTATGGTCGTTAGGATGAAAGATCCAAAGAAACAAGAATTACGCCTTAATATGGATGAAAAAGTAATGCCAGGAGATGTTATTCACGTTGAAGAACGCTTTTTCTAAGCACAACTCACCCAATTACTCTACTGATAACTTATTGCTAACTGATATTTAGCCCCCTATTCATTTAAAACAACGAGAAAACCGTGTACGAATCTAAAGAAAACTCTCAACTCGCAGACGAGTCTCAGCAAGTAGATAATACTGAAATTTCATTAAGCAGTATTATCAACACGTTATGGTTAAGAAAACGCTTATTAGTCAGCGTTACTTTTTTAATTACAGTGTTAGCTGTTTTAACTATTTATCAATTAGTCCCTCGATATACCGCGACTACACAGCTTTTAATTGGTATTAATTCAGCTAAAGTAGTTGATATCGAAGAAGTCATGTCTGGAAATTTAAAAGGTGATACCGCCGTCATCGGTGAAATGGAAGTGATTAAATCTCGAGAATTGGCTAAGAAAATTATCGAACACCTCCATTTAGATCAATACGAAGAGTTTAATCCTAAACTTAAAAAGCCTGGCTTCCTTTCCCAATTTAGTCCTTCTAATTTAATTCCTCAAAGCTGGAAAGAAAGCATCGGCAGCACTAAAATTGATAACCGTAGCGAAGAAGAAAAGGCTGAAACGCACCTAACCAATTTAACCAATGCCTTTTTAAGTAAAGTCACCGTTTCTCAAGTTAAGCGTTCACAAGTTATTAACATTAGCATAGAAGCAGAAGATCCAAAATTAGCCGCTAAAATAGGTAATGAAGTTGCTGATCAATATATTGTTGGTCAAATGCAAGCAAAATTTGATGCGACTAAAAAAGCTACTGATTGGCTAAATGATCAGCTTGGCGATTTAAAACAAAAATTAGAATCTTCTGAGCGTGCAGTAGAAAGCTATAAAAAATCCCATGACTTATTAGAAGTCAGTAAAGGTACCGGCTTAAGCCAGCAACAACTCTCGGAAGTTAATAGCCAATTAATTATTGCCAGAGCTCAACGTGCTGAAGCAGAAGCTAAATATCAACAAGTAGAATCTATTACGCGTAATGGACAAGATATTGATAGCGTCTCTGATGTTTTAAACTCTGGTTTAATTTCATCTCTACGCAGTCAAGAAGCTGAAGTTCAACGTAAATATTCTGAAATGTTAGTTGAATACGGTGCTAGACATCCTCGAATGATTCAAATGCAAGCTGAATTAGGCGACATAAAAGCTAAAATCAGCTTAGAAGTTAAAAAAATTGCGGCGGGGTTACATCATAGTTTAGATGTTGCAAAGGCTCGTGAAAGCTCTTTGGCAGATAGCTTACAACAAATGGCCTCTAAATCAACAGGTAACAGCCAAGCAGAAGTAGAATTACATGCACTAGAACGTGAAGCAACTGCAAACAAAGCCTTATTTGAAACTTTCTTAGGGCGATTTAAAGAAACTGCGTCCACTCAAGGAATAGAACAAGCCGATGCTCGGGTTATTTCTTATGCTGAGGTACCTTTGGGAGCATCCTTCCCTAAGAAAAACTTAATGATTACCGTCAGTATATTAGGGGCGATATTTTTTGCCGTATTCTTAGTCTTTGTTTTAGAAATGCTTAACCCTGGCGTGCGCTCTCCAGAACAAATTGAAGCGCTTTTTCATCTATCCACCTTAGGTATTGTGCCTAAAGTCATGGAAATGAAAATACCTGTACATCAATATTTACTTGAGAAGCCCCAATCTGCGTTAGCTGAGGCCTTAAATACCTTGCGAATATCGCTCTCATTACTCAATCCAGATTCCGCTGTTAAATCTGTATTAATCACATCTTCTGTACCCGGCGAAGGTAAATCAACGTTAGCCAGCCTAATTTCACGCCATTCTGCATCGGCTGGAAAAAAAGTAGTTTTAGTCGACAGTGATTTACGACGCCCTACCATTGGAAAGATATTCGACATTGATAAAACACAATTAGGTTTAACCGACCTACTAATGAACCATGAATTAAAAATAAGTGATGTCTTGGTGACTGATGATCAAACAGGGATGAAAATTTTAACCCGTGGCCATTCTACCTACATCAATCCAAGTGATTTATTCGCCTCACAGCGAATGAAAACAATCATTGATCAATTACGAGAAGAATTTGATCTTGTTATCCTTGATTCGGCTCCGATTATGGCCGTTTCAGATACGCGCATATTAAGTCGCTTAGTCGATAAAACATTATTCGTTTTAAGCTGGGATTCAACACCAAAACGCGTAGTCAGCAGTGCAATCCATACCTTATCGAAAGATGGGCATAACAACATCGCTGGAATTGTGATACAAAAAGTGAATCTAGAGCAATATGGCCGGTATGGTTATGGTGATTCAGGTTACTATTATTCCTATGGTCGCTATAAACAATATTACACCAGTTAATCCTAATGAAAAACAGTGCAGCGCTTGATAATCAACGCATGATTGCCGGAATTGGCTTACTATTCTGTGGCGCCACCTTACTGCTTGCCATACCTCGTATGGCAAGCAGTTTGTATGCACTGTATCCAGAGACCGCCTATAAACAAACGCAACACAACATTACTACAGAAGTCTATCAAAATAGTATCTCTCATCTAG
>Ga0194038_1000213_pt1 | contig 24881 bp, 19 predicted proteins | sample JunL226m_MetaG_FD_148630 | JGI IMG/M metagenome (GOLD analysis project Ga0194038, IMG submission 148630) | Anoxic zone freshwater microbial communities from boreal shield lake in IISD Experimental Lakes Area, Ontario, Canada - Jun2016-L227-6m | ecosystem: Environmental > Aquatic > Freshwater >... | reverse complement strand
CCTCATTGCCAACGGACATCCTGCCGATCGGATTATTGGCCGCACTCACGTAGAGCTTGATTTAACCAATCAAGCCCAAGTGCGCGCTTTTTTTGAGGCAGAAAAGCCCGATCAGGTCTATTTAGCCGCAGCCAAAGTCGGCGGCATTTATGCCAATAACACCTTTCCGGCGGACTTTATTTATCAGAACCTCATGATGGAGGCGAACATCATCGATGCCACCTATCAGAACGGCGTGCAAAAACTCCTCTTTTTAGGATCGAGCTGCATTTATCCTAAATTGGCTCCCCAGCCCATGACAGAAGATGCGCTTCTGACGGGCTATTTAGAGCCCACGAACGAACCCTACGCGGTTGCCAAGATTGCCGGGATTAAATTGTGTGAGAGTTATAACCGCCAATATGGCGAGCAGGGCATCGATTACCGTAGTGTGATGCCGACCAATTTGTACGGCCCAGGGGATAACTACCATCCTGAAGATTCCCATGTGGTTCCGGCGCTGATTCGGCGTTTTCATGAGGCTAAATTATCTAACGCGCCCGTGGTCACGATTTGGGGTACGGGCACGCCGATGCGTGAATTTTTATATGTGGACGATATGGCTGCTGCCAGCGTCTACGTTATGAATTTGGCTAAACCTATTTACGATCAGCACACCAGTCCGATGCAAAGCCATATTAATGTGGGTTATGGATCCGATATTGCGATTGGCGATGTTGCTAAAACCATTGCCCGAGTAATTGGTTTTACGGGCGCGATTGATTTTGATCCCAGCAAACCCGATGGCTCTCCTAAAAAGCTGATGGATAGCACCCACTTAAATGCGCTCGGTTGGCATGCCAAAGTTGATTTAGAAGCAGGGCTGCAAGCCGCTTATGTCGATTTTTTAGAACACAGTATTTAATTGCACCTCCTTAAAATATGACAACCACCACCAAACAAAAAGTCGCCCTCATCACCGGCATCACCGGTCAAGACGGCTCCTACCTGGCTGAGTTCTTGCTTGAAAAAGGCTATATCGTGCACGGCATTAAGCGCCGCGCTTCTTCTTTTAATACCTCCCGGATTGACCATCTGTATCAAGACCCACATGTTTATCATCCTGATCTGATCTTGCACTACGGTGATCTCACCGATACTAGTAACTTAGTCAGAATCATTCAAGAGTGTCAGCCTGATGAGATTTATAACCTCGGTGCCCAGTCTCATGTGGCAGTCTCCTTTGAGTCCCCAGAGTACACGGCGGACGTAGATGCCATGGGTCCCTTAAGAATGTTGGAAGCCATCCGTATCTTAGGCCTTGAGAAGAAAACCCGCTTTTACCAAGCATCCACTTCTGAGCTCTATGGTTTAGTGCAAGAGATCCCGCAAAAAGAGACTACCCCGTTCTACCCCAGAAGCCCGTATGCCGTAGCCAAGATGTACGCTTACTGGATTACCGTGAACTACCGTGAAGCCTATGGCATGTATGCCTGTAATGGCATCCTCTTTAACCATGAGTCCAAACGCCGCGGTGAAACCTTTGTTACTCGTAAAGTAACTCGCGGCCTAGCCAACATCGCTCAAGGTCTAGAGAAATGCCTCTTTATGGGCAATATCGATGCCCTGCGGGACTGGGGTCATGCCAAAGACTATGTGCGCATGCAATGGCTCATGCTCCAACAAGATACACCTGATGACTTTGTCATTGCTACTGGAGTGCAGTTCACCGTACGCGAATTTATTACCCGTAGCGCCAAACAGTTGGGCATCACCCTCAAATTTGAGGGTACCGCCGAAAATGAAAAAGCCATCGTAGCAGCCATTGAAGGCGATAAAGCCCCCGCCCTCAAAGTAGGTGATGTGATTGTGCAAATCGATCCGCGTTACTACCGCCCGACTGAAGTGGAGACTCTCCTGGGCGATCCGACCAAAGCAAAAGAAAAACTAGGGTGGGTTCCTGAGATTACCCTGGATCAAATGATTGGGGAGATGGTTGGCAACGACCTAGATAAAGCGCGCCAGCATGCGCTTTTGCATCAGCATGGATTCTCTGTGTCAGTAGGGAGAGACAATTAATTGTATGAAGATCTTAAGCTATATTTATTTTTTTAGCTCTCTTTAGGGATTCGATTTGGTATTTTGACCTATTCGATCGTAGGTATGGAAGATAAAAAGATGGCTATAGTGGTTTGTTTAAACTTAGTGTTTGATAAGGATGATGCGAAATGTTAACTAATTCAACGATTTTAATTACAGGAGGAACGGGGTCTTTTGGCAATACTTTTGTTCCCCTCACGCTTGAAAAATTTAACCCAAAAAAAATTATTATCTACTCCCGTGACGAGATGAAGCAGTGGGAAATGTCTAAGAGGTTTGAGGGAGATCCGCGGGTACGTTTTTTTATTGGAGATGTACGGGATCGTGAACGTCTATATCGAGCATTGGATGGGGTTGACTATGTGGTACATGCTGCAGCTACCAAAATTGTTCCCACAGCCGAATATAACCCCTTTGAATGTATTAAGACAAATATTAATGGGGCCATGAATCTGATTGACGCCTGCATTGATAAAAAAGTTAAAAGAGTAGTTGCCTTATCCACTGATAAGGCTAGCAGTCCAATCAATTTATATGGTGCGACTAAACTTGCCTCTGATAAATTATTTGTAGCTGGAAATTCTTATGCTAGCGGTCATGATTCAAAATTTTCTGTGGTTCGCTACGGTAATGTCATGGGATCGCGCGGTTCGGTTATTCCCTTTTTCTTAACCAAGAAAGAATCTGGCGCCTTACCTGTTACCGACGATCGTATGACTAGGTTCATGATTACTTTAGAGCAAGGGGTAGACTTAGTGTGGCACGCTTTTGAGGATATGGAAGGCGGCGAAATCTATGTTAAAAAAATTCCATCTATGAATATTGTGGATATCGCCAGAGCAGTAGCTCCTGAAGCCAAAATTGACATTGTCGGTATTCGCCCTGGTGAAAAGCTACACGAGCAAATGATTGGTGAAGAAGATGCAATTTATACCTATGAATATGCCGAACACTATAAAATTTTGCCTGCGATTCATAATTGGTCTGCATCGCCACTGCGTATAAAGAATGGGAAACCAGTGCCAGAAGGTTTTAGTTACACCAGCTCCAATAATCAAGAATGGATGACTCAGGCGGATCTTCGGGAGTGGGTTTCCTCAAACCAGAAAAAAATTGGACAGATATAATATGATTCCTTATGGACGTCAAGATATTACTCAAGATGACATTGATGCAGTAGTTGCGGTACTTAGATCGGATTATCTAACCCAAGGCCCACTTGTTCCTCAATTTGAAGGAACGGTTGCTAATTATTGCGGTGCTAAATTTGCGGTAGCCGTCAATAGTGCAACATCGGCTTTGCATATTGCCTGTTTGTCTTTAGATTTGGGCCCTGGGGATATTCTATGGACTTCCCCTAATAGCTTTGTTGCGTCTGCTAACTGCGGAATTTATTGTGGAGCCACTGTAGATTTTGTAGATATTGATCCTAAGACCTACAACATGTCGGTTTCCGCTTTGGAAGAAAAATTACGAAAAGCGAAAAAAAATAATTTACTACCGAAAGTAGTCGTGCCAGTCCATTTTGCAGGTCAGTCTTGCGAAATGAGAAAAATTCATGCGTTAGGTAAAGAGTATGGATTTCGTATTATTGAAGATGCATCCCATGCCATTGGTGGGCGCTATTTAGACGGTCCGATCGGCTCTTGTGAATATAGCGATATTACTGTGTTTAGTTTTCATCCGGTCAAGATTATTACCACAGCGGAAGGAGGGATGGCGGTAACTAATGATCCTAAATTGGTCAGCGGCATGCGATTATTGCGAAGTCATGGTATTACAACTAATCCACAGGAGATGGATATACGTCCTGATAATGAGATTTGGAACTATCAACAAATATCCCTCGGGTATAACTACCGAATGACAGAGCTACAAGCGGCTTTGGGATTAAGTCAAATAAAACGCCTAGATTTTTACGTAGACAAGAGACATGAGTTGGCCAAAAGATACGATGAGCTATTAAAAAATGTGGAAGTCATGATTCCATATCAGCATCCTGATGCTTATTCGGCCTATCACTTGTATCCCATCCAGATTCGGTTAGAGAATGACGCTGATACACGTAGGAATATTTACGAAGGACTTCTTATAAAAGACATCAAAGTAAACATACATTATATTCCTATTCACCGGCAGCCATTCTATGCAAGGCAGGGATTCAGTGTGGGTGACTTTAGGAATGCGGAAAATTACTATGCGGCCACATTAAGTCTTCCTCTGTATCCAAATTTATCAGAGGCTGATCAGAACTTCGTTATCCAAACATTGAAAAGTCTTGTGACATGAAGGTAGGAATTATTCTTCAGGCACGTATGAGTTCATCAAGGCTGCCAGGTAAGGTGATGTTAAAAATTTTAGGGCGTCCTATACTTGCTTATCAACTAGATCGATTAAAAACAGTTAAAGATGTTGATACTATTGTGATTGCCACTTCATCTGACTCAAGTGATGACGCTATTGAAAAATTCTGTGTGGAAAATAATATTAATTGCTATCGGGGTAGTCTTTTAGATGTTCAAAGTCGATATTTAGAAGCAGCTAAGTCATTTGATATTCAAACAATTTTACGTGTTACAGGTGACTGCCCTTTGATTGATCCTGTAGTTATTTCAAAGGCTCTCAAGATTTATAAGTCCCTTGTATTTCCAGGTAGTCATTATCTTTCAAATACCATTGACCGAACTTATCCCAGGGGAATGGATGTTGAAATTTTTTCACGAGACCTATTGGTCGCTGCCGCAAAAAATACACTGTCAAATTATGATAAAGAGCATGTAACTCCTTATATGATAAGGAATGATAATAATTCCATCCTGCAACATACCTTTAAACTCGATGTTAATTTAAGTGCCTATCGTTTCACGGTTGATTATCCAAAAGATTTTGAGCAAATCAAGCAAATTCTAGAAGCAGGACTAAAAGACTATAGCCTTTGTGAATTAATCAAGGTTGCCAAGGAGAATAAATTAGACTGGCATGACAATGCTGAAGAGGTTGACAGTTCAATCTTAAATCAGAATCAGAATCAGAATCAGAATCAGAATCAGAATCAGAATTTATTAAATTCAAGGTTTGGCATTGGGTCCGCCCAATTTGGAACCTTTTACGGAAAATTTAATAAAGAAGGGGTGCCCTCTATTAAGTCCGTTCAAAAGATTATTCAAAAAGCTAGAGATTTACGGATGGGGATGATAGATACTGCACCTCTATATGGAAAATCAGAGGAAGTATTGGGTGAGTTTAAAAATATAATAGCCAAATTTGATATTGTGACAAAAACACCAAAGTTCAAGGGTTCGAAAATATGTAAGCAAGATGGCGATATATTATCTGCGTCAATTCAAAATTCTTTGAATATGATGAAGCAAAATTCTGTGTATGGCCTTCTGGTGCATGATCCAAAAGATTTAATGAAGTCAAACTCGGAATACCTTTATGATGCATTGATAAAGGCTCGTGATAACAAGCTAGTTAAAAAAATTGGAATATCGGTTTACTCGGGTGAGGAAGCGGAAGCTATATTAGAAAGATTTCCCGTAGATTTGATTCAACTACCTATTAATGTGTTGGATAAACGTTTGGTTTTCTCCGGTATTTTGGGGCGGTTGGCAGAGACGGGCATTGAGATACATGGTCGATCAGCATTTCTGCAGGGCCTTCTTTTGGCGGACCCCAATAGCTTGGATAATAATTTTGAGTCTGTGAAGCCAGTTTTAAAAAAGTTCAGGCTACTAGCAGCGAGATTTAAATTGTCACCAGCTCAATTAGCTCTTCTATATTTAAGATCTATTCCTGAGTTATCAAAAATTATTATTGGGATCGAATCCTTGGCTCAAATTGAAGAAATATTTTTAGATTTTCCATTGCGCTTGGATGATGAAGCTATTTATGAGCTAGATGACCTAGTTATTCTAGATCCTGAAATATTAAATCCATATCTTTGGGTGCATTAATGAAGCCAAAGATAGTCGCAATTGTTCAGGCCCGAATGGGATCTACCCGACTTCCTAATAAGGTCATGAAGCTAGTTAATCAGAAGCCAATGATAGAGTTGCTTTTAGCTCGCCTGTCATTAACCAAGGAAGTGGACCAAATTATTGTAGCTACTTCAACGAATGCAAATAATGATCATCTAGCAGACTTCGTTAAGTCATTGGGGTTTAACTGCTTTCGTGGAAGTGAGAGAGACGTACTAAGTCGCTACGTAGAGGCCGCTCAGAAAGTGAATGCAGATGTGATAGTGCGCATTACTGGAGACTGTCCTTTGGTGGACCCGAAATTAGTCGATTTAATGGTCAAGCGGTTTTTAACAGAGGGGGTTGATTACTATGGCAATGTAGCACCTCCGAGTTATCCAGATGGATTGGACATTGAGGTATTCAAATTTAGCGCACTAAAGACCGCTATTGATGAATCTCAAGAAAGCTTTGATCATGAACACGTTACGCCATACATACGAAATTCTGGAAAATTTAAAACGGCCAATTTATTAAATAATGAGGATTATTCTGCACTGCGCTGGACAGTAGACGAAGAGGAAGATTTTCAGGTTATCAATTTAGTTTTTAATCATTTTTGGCCTAATATTTATTTTTCCTGGGGTGATGTTTTAGAGCTTTCACGAAGCAATCCCAATTTGTTTTTAGCTAATCAAAAATTTACTCGAAATAAAGGATCAACAATGGGTACAGGTCAGAAGCTATGGAATAGAGCTAAAAAAATTATTCCTGGTGGCAATATGCTGCTTTCAAAGCGGGCTGAAATGTTTTTGCCTGATTTATGGCCAGCCTACTTTAGTAAAGCAAAAGCTTGTAAAGTTTGGGACTTGGATGGCAATGAATATATTGATATGTCAATTATGGGTATCGGCACCAATATCTTGGGGTATGGACATCCAGAGGTAGATGAAGCGGTAAAAAAAATAATCGATCTAGGTAATATGTCCACCCTAAATTGTCCTGAGGAAGTGTATCTTGCGGAAAAATTAATTGAGTTACACCCGTGGGCCGATATGGTTCGCTTTGCTCGCTCCGGAGGAGAGGCTAATGCAATTGCCATTCGCATTGCTAGAGCAGCCACTGGTAAAGATAAGGTCGCAGTTTGTGGCTACCATGGTTGGCATGACTGGTACCTTTCAGCGAATTTAGGCGATGGAGAAAATCTGGCCGGTCATTTATTGCCAGGATTAGATCCTCGCGGCGTCCCAAAAAATTTGCAAGGTACAGTATTCCCCTTTAATTACAATAATTTTTCTGAATTAGAGGCCTTAGTTGCTAGGCACGATATTGGCGTTATTAAAATGGAAGTGGTCCGTAATAAAGGGCCAGAGGATAACTTTTTGCAAAAAGTGCGACAACTAGCTACAGATAAAAAAATCGTGTTAATTTTTGATGAGTGTACTTCAGGGTTTAGGCAAACTAATGGAGGTTTACATAAGATTTATGGGGTAGAGCCCGATATGGCAATGTTTGGAAAGGCCATGGGAAATGGCTACGCTATTACTGCTATTATTGGCCGTCGCGAAATTATGGAGGCAGCCCAAACAACCTTTATTAGCAGTACTTTTTGGACGGAGCGAATTGGTCCAGCTGCAGCACTTAAAACAATAGAGGTTATGGATCGACTGAAGTCGTGGGACGTAGTTACTCAAACTGGTTTGGGGATACGCAAGCGTTGGCAGGGGTTAGCTGATAAATACACTTTGTCGATTGACCATTGGGGGCTACCGGCATTAACAGGTTTTAGTTTTATAAGTCACAATAATTTAGCGTATAAAACTTTGATTACACAAGAAATGTTGGCCAAAGGTTATTTAGCGAGTAACAGCGTCTATGTTTGCACTGAACATACACCCACTATAGTTAATGACTACTTTGAAGCGTTAGAGCCTATCTTTAAGATGATTCAAGAGTGTGAAAATGGCAAGGATGTAATGAGCATATTAAAGGGCCCGATTTGTCATGGTGGATTTAAGAGATTAAATTAAAGTTGAAGATAGTTTATTTTCGAGTCGACTCGTCTTTACTGATTGGCTCTGGCCATGTCATGCGTTGCCTTACCTTGGCGAATGAGCTAAGACAGTGTGGCGTAGAGGTTACATTTATTTGCCGTGAACATCCTGGAAATTTAATCGAGCTCATTAAAGAAAGTGGATTTGATGTTCAATCTATACCTTCGTCTAAAAAAGTGAGAGCTAGCGGCGAAGATCAAGTGGGCATTGAGCAGAATGACTACCAAGATTGGTTGGGAGAGGCTTGGGAAAAAGATGCTGAGCAGACATTAAAGGCATTGGGTCACACTAGGGCAGATTGTTTGATCGTGGATCACTATGCAATTGATAAAAGGTGGGAACAAGCGATGCGGCGCCAGGTGGTAAAAATTTTCGTCATTGATGATCTTGCTAATAAAGAACACGATTGTGATGTATTGTTAAATCAAAATTTGGGTAGTCAAGAGTCTGATTATTTATCAAAGGTACCGATAAACACTACTTTATTGATTGGCCCACAATATGCTTTGATCAGGCCAGAGTTTGCGCAGTTAAGGGCTGATAGTTTGCATAGAGGCATTCAATCGCCCTGTCAAAAAATTACTATCTCTATGGGTGGAGTTGATAAAAATGATGAAACATCAAAAATACTTCATGCATTGTCACTCCTTGAATTTCAAGGCGAGATGGAAGTAGATGTAGTTATGGGGCGAAGCGCGCTTCATATTGATAAAGTTCAGAGCTTACTACTAGAGTTTCCCTATAAAGTGAACCTGCATATTGGTACATCGAATATGGCGGCAATACTAGCTAAGAGTGATTTATTAATTGGCGCAGGGGGATCAACAGTATGGGAGGCTTGCTGTCTTGGTTTGCCCAGCCTGCTAAAGATAGTGGCTGATAACCAAAGGCAATCCGTTACGAAGCTCAATGAATTAGGGTGTGCATTTATGCTGGATGGTTCGGTGCCGGTTAATGTCGATTTACCAACGAAAATGGGTTGGATATTGGCCCCAGATCAATTAGAAAAAATGAGTAGAGCTTGCGCGATGGTCGTAGATGGCTTGGGAACAAAGTTGGTAGCCAATAGATTGCTTGGGCTGAGTGTTTAATGATGCGGCAATATAGCATTAGATCTTTAGTTGATAGCGATCTTGATCTTATCCTTACCTGGAGAAATCATCAGAGTATTCGCGACGTGATGCTAAGTCAGCATAAAATTTCGCGACCAGAACATCTATCCTGGTTTAAAAATTCTACAAAAAATGAAGATAAAAAATTAATGATTTGTGAGGATAGTGGTGTACCTTTTGGATTCGTACAATTTTTAGGCTTAAAAGGGTCAAATGGGGTTGTAGATTGGGGTTTTTATCTATCGCCCGAAGCAAAGCGAGGGAGTGGAAAAATACTTGGGTTATTGGCCTTAGAATACATCTTTGAGCAGCTTGGAAAAAATCAAGTTAGGGGGCAGGCATTTGAAAAAAATGAAAGCTCGATTAAATTTCATGAGCGACTTGGTTTTAAGAGGGAGTTATCCTATGCATCTGGTAAGTTTGAGGGTAAAGAATATCCGCTCACTTGCTTTAGTTTAAAAAAAGATGCATTTCTAATATTAAAAAAACAAGGAAAAATTGGTGTCTAATAAATCAATAAAAATTGATGGTCGGGCAATTGGGGTTGACTACCCCCCTTTTGTCATTGCTGAGATGTCAGCTAACCATAATGGGAATCTAGAAAATGCCCTAAAGCTAATTGAGACTGCAAAAAATTGTGGTGCAGATGCTGTGAAATTGCAAACATATACACCTGATACCATCACCTTAAATTTAGATACAGAAGATTTCCGTATTCATGGTGGCCTATGGGATGGCCGCACACTCTATGACCTGTATAAAGAAGCGCACATGCCTTGGGACTGGCACAAGCCCTTGTTTGAGCATGCTCGTAAACTGGGCATCACCATTTTTAGCTCGCCATTTGACAATACTGCAATTGATCTATTGGAGGACTTAAACGCACCTGCTTATAAGATTGCTTCATTTGAGGTAATTGATCTACCGCTAGTTAAATATGCTGCAAGCACTGGTAAGCCGCTCATTCTTTCAACGGGAATGGCAAGTGAATTTGAAATCATCGAGGCTATTGAGGCTGCCAAGGCTGGCGGATGTTCGGAGTTAGCGGTTTTGCATTGTGTTAGCGGGTACCCTGCTCCAGCGGAAGACTATAACCTTAGAACTATTCCCGACATGATTAATCGATTTGGCTTGGTAACTGGATTATCTGACCATACGCTGGATAATACTACGGCAATAACTAGTATTGCCCTAGGAGCATCTATAGTTGAAAAACACTTTACCTTAGATCGATTTGGCGGCGGCCCTGATGACAGTTTTTCAATTGAGCCCACTGAATTGAAAGCTTTATGCGCTGATATTCGTACTGCATGGAATTCGTTGGGATCTATTGACTACTCGCAAAAGTCTAGTGAAGTAGGAAACCTTAAATTTCGGCGTTCACTGTACTTTATTAAGGATATGAAAGAGGGCGAGATAATAACTCATGAGTGTATTAGGAGTGTCCGCCCTGGATTTGGCCTGCCCCCAAAAGTAATAAATGATCTAATGGGGAAAGTTATGACTAAAACTGTAGATTATGGTACGGCTGTAAAAAAAGAGCACTATGAATAGTTAAATATAAAGCTTAGGCATCCAAAATGGAATTAAGTTATAATATTTTTCAGTGATGCATATTATCTTTTTGGTAGTTTTTTTGGCACATTAAAAATATCATCCCATTCAAATTTGTAATCATCGTGTCCGTTATATCGATTCGAATGACTGCAGACCTATAAATTCTGCATTATTTCAGCCTTAAATTCTATAAAACTACGATAATTTAGTTATAAATGATAATTTCAAATCTGAAAGGCGGACTTGGTAATCAAATGTTTCAGTTTGCTATTGGGTATGCTCTTTCGAAAAGTAATGGCACTGACTTATTTTTAGACGTAAGATTTCTAAATGAGTATTCAATAAAAAACCTCAAGGGATACGTAAAGAGGGAGTATAGTCTTGATTTGTTTGGTATCGAGTTAAAAACCCCAAGTAAGTATCAGCTTTTTAAGGTGCTTATGTTTTTCCCTTGGTATTCTCTCAGAATTAGAGCTTCTTTTCTTTTTGATAAATTAGGCATATTTGTAATGCTTGAAAGAGGGAGAAAATACGAAGAGAGAATCTTCAGAAACTCCTCAAAAAATATTTATCTTGACGGTCACTGGCAGTGCCAAGATTATTTTTTTAATTATAGAGGTGATTTACTGAAAATATTTAATTTTGATAGAAATATAGAGCTCGATATAAATAAAAAATTTCTTAAAAAATTAGACTTAGATAATTCAGTATGCATGCATGTAAGGAGAACTGATTTTATAAATTCTAAAGAGCACGATGTCGTTGGAAAATCATATTATTTAACTGCTATGAATAAGTTTGAGTCATTGATGGGAAAAAATATCAATTTCTATATTTTTTCTGACGATATTGAATGGTGTAAAGCTAACTTTAATGAGTACCTAAACGTTTATTTCATGGACGAACGTTATATTGGAGAGAGAGATTTTAATTATCTTTATTTAATGACTATTTTTAAGAAATTTATCATACCTAATAGTTCGTTTTCATGGTGGGCTGCTTGGTTATCAAAATATGAGGATAAAGTAGTTATAGCGCCGAAAATATGGAGTGGATTTGGCGAAAGGGGAGGGGGTGACATAGTCCCCGATAGTTGGTTGAGAATATGAGAATAACTTGTATTTTGACTCCCTTAGAATCGTACAACTGTTATATTTTTAAATTGTATGACCAGTCAGAGTAAATATTTTAGTAGGCAAATTTTCTGCGAATAAGCAAAATATGAAGATGATTTATGTTGGCTCACTTAGCACAGAGCCAGATCGAGATTCAAATTGGATAGATGCTTTTACTAAAATTGGCTGCAAAGTTATACCCTTTAGTGCAGACATGGAAAGCAATGCAAAAGGGCTCATGGGGAAAGTTTATCGACGATTTAATATCGGCGATAAAAATCAAAAAATGCAGCATTCCCTACTTGAGCTTGCCGACAGTTTTAGACCAACTTGGATCCATTTTCGATTGCCACTTGGTTTTGACCGCAAGACTATTCAAGTCTTAAAAGAAAAAGGGATAATAGTAACCCAATATTTTAACGATGACCCTTTTTCAAAGGACTCCCCTCTTGGTTTGCATTGGAAATTTCGCCATGCGCTTACCGCTTACGATGCACATTTTGTCTATCGGGCGCGCAATATTCAAAGCTATAAAAGGGTTGGCGCAGTTCACGTTGAACATTGCCCACCCACTTATGATCCAAAACGTCATTATATTTCTAACTCGTTATCTGATGGCGTTGGTTATTTGGCAGACGCGGCCTTTATTGGTCACTGGGAAAATGATTGGCGCTTGGAGTGCCTCAATACGCTAAAGCTTAATGGTTTAAGTGTCATGATTAAGGGGGGAATGTGGGATATGGCAATCAAGGGTTTTGAAATTGGCAGTCTTGCTCCAGTTTCCCATGCCTTTGGAGCAGAATATAATCACATCTACGCCCATGCGATAGCGGGTCTATGTTTTTTTTCAAAGATTAATAACGATACTTGGACGGAAAGAGCCTTAGAGATTATTGCAGTCGGTGGCGTCTTAGTTTGTGAGCGCACAGACGAAGCCAAAACATATTTTAAGGATCGTGAAGAAGCTTATTTTTTTTCAAGCATTGAAGAATTAATTGCCATCGTAAAAGAGCTTAAAAGTAGCCCTGAAAATCGTGAAAGAGTCCGTTTGGCAGGTTATGCGCGATTATTAAAAGATGCTAATACTATTAACGACCGTGCTTTACAAGTTTACCGATTTGTTGAAGCCAAGATAAAAGTCGTAAAAAATAAATAGTTGTTAGTCTATTAGAATAGAGAAAATTTCTTTTAAAAAATAGCTCTTCAATAATCATAACTAAAGAAGCCTGACTAGAGGAATGTTTATCCGCTCTGCATATTTTTTAATGGGTACATTGTATAGCTATAACCGTCATGGGATATTTTCTCCGGCCAAATAATGAAATGCAGCTAGTGAAAATAGCTAAATAGATTAGCGGTTATAATTGTCTTTGTTATTAATTTCAAAAATTTACAGTGCAAAAGGTTAGTTATGATGATTGAAAATTTTGAGTTTAAATAATGAAAAAAATAATTGGGTTCGATAGTTGGACTAAAGGGGCGCACCACTACCAAAGATTGTTGCCCGAACTAGCTAAGCAGTCAATTCAGCTTACTTTAGTACATATTGGCTCCTGGGGAAACGAACCAAGTTGCCCAATTGAGCAGAAAATTGGCATGCTTTTGACGCGCGACATTAAGTTTTATGGGGGCGATGAATTTGAGCGGATCTTAGATATAGAAAAACCCGATGCGGTCATTTTCCTCTCTACGCAGACTTTTGCGCATAGAGCTTTAATTCGATATTGTAATCAGCGGTCCATACCAACGATGAACCTTTATCACGGGTTAGTCAGTGTGCAGGATACAGTTACAGATGAATCAGAGTCTTCACTTGTCGCCCGCGTGCAATATGTGTTGTCTAAGGTTGGCAAGTTGCTTAAGCACACCTTACCATGTTATATCAAATCATTAATTAGAACACGGGCTAGTTGCAAGGAGTGGAATCGATTTCTTTTGGATATTTATTATATGGCGACAGGAATAAATCCCTTTCGACCTGCATCAGATGATTCTAAAACCAGCAAATGTTGCGTCTATGTCGAGGCGGATGTTGAGCATGCTGTTAGTTGTTATGGCTTTGATAGACGCGACGTATCAGTGGTTGGTAATCCAGATTTTTTGCAGTTTGGTTTAGAGCAGAGCATGATCGGCTCTTGGCGGTCACCAGAAGAAACCAGCGAACCCTCAATTATGTATATTGATTGTGGTTTTGCAACTGGTGGCTATTTTTTTTCAAGTGCTCAAGATTTTATAAACCACTTGATATATACATCGCACTTACTATCTGGACAAGGCTTTAAGCTGTGCGTTAAGCTCAAACCCCATCAAGAAGGAGCTTATTTTCTTGAAAAAAGTATTAAATCAGCAGGTATTGAATTAGTTTCGAATGAGGCTTTTTTGCAGAAATTGATGACCTGTAAAGCTTGTATTGTTGAGACGACAACGCTTGCAATGGTGCCTGCCATGGTGGGAATGCCTCTTCTATTCGCTCAATACGGCCCTTTAAAGTTATTGAGTTTCGGATCAGTTTTGACAAGTTATCCACGTGGTCATTATGTGAAAGATATAGTGGATATACCCGTTATTTTAAAAAATGATATCCAAAATTTCGATGGCGATAAATTCTCCAAATGGTTAGATTTAAATGCCGGTCCGCTCCCGCCAGAGAGAATGCCTGAACGCACTGTGAATATTATTACAGAGATGATCAGCGGGACCATTAAGTAACAAGATAGTTTATGAAAAGACCTGTGGGAATAATGCTGATTTAAATTCCAGCTTATTTCAATCGACTAGCTTAATATAAAGTAAAAATGATTTTTTTAGTTTATATCTACTTTTTATAGTGGGATAGTTATATCGATTTTATCAAGTCTATTAGCTTCTTGCATTATAAAAAAATACTTTAAGAAAATTCACCCGATTGTAATTATTTGCGATGGTTTGGCTATCTAAATTGACAAAATTCATTTATATAAATCGGTAGCTGTGATAATCGCATCAGTAAATAAGATTTAAGTAAATGCTAGGTCGCGTGTTTGATTTCATTAATACTTGGGGATATAAATGAACAATTTGCATGAAAAAATTACAATAGCTATTCAAGAGATAGCAAATATGCGTGGCACTGAGGTTGTCAATCTGGTAAATGAAACCATATTGCTTGAATCCGGTCTCGACTCTCTTGGATTTGCAATTTTGGTGGCGAAGCTTGAGGAGGAGCTTGGTTATGACCCCTTTGCACTAATGGACTTGCCTATTTATCCGCGCACGTACGGCGATTTTATTGAGATCTACCAGCGATTTGCGCCTAAATGAAGTGTCTGTACGATCGAGTTTTACTTTCAGAAGTTAGTGGCCTCATATGGATTTCTGACTCTATTGGTTCTGTGGATAGTGCTAAATTGGTTCGTGCGCTGGATAGTTTTGATCCAATGGTTTGGCGCGACAAGCGTGTGGCCATTGGGGAGTTATCGACGGTTGAATTTGTTGCCACTCTGATCCTTTTAGATGGTTTAGCACAATCTATTGTCTTGCTACCTACAGAGGATGATTCAGAAACACAAGAATACCAAATGACTCAGGGCGGGGTTGATATCATAATAAAAAATGATGGCTTGGGCTTTGCGAAACTTTTGGCCCAGCCTGATAACGGAATGAGCGCCCACAGTAAAGTTCAACATAGACCTATAGCAATTCAAACGACCTGGCTCTTGCCAACATCCGGCACTACTGGAGCGCCAAAATTAATAGCTCATACTTTTGCTTCTTTGACCCGTAGCATGACAAGTTGCCAGATCGGCAACAAATATATTTGGGGTAGTTTTTATAGCTTGCGGCGCTTTGCAGGTTTACAGGTTTTTTTTCAGTCCTTGATGTGCGGTACACCACTCATTCTAAATGAGGATGGATCTGATTTATACAGCGTAATGAATAGTTTCATTAATCTTGGTGCGAATGCACTTTCAGCCACACCATCAATGTGGCGTAAAATTGCTATGCACCCTTTGTTCGAAAAGTTGAATTTGAAGCAAATTACTTTAGGTGGAGAAATTGTGGATCAAGCTGTTTTGGATATGTTAACCAAACAGTTTCCCACTGCGAGGATTACACATATTTATGCATCCACGGAAGCTGGGGTTGGTTTTTCAGTGCGAGATGGTTTTGCGGGTTTCCCTTCTGCTTATTTGATAGACCCGCCATTAGGTTTAGCTATGCGCATCGATGAACAGAACCATTTATGGTTTGGTACTACAGAAAATAAATCATTAGTTATTGGTTCTGAGGCTGACTGGATTGACTCTGGTGACGTTGTTAAATTACAAGATAACAGGGTCCGATTTTTAGGACGCGCTAACGGATCAATTAACGTTGGCGGCAACAAAGTCATGCCCGAAGAAATTGAGTCGGTTATTAAAGAGTTGCCAGATATAGCATTTGTTCAAGTTCGGGCTCGTAAGAGCGCCATATTGGGTAGTTTAGTCGAGGCTGCCATTACGCCTATGCCCGGAATTATCTTTAACGCTGCATTTAAGAGAAAAGTTACAGAGTACTGCCGTGCACGTCTAGATGGTTTTAAAGTACCTGCATTTATTGTCTCCACAGAAGTTGTTCAGCTGACCCCCTCTGGCAAACTTTCAAGGAAAAATATGGAATGAAAAAAATTGTGATAGTGACTGGCGCTCGCCGAGGTTTAGGTCTCGCTATTAGCCAATGTTTGGCTGCTGAAGGTTACAAAGTGATTGCTGTTGCGCGATCAGATAGCCCTGGACTAAGTGCTCTTTGTAATAACCAAGACGTATACTTTGAATGCTTTGATTTGGCAAATACTGATAAGATACACTTATGGGTTAATGATTTGACCAGTCGGTATGGTCGCATTTACGGACTTATTAATAATGCTGCAATTGGGGCCGACGGAGTTTTGGCCACGATGCACGAGCGGGATATTGCACAATCTTTGTTGGTTAACCTCCAGTCGCCAATCGTGCTGACCAAGTATGTTTCACGATCTATGTTGCTTGGAGGTGTGGGACGCATCATCAACATAGCATCGATTATTGGGTCCACTGGTTTTAGTGGTTTGTCGGTTTATGCTGCTACTAAAGCTGGGTTAATCGGGTTCACAAAATCGTTATCGCGTGAACTGGGCAAGGTTGGAATTACTGTCAACTGTGTAGCCCCCGGTTATATGGATACCGACATGACAAAAAGTATTGGATCTGACAAATTATTATCTATTAAGCGTCGGAGCCCATCCGGAAAATTAGCCTCTGTCGAATCGGTAGCCGCTTCAGTCTCATTTTTATTGGGAGAAAGTGGGGCTATGATCAATGGCACCACCCTCACTGTAGATGCTGGGAGCACAGCGTGAATCCGTTTATTGAATCTATTCAAAGCGCACTAATTGCAGGCAATAGAAATTCTCCGATGCTTGCGCATGCGGATATATTTCGCGCGCGAGCAGCTATTGTCAATACTGGTGACCCAAAACTAATGCTAGCCCGTCACATGGAAGCACTACTTGCTATCAGCGCTGATTCTCAGTTATTCATTCCATCGTTTAACTATGACTTTACTCGTACGCGCAAATACATGCCCACTCATGATGTTTCACAAGTCGGCGCACTAACCGAGTATGCTCGGTTAGAATGGGCAACTCTGCGCTGTGGCCCACCAGTATTTAATTTCTCTTGCAGTACGCCGACTGTTTCACCGCTACCATGCACTGGTGATGTCGATCCGTTCGGAGTCGATACATTATTTGGTTTGGTACATCGTGCTGGCGGTAAGGTTTTGATGTATGGAGCTCCATTTTCTAGTTTCACATTTATCCACTACATTGAACGATTGGCAGGGGGTCCTACATACCGTTACGATAAAATTTTTGTCGGTGTGACCCAAGGAGGGGATGGTATTAAAATGCCTGTGCGATTAAATTATCACTGCCGCCCAATGGGCAGAGTATTGGAGTATGACTGGGTAAGGCTGCGTTTAGATGCTGAAATACAGGGCATAATTCATGCCTTTAATGCACCTGGATCAGAGGCGCTACTTATTGATGTCCCGTTGATTTGCCAATTTTGGCGGGACCAATTGAAGCGTAATCCGCTCTATCTGCTGGATCAGTCTTCACAAGCGTGGGTCGAGAAAGAATTGAATCGTCTAGGCCGGCGGTTTGTGATTAGTGATTTTGAGGATATTTCATGATGATCAAAGATGACATTGGGATGCAAATGCATGGATGGGCACGTGATTTATTTCCAATAAGCCGTAGCTTAACTGGCGATGGAATCCGTGCCACTTTGAACTACATAAAAATTCTGCTACCAGATCTGCAAATTTTTTCCGTTCTCAGCGGTGTACAAGCCTTTGACTGGACAGTGCCTGATGAATGGACAATACGAGATGCCTACGTACTTGATCCTGATGGATCTCGAATTATCGACTTCAAGGTACACAATCTACATGTGGTGGGATATTCAGAACCGGTTAATGAGTGGTTTGATTTAGATGAGCTAAATAAGCACCTATATTCACTGCCCGATCAACCGGATGCGATACCATACGTTACATCCTACTACTCACGGCGATGGGGGTTTTGCCTGACACATGAGCAGCGCCAGAAACTAAGGCCAGGACGCTACAGGGCGGTAATTGATTCTGATTTAAAGCCGGGTGTACTAAATTATGCAGAGCTTGTATTGCCAGGTGAGATCAATCAAGAGGTTTTGCTTTCAACCTACGTTTGCCACCCCTCAATGGCGAATAATGAACTATCAGGCCCGGTGGTTACTATAGCCTTAGCTCGCTGGCTGATGTCACAAAAAAATCGTTATACCTACCGAATTATTTTCGTACCTGAAACTATCGGCTCGATTGTTTATCTGTCACGAAATCTTGAGCATTTAAAGTTGCAGGTAAGGGCTGGCTTCAATATTACCTGCGTTGGCGACGATCGCGGCTACTCATATCTCCCATCACGCGATGGGAATACGCTTTCTGACCGTGTCGCGCTCCATGTTTTGAAGCATATTGACTTGGAATTTAAACGATACACTTGGCTTGATAGTGGTAGTGATGAACGTCAATACTGTTCTCCTGGGGTTGATCTACCAATTGCCACAATAATGCGAAGTAAATATGGGGAATTTCCTGAATATCACACTTCACTAGATGATTTAAATTTAGTGACCCCGAAAGGCTTGATCGGTGGATTTAACGCATTAAAGCAGGCGATTGAAGTTATCGAGGGAAATTTCTTTTTGAAATCCACCGTTTTGTGTGACCCTCAGCTTGGTAAGAGGGGTTTGTACCCAACGTTGAGCACGAAAGAATCTACGATGCAAGTGCGAGCAATGATGAACCTAATTTCATACTGCGACGGCAGGTCTCTACTTGAGATTGCTGAAATCATCGATGAACCAGTCTCAAAGCTACTGACTATTCTGAAGCCGCTTATTAATAGCGGCTTAATTAAAGCATCGAAGCCAGCATGAAGTTATGTTGAAATTGGGATTTACAAAGAGAATCATCCCCATAAAGCATTATCGAAGCTGGTACCTAAAGAGTTTTGGAAATAGAAAGAAAATAAGCCCTTAGAAATATCGGCCTGATACGGTGCGCTGCCAAATTTGTAAAAGAGAATTGCAGACTCGGAGATTTACTGGGTGATTCCAAATACCTCTCTTCCAAATAATACAACGCCTTCCAAGGTAAGGACAAATAAAACAGGTAGAAAGAGGTTTATTTGAAGTTTCTTGACAGTTAAAAGTGGGGCAAGCATTGGAAAATAAATTAATAGATAAACGTGAAACCCTGTCGACCCCCTTAGGATAGAGAGCGACATAATCAAGGCATAAGCAACTGCCTGTTGCAATTGAATATCAGCATTCAATATGTAGCGGTATTTTAGGATTACTATAAAAAATAAATATAACCCTGTTAAGGATGACAGTATATGCATAAAAAAGAGCACCCCATTACCCTGGTATGCTTCACTATTAATAAAAACCATGAATGAAGACCATGGAAAGGGGGATAAAATGGCGTATATATACTTAACAATCCAGCCGATTATAGGTATTTGTGTATTCGAGCCAAAAGTATTCGCACCCTCCACACTTGAAGCCTCGGAACTAATGAGTGTTTCTAAGAGAAAGCGCCCGATCAACGATAATCCAAGAGCTAATACTCCAAGCAACATAAAAAGTTTTAGGCGGCTTATTCTTTTTTTGTGAATGAAAAATATATCGACACAAGTAAAGAGTACATAAGGAAGGAGAAGAGGTGCTTTTGAAATTAAAATTACTGCAATTGCGATGATGTACGAAATTGCACGACTCAATGTTAAATTTTGACTTATTGCTATGTGTGCATTAAATAATAGAAGGACACCAAATAGAGTCATAACGTGGCGGGTTGGAGCGGCACCAAGATCAAAACAAGAAGGCGAAATCACTACAAACAAGGCCATGGCAAAAAGATAGTTTGTTTGTAAGGTACGCCAAGCGCGTGCCAAAGTAATGACTATGAGGCTAAGGAATACATTAAATGTGCCTTGCCACAGATAGTAAATTACATCATTTGGCTTGCCAAAAAAAAACTCAGGCACAGCAAATACCGGAAGAATTCCTAAAGATGTGTACTTAAAAAACTCAAATATACTCATTTCATTAGATAGCTCAGCAAAATGAAAAGATAAATTATTTGAGTTAAAGTAAGTCTGTACTATATCAAGATAAGCTTGACCATCCCCCCCAAGCAAAAATGAAGAGGAGTAAAATCTGCTGCTGATAAACAAAAAAAATGGGTGGATAAGAAATAAGTATCTATATTTATTTTTAAATAACCTAGACAGATAAGCGCAGAATAAAAAATCTATAATGAAAATGGCTATGTATGGTGTAATCGATAAAGCAAAGAGAATGAAAATTCCAAGTGCAGTTAGAGTAGCTAATTTTATACATGCGGACAATGTATCACGCTCTACCGTCATATTTTTTCTGGCCAGATATTCTCTGCTAGACTGGTCAGTTGTAATTTGATTGATTGTTGTCATTTAATTAAAATTCTGAATTACGCTCATAAAATAAAAATCGATATGCCTTTTGTTTTTACTTGCCATCTTCGCTCGGTTGTGCCTCACTAAACATAGACCCTTATGCAAATTTATTATTTATAATTGCTTAGTACTTATCCTAAAAATCGTTTAAATGGCTTTAGAAGTGATGAAATTATAAAAAACCATAGTTTTTAATGTTCTTTGGTTGGTATCGCTATCACAATCTATATATGAATGATTCATCATTAGCTTCAATGCGCTAATTAATAAATGTTTAGATAAGCAAACCATGCTCTATAAATATTTGCGTCGAACTTGATATTATTTTTTAGCTAGGCTATTGCTACCTATAACCGTCATCCAAATAAAATAGATAGTGGAAAATATAACCAATCCAAATACAACACCTTGCACACCATAATACATTGCGCCGAGCACGTTACATAGTATACCAATCAATGCGGTAGATATTTTTACGATAGATAGAGACAGCGTTTTAAGTTCACTCGTTAGCTTCAGGGAAAGCATCTGTCCCGTAGCAAAAAGCCCCCCGGCAAGAACTACCCATGGTAATAAAATAGAGCTTGAATTATATTGCTCTGCAACCAGCAAGTAAAAAATCCATTTATGAATAAAAAAAGTTATCACAAAGCCAAATAAAGTAATAACTAATGAAATTTGTGTGGACCGCCAAACAAGGTTGTGGACATTGGTATTGCGAACATGGCAAGTGGCGTCGCCCGAAATCTGAGAAAAGATTGGGCTAAGAAAATTCATGATTAATCCAGTAGCCAGGGCAATGGGTGTGTAGCCTATCTGAAACAATACGGCATAGTGACCAACATCTGTTGTGGTTGCGAAGGTTTGCAAGGCCCAACGATCAGATGCTAGTTGCATCCATGTAAAAATTCCCCAAGTAGAAAAGGGTAATGAAAAAGTCCAAATTTTTTCCTGCCATTGGAAATCTACTGCTGAATCTTGCCTTTGCGTGAATAAAGAATGACGTAAAGAGGCTAACTGCGAAAATAGAATTAGCAATGAGGAGCAAGCATAGCCAATAACAACAGCTGTACTCGAATTCCCTAGCCAAAACATTACACCAAGCACTAGCCCGATTTTCAACCAAGCATCCAAGCTGCTATAGAAAGCTACTGTAGAGCGATGTCGGGCGGCATTTTGTATACTATAGAAAACGCTGTTGTAGGCGCTGATTACTGAAAATACTAACGCCGCCGCCGCTAATGGGATCCAATTTGAATAGCTCAACCATAAAAGACCAGTAAAAATCACTACGCCGAGGATTCCAACAACTATCGTGGCACGTAGCATGAGACTACGCGTTGCATGTAAATAGCCACCCAAGTCCTGCTTTTCTACTGCTATTGAATAAAAGCGTCCAGCACTTGCAATAATGCCACCCATGAGCACTTGGTTTATGAGCCCTGCTACTGTAAGACCTAAGGCAAGTTGACCATATTGCATTGAACTAAGATGATCGGTTAGTACGCGTACCAATACCAGCGATGCAATAACTGTTGCGATCTGACCAACAATAATCCAACTTCCCTCTTTGGCTAGACGCTTAATGCGATGAATACTGAACCTGGGATTAGATTTCATTGTCTAGCCAAGCTAACAAATCTAGATGCACTACTCTTCCGATGGAGCTAATATCACCGCAGGATTTTGACTCTTTTGAATCTTCTGAAAGTTTTAATTTAGACGGGTTGCGGGAACATTCAACTAATAGAGTCGACCAAATTTCTTCGGAATAATTGATAAAAGACATTGAAGTAGTTTTTACTAGTTTAGGGTATCTAATTTACGGGGAGGAGGTCGCAATTTAAGCGGTGGTATGCATAAGTGCAGCTCCTTTTTTTGGTAAAGTTTCAAAATAATTCTGTTACCAAAATTAATGCCTGGTTTTTCTATTAACATAAACGTTAACTTGGAGAAGTAATAAGTTATAGCTGTTAATGAAAGGTAAAAAATAAAAAGCTGAGAAATAGTTGAGGTTAAGTACACAAAAATAAATTTTACGTATATAAATCTTAATACATCAATAAGCAGAAAGTGTAAGAGGTACATTGAGAAGGATACACGACCTACGTTTATCAACATGCGAGAGATTTTAGATTTGAATTTATGCTTGGGGTTTGACAGCCACAGAGCGAGAATGAGAAATGATACAGATGACAGTATGGGATACATAAAGCCATTCATTCCTGTGGATAAAATTGTTGCATTAAGTAAGTAATAGCTGAAAACACTAAGCAGGAGAAAGGCCCCAATTAAGACCTTGTTTATTATAACTTTCCCCAAACTTTGATAGGTTATTATTCCAATCAAAAAAACACTTATTTGATTAAATATTGAACAGTATATAAATCCAAAACCATCATTAAATATTTTTCCTTTTAGTAGGCGATAATCAATCAAAATCGGTTGAACAAGAAATATAAGAGAATATTGAATCACAAAGGATAGGCCAATAGTTACCGCTGAAAATATAATAAATCTCTTTGCGCCGAGTTTATTTTGTAAGAGATATAAGAATGGAAATATCGCGTAAAAAGTCATTTCTGTTGCAACGCTCCACCCGCCTGGCACGACAAAATTAAAATTTCTAGGATCGAATCCGTGTAGAAAAAATATATTTTCTAGTACGCCTATAAAGTTGTAGGAATCTGGCATTTGGAGAGCTTGACTTTTATAATAGCCCTTTGCTGTGCGCCAAAAGAAGTATAAAACTATGCCAAAGTAATAAACAGGGGCAATACGAAAAACTCTGCGTATGTAAAATTTTATAATATGATAATTTTCGTTGCGCCCCTTCATGGATAGGCATAGTGTAAGTGCCGAAGCTACAAAAAATAATTGAACACCTAGCTGCCCATAGTTGAACAAAGACGCCCATAAAGTTGGCAATCCTTCTATCTGTTGCTCACTATGCACCGCGATTACTAGCAATATAGCTAAGCCCCTCAATACATCTATATAGTCATATTTTTGTATAGTAGTAGTTACGATTGGCTTAATTCTTACGGTGTATGTCATAGCTCATTGCTTGCTCTCTTTGCTTTTAAGCGGCTACCATTATAATGTATATGTAATTTTATGTTCTATTTTATCCAGTGTCAGCTGTATGGTGTTGGGAAATTTAGCGCGACTCCGTTTTCTCGCTGTAGCACTTTTCTCAAAGGAGCCGAGTGACCTTTGAAACCTAGGCATCCCTTAATCTTTGAAACAGTATAAAACTTACATAGCGATTACAGTAAAATAGTACACATGAAAGATAAAATTCTGTTTTCTAGCGGTTGCTTAATAGATCAAAATAGTGGACCATATTTGAGTCTAAAGCAGACTGTGAGCGCTCTTAAGGCGGAGGGGCACAAGGTTGCTGTTGTTGGGACTAAAAAAAATACCAATAGTTTACCGTTGGACTGGAGCGTGGATGCCATTGCTTTCAATCGTTATGGCCCAAATTCGTTGCATTTTGCACCAAAATTAAGTGGCTGGTTAAAAAGGCATTCTAAGCACAATTGGGATGTGGCTAGCATGCAGGGTGTTTGGTTATATACCAACCATTTAGTTGCTAATTGGTGCATTAAAAATAGTACACCTTTTCTCCTCACTCCTCATGGTGCATTCAATCCTATTGCTTTGGGGTACTCATCTTATAAAAAGTTTTTAGCAAAACATAGTTTTTTGAGGAATGTTTTTAATAATGTAAGTTGTTATCAAGCCCTTTCAGAATCTGAATATAAAATACTACGTGAATTTGGAATAAGGACCCCTATTAGTATTATTGGAAATGGTATTAACATTCCGGATATTGATCCACTTCTACCAGAATATTTGATAGATTCTGAATTGAGGAAGCGGCGCACCTGTTTGTATTTAGGTAGATTGTTTCCTATTAAGGGCGTTGAAAGGCTTATTACAGCATGGTCCAATAT
>Ga0194038_1000212_pt1 | contig 24886 bp, 20 predicted proteins | sample JunL226m_MetaG_FD_148630 | JGI IMG/M metagenome (GOLD analysis project Ga0194038, IMG submission 148630) | Anoxic zone freshwater microbial communities from boreal shield lake in IISD Experimental Lakes Area, Ontario, Canada - Jun2016-L227-6m | ecosystem: Environmental > Aquatic > Freshwater >... | reverse complement strand
AAATCTTCTTAGACTCAAGAATCATCAGCTCTTCCGGGAATTGCTGAAGCCCAGTGCATGGTTCAGGAAAATGAATTATCGGCCAAAATTGCTGAAATATGCGCTCAAAAAGATCGTATTGAAGAACTGGACAGTGGGCTGAAAAAAATAAAGTCGAAACTGGACAGAATTTTTCTGATGGATGCCCGAATCCGGCAATATCTGGGGCTGGATGCGCGGGAATTCAATGCTCCGGATGGTTCGCATCAGGGCGGTATTCCACCACAGTCAGGAGATGCAGTCGCTGAAACAATCCAAAAATGGGAACTGCGTTATCCGGATATCCGGTCGGGTGATGTTCTGATGACTTATGCCATTTTCATTCAGGAATCAGAATCCGAACTGATGAATTTTGTTGAAAAGCGGGATATAAAAGTCAGGAGGATTCCATCCATATTACCGGCGCGGGGAAATGGTATCTGGCTGTCCTCTTTTTTTGGATATCGAAAAGATCCGTTCACGGGTCAAAAAGCTCTTCATAATGGTCTGGATATCGCTGGTCAGTATGATATTGAAATTATTGCACCGGCAGATGGAACAGTAGAAGATGACGAACGGGATCGTTTTCTGGGAAATGTTATCAGACTGGACCATGGTGAAGGAGTTAAAACTATTTTTGGTCATCTATCGCGAATCACTGTAAAAAAGAAAGATAAAATAAAAAGAGGTCAGGTTATTGGTTACATGGGCAGCTCAGGCAGAAGCACCGGAACCCATCTACATTATTCAATCACCAAGGGTGAAATGCACCTTGACCCTATGGATTATATCTGGGATTACAGCTTTGAAAATAATCAGCTCAATCCCTATATGGCGGCAACGGATCAATAGACTTGTTTCAGGATATACCCGACATGCAGAAATTATTTTCTAAATTTAAAGATACCGGACCAGATATTTCCAGGGTGGATACAATTATTGGACCGGACAGTATGTTTCAGGGAGTCCTCTTTCTGAAAAACACCGTTTGTGTGGAAGGAAATTTCAAAGGCAGAATCGAGAGTAAAAATGCAGTGATCATCGGAAAGTCAGGCGTGGTTGAGGGGGATATCACCGCGAATTATATCATCGTAAACGGCGATGTGACTGGTACCATTTCAGCCTATCAGCAGTTTGAACTGGGAGCCACTGGAAAAGTGATAGGAAATGTGGAGGCCAAAACCATCGTGATTGAAAAAGGCGGTGTTTTGCAGGGATTCTGCCGGATGCTCACAAGCAGTGACGAAGAAACCCAAAACAACCGGGTACAGCTCAAACAACTGAATTCACTGGATACATCGCCAGATCATGTGGAAGCCGGGGAGATGGTGAATTGTGAAAAAGACACATAATGGCCTCATACCGGCGCACGAAGTTGGGGCTGATAATCATCAGGGACAATGCATGTCATTGACGGTGTAAGCTAAAAATATGAAGTAGGTTTTCACAGGAGATACCCTTGGACATTCAAGCAGAAAATAGTGATGATGTCTTAACCCCCGGCCTTTCGATGATTCATGCCAATCATATCGAAGACCTGCGGCAGGTGGTGGTGCAGTGGATCAGGCGCAGGCCGCTGAAGCCGCTGGAAAACGAGTTGTTTCTTGTCCAGAGCAAAGGCATGGCCCAGTGGCTAAAGCTGGCGCTTGCGGAAAACGACGGGTGCGGCATTAGCGCTGCGGTGGATATTGAGCAGCCGGGGCGCTTTATATGGAGCGCCTACCGTGCGGTCCTGGGTACAGAGGCTATCCCCCGGGAATCGCCTTATGACAAAGACCGCCTGACCTGGCGGCTCCTGCAGTTGTTGCCGTCCCTGCTAAAAGAGAATTGTTTTGCGCCGCTTGCACAATATCTGTCCGATGACCACGACCTGCGCAAGCGATACCAGTTGGCCTGTCATCTTGCGGATCTTTTTGATCAGTATCAGGTTTACCGGGCCGATTGGCTGGAAGACTGGACGAGCGGCCTTGACCGGATTCTAAATGCGAGGGGCGAGCCCGCTGAAATGCCGGAAAAGCAGCTCTGGCAGACCGAACTATGGCGAAGAATTCAGCAGAGCATTCCCCAGAATCAACGCGGAAACAGCCGATCCAATCTGCATCGCCAGTTCTTGACAGCCGCAGAGAGCCTGACAAAAAGACCCGCCGACCTGCCGCGCCGCGTGATTGTCTTTGGCATCTGCTCCCTGCCCAAACAAGCGCTGGAAGCGCTGTATGCAGTATCCCGCCTTAGCCAAGTGATGGTATTCGTCCACAACCCATGCCGACATTACTGGGCGGATATCATTGAAGACAGGGACTTGCTGCAAATTGAGCGCGCCAGACATCCGCGAAAGGCGCACACACCAGAAAATCTGAATCAGGAGCTTTTGCACCAGCACGTCAATCCGCTTCTGGCTGCGTGGGGCAAGCAGGGACGCGACTATATGGGACTACTTTGCAGCTATGACCGGCCGGAGGCATACCGGGAAAACTTTGCTGAAATTGATCTCTTTCGTGATATTGTTCCGGATGGCTCCAAGGCCGGTCTTCTGCAGCAGGTTCAGCAGGCGATTCTGGACTTGCAGCCTTTACCCGCCTCTTTGGAAGATAGGCAGTACATTGATCCAGGCGATGGGTCGATCCGCTTTCATCTGGCCCATAGCCGTCAGCGCGAAGTGGAAATCCTTCAGGATCAATTGCTATCATTCTTTACTGAAATTCCTGATCTAAGGCCACTGGATATCATTGTCATGACCCCGGACATTGATATCTACGCACCCCACATTGAGGCTGTCTTTGGCAACATCCGGCTACATGACGCGCGGTATATTCCGTTTACGATAGCAGACAGCCCCGAGCGCGCCGGAGTTCCCATTCTGCAAGCTCTGGATAAAATCCTTCACTTGCCGGATTCACGCATGGCGGTAAGTGATGTGATGGAGCTGCTGGATGTTCCAGCCTTCCGTGCGCGTTTTGCCCTGGCGGAAGCGGATCTGCCCAAGCTGCGGCAGTGGATTGAAGGCTCCGGTATTCGCTGGGGACTGAGCGCAGAGCAGCGAATATGGTTTGGGCTTCCTGCCGGTCTGGAACAAAATACCTGGTTGTTTGGTCTGCGTCGCATGATTCTTGGGTATGCGGCAGGTTCGGGCGAACCCTGGCATGGGATTGAACCATATAACGAAGTCGGTGGTCTGGAAGCCGCGCTGGTCGGCCCGCTGGCAACCATGCTGGAAAAACTGGACAAGTACTGCCGGGAGCTTGCTCAGCCGGCTACAGCGGAAACCTGGTTCAGTCGTATACGGGATATTTCGAAAGATTTCTTTCTGCCGATTGACAGTTCTGACCGGTTGACTCTGGGCCGAGTGGGATCGGTGCTGGAAAAGTGGCTGAGCGCCTGCAAGGATGTCGGTCTGGAGGAAGCGTTGCCCTTGACGGTAGTGCGTGAAGCATTTTTGGGGGCAATGCAGGAATCAGGCGTGTCTCAGCGGTTCCTTGCCGGAATGGTCAATTTCTGCACTCTGATGCCAATGCGGGCTATTCCGTTTAAAGTGGTTTGCCTGCTGGGCATGAACGATGGGCAGTATCCGCGAAGCCACTCGCCGCTGGATTTTGATCTATTGGCCGCCCCTGGCGCCTATCGACCAGGAGATCGTTCCCGACGGGAAGATGACAGATATCTGTTTCTCGAAGCATTGTTATCGGCGCGGGAAAAACTCTATATCTCCTACATTGGCCGTAGTGTCCGCGATAACAGCGAGTTTATGCCTTCGGTGCTGGTTGGCCAGCTTCGTGACTATCTTGCAGCCGGATGGCGGCCAAGAGATATTGTAGAGTCGGCATCCTGCCGGCTAACTGTAGCCAAAGAAACGGGGATGGAGCTTCTTGATCATCTGACCTGCCTGTATCCGCTCCAGCCCTTCAGTAAAGCCTACTTTCTGCCCAGTCGGGACATGAGACTGTTTACCTACGCTCATGAATGGCGAGAGATTCTGAATCAGCATACAGCCCTGGCTGCTGATATCCCGCCGCCAAGAAATCTTTTGGCGCACCAAATCGAAGGCGCCTTGCAGTTGAACGACTTGATTCGATTTATGAAGAATCCAGTGCAGGTTTTTTTTAATAGGCGTCTAAAAGTCTATTTCGATCAAATAGATGTCACTGCGGATGACCAGGAACCATTTGCCCTGGATCGACTGGCGCCTTTTAACCTTGGGGCTCAATTGCTTGTCGCAGGGCTGGCCGTTGAAACGGGTAAATGCCGGGAGGCCGTTCATGAAGAGGCGGAACGACTTCGACGCACTGGCAGTCTGCCGCTAAATGGATTTGGCGAGCTGGCCGCAGCGGAACTGGCTGAGCCGGTACTGCGGATGATTCAATATCATCATAACCTGGTCAATCAGTGGCCGGATGCGACAGTGGCGATGGAAATCCGCTTGCAGATTCAGAATCAACAACCAGTTGAAAACAACTCAGCGTTATCGGTACTGAATTTGGAAGACTGGCTGGACGGGTTACGTAGAGCGGATTCAGGGCAACCGCCAAAAGATATCTTGGCCTCAAAAAAAGATAAATGTCGCCCATCGTCATCAGAACGATATGCTCGCTGGGAGTTTTATAGCGATAATATTATGGATCCAAAGGGCGAAGTCTCACGCTTGACCAGTTTGCTGGGCGCCTGGGTGAAACACCTTGCAGGTTGTGCGCAAGGAATTCCCCTGACCAGTTATCTGGTGGCGCCGGACGGTGTTGCTGAACTGCGCCAGTTGGATCAGGGTTGCGCCGAAAAATGGCTGACTGAAATCATTAATCGCTGGTGGTCAGGACTTCAGCATCCACTGCCTGTGACAGCCAATACAGCGCTGGCATATCTGGCGGCGATGCAGTCCGATAATCCAAAGGACACGCCCGAAATGAAACGACAGAAAGCTGTGGATGCCGCCCGCATAGCTTATCAGGGGAATGGCTTCAATACTTCAGGAGAGTTGGGATATAGTCTCTATCTTGCTCGAATCTATCCTGATTTTAGCGATATCTGGCAGACTGACGGAAATCAATTTGATTGTTTGGCGACATCCCTCTATGCGCCTCTGATACAATCAAGCCGTTGACGGTTAACGGTAAACGGTCAACGGCTTTTAACCGTCATTGAAAGGAGCAACATATTGGTAAATATACTGGATCCCTTGACTTTTCCTTTGCACGGCGTTCGTTTGATTGAGGCCAGCGCGGGTACCGGCAAGACCTATACGATTGCTGCCCTGTATCTGCGACTGGTGCTGAGACATGGGGGAGAAAATGCCTTTTTCAAGCAGTTAACCCCGCCGGAAATTCTCGTGGTGACCTTTACCAATGCTGCAACAGAGGAACTGCGGGATCGAATCCGCAGCCGGCTCACAGAGGCTGCGGCTTTTTTTCGCGAAAAGGGCATGGGCGATGCCTACCTGCAGGCATTGAGAGGCTGTTACAATGTTGACCAGTGGCCGACTTGCGCCCGGATGCTGGATCAAGCGGCGCAATGGATGGATGAATCTGCAATCTATACCATTCATGCCTGGTGTCAGAAAATGATCCGCCAGCACGCCTTTGACAGCGGCGGTCTATTTGATCTGGAGCTGGTGACCAGCGACCAGGAGCTATTGGAGGAAGCTGCATGTGACTACTGGCGCAGCCATTTTTATCCCCAGCCCAAGGAGGTTTTATCCGAGCTGATGACCTGGTGCGCCACACCGCAGGCATTGCTGAAAAAAATCAAATTTTTGCTGAAAGAGATCAGTTTTTTGCTCAAGCAGCGACCGAGTCCGCCGGATGACCCTGTTGTCGTGATTGAAAAACGCCTTCAAGCGATTGAGGAAGCCAGGCGGATCTGGGATTCCGACTTTGCGGTTGCGATCGAACGGGTACAGCAGGCTCAGGCTGATAAGACCCTGAATGGTAATAAATACAGAACTGCTTCTCTGTCTAAATGGTTGGAGTCGCTACGCTCCTGGGTGAAAGACAAAGGTCCGTTGCCCGATGTTAATATCCTGGAAAAATTTTCCGGCACAGGGCTTCAAGCGGGGCTATCCAAAAATAAATCTGTACCGGAACACCTGGCTTATAAGGCTCTTGACCGTCTCAATGAGAAGCTGGCCGTGCTTGAAATTGATACGGCGCTATTTAATCATGCGGCGGAGGCCATAGGACGGCGTGTCCGGAAGGAAAAGGAACGCACCGCCAAAATGGGTTTTGACGACCTGTTGACCCGTATGCATGACGCCCTGCATAGAGAGGGAAATGAACGGCTGGCCCAGGTCATTAGATCGCAATTTCCAGCAGCGCTGATCGACGAATTTCAGGATACCGACCCGGTTCAGTACGACATCTTCAGTAAAATCTATATCGGAGAGAGGGCAGGGGACAGAGAGCGGACGACAGATGGCGGTTTTTTCTGTCATCCGCCATCTGTCGTCTGTCATTCAGATACTGCGCTGTTAATGATAGGCGATCCCAAACAGGCGATCTATGCTTTTCGCGGAGCGGATATTCACACATATCTGGCTGCGCGCGGGGACTCATCCGGCGCGCCCTACACGCTAGGAAAGAATTTCCGTTCCACTGGAGGTTTAGTCAAGGCGGTCAATCAGGTGTTCGGGGCAGGGGGCGGACATTCCGAAGGTGCGTTTCTGTTCAAGGATCGCATTCCCTTTATCGAAGTAGCGGCAGAGGGACGCAAGGATCAGTTCATAGTTCATGGAAAGCCGGCTAAGGCCATGACGTTCTGGCAACTGCAGCAAACCGGAATTCTCAACAAATATGGCGACGATGGTTATATTAGCCAAACAGCCGAATCCACTGCCAGCGAAATTGTTCTCTTGCTGAATTCGGCTGGAGCACAGCCGGCGCAAACCGGATTTCAGACTCCGAATGGTGCGTTTACCGCCCTGCGACCGGCGGATATTGCTATTCTGGTTCGAACTGGCAGCGAAGCCGACGCTATTCGTAAGGCTCTGAACAAGCGTCAGGTGCGCAGCGTCTATCTGTCCGACAAGGATTCCGTCTTTGAAAGTTCTGAGGCAAAATCCCTGCTTTATCTGTTGAGCGCTTGCGCGGAACCTGAGCGGGAAGGGGCTCTTAGAACAGCTCTGGCGACTGATGTTCTGGCTCTGTCCTTTAGCAGGCTGGATCGGTTGGTTCAGGATGAACTGGCCTGGGAGGCCGAGGTCGATCGTTTTCGAAACTATCAGAATATCTGGCGGCATCAGGGCGTGCTGCCCATGCTGAGGTTGCTGCTTCAGGAATTCGGTGTCCCATCTCGCCTGCTATCTCTGCCCAGTGGCGAAAGGGCTTTGACCAATCTGCTGCATATTGCGGAAATGCTTCAGACTGCTGCGACCGGACTAAATGGGGAACATGCTCTGATTCGCTGGCTGGCGGAACAGGTGGAGCAACCCGGCGCCGGAGTTGAGGAGCAGATACTGCGTCTGGAAAGCGATGAAGAACTGATTCGGGTGATTACGATCCACAAGTCCAAAGGGCTGGAATATCCCTTGGTGTTTTTGCCGTTTATTTGCAGCTTCCGTCAGGTTACGGCCAAGAATTCCCCGGTGGTGAAAATCCACAATGAAAAGGGTCAGATACGCCTGATTCAGAAACCGGGAGAAGAAGACCTTGTGGCGGCGGATAGGGAAAGACTGGCGGAAGACATTAGAATGCTCTATGTAGCGTTGACCCGTGCTCAATATGCCTGCTGGCTGGGCATCGGCGTTATGGGGAAAACAACCAGCAATTTGCACCTGTCCGGGCTGGGCTACCTGCTTTCGGCAGGAGAGACGATTCCGGAAGAGCGTAGGGGCGACCGGCCGGTCGCCCTTTCATTAGCCGAAAAGCTTGCAGAGATGAAAGGAAATTGCGAGGCTATTGCTATTGATCATCTGCCTGAACCCTGTGATACCCTCTATCGGCCACGATCTGAAGCTGCTAATTTGACGCAGGCGCGGACGTTTACCGGAAATATTCAGCGTGACTGGTGGATTACCAGCTATACCGGAATGCTGGCTTTAGCACAGATGATGGAGTCGTCAGATGAAGATTCGGCAAAAGCTGAAATTGCGCTATTTCCATCTTCAGATCCTCCGCTCCATCACTCTTCCCATTCGCCGTATTCCGCCGAAGAGGATCAGTTGCTGGAAACGGAAACCGAGCCTGTCACAGCGCCAGGAGTCCAGGATTCCGCCCGTTCTATTCACGGCTTTCCCAGGGGGCCGGAGCCAGGAACTTTTTTGCATGATCTGCTGGAGTGGGCGGCGCGTGAGGGCTTTGCGTCGTTGGCTCCCAATCGTCAGCGCATCCAGAATAAGATCAAGGATATTTGTGATCGTCGGGATTTGAAGGACTGGGATGAGATTTTGACAGACTGGCTGCAGAAACTGCTCCAGACCCCGATAATGCTGCCGGAAGCATTGGTCCAAATGAATCTGGCGCAGATCTCGAAGGAAGACTACCAGCCGGAGTTGGAGTTCTTGTTTGCCGCGCATGAGGTTGACACACTGGAACTTGATGATGCGGTAATAGCCGCTATTCTGCCGGCGGCTCCCCGCCCCCGGCTTCGGAAGAACGTAGTCAATGGGATGCTCAAAGGCTTTATCGACCTTGTTTTCTGTTATCAGGAACGCTATTATGTTCTGGACTATAAGTCCAACCACCTGGGAGAAAACGAGTCGGCTTACTCGGAAAAAGCCATGAAAAAAGCCATGCTGGAACATCGGTATGATCTTCAATATGTACTCTATACTCTGGCGCTTCACCGCCTGCTGAAAGCCAGATTGCCAGACTACGATTACCAGCAAAATATGGGAGGAGCAGTGTATCTGTTTCTGCGTGGAGTGAACGACGGGGGGCAGGGCATCTATTTTGATAAACCACCGCAATCGTTGATTGAATCGCTGGATGAAGCTTTTGTCGGCAAGGAGAAAAGCTATGCAGTCTGAAAATCTGTTACTTGTACTTGGTGATTGGGTAGAATGGGGATGGATCAGAGCTCTTGACCTATCTTTAGTCCGCTTTCTGAAGGAGCAGCAGTCAAACGTCTCAGACGTGGTATTGCTGGCTGCGGCTTTGGCCAGTCATCAATTGGGGCGCGGTCATATATGCCTTGATTTGCGGGCTGCGCTGGCAGACCCGGATGCAGCCCTGTCTCTGCCGCCGGAAGGGGATGAAACACAATTCAGCAAGCCGTTGGAACTGCTGTCTGGAATGACCCTGGAAACCTGGGAGCAAAGTCTGAGTGCGTCATCTCTGGTTGCTGCAGGCTCCGGCAATACGCCGCTGGTTTTATCATCGGGCCGCTTATACCTTCGCCGTTACTGGCAATACACGCAGCAGGTGGCGCAGGATATTTTACAAAGAATCGCCAAACCGTTAGACAGGGTGGGGTTTTTACCTGAAAATCTAATCAATCGGCTGGATGATTTGTTTAAGCCGCTGCGCAGTCCTGAAGAACTGGCTAAAACTGAGATACACTGGCAGAGTATCGCGGCGGCTATTGCCGCGGCAAGTGCTTTCACCGTAATTTCAGGCGGCCCTGGAACCGGCAAAACCACCACTGTGGTTCAGTTGTTGGTACTACTTCAGGGGCTGGCGCTGGAACAAGGGCAAAACCTGCGAATTTGTCTGGCCGCGCCCACGGGCAAAGCTGCAGCAAGGTTGACCGAATCCATCGGAATAGCGGTAAGCCGCCTTCCTTCTGATATCCAGTGCAGACTTCCCATTAAAGCGACCACCCTGCATCGGTTGCTGGGAAGTCGGCCGGATTCCCGGCTTTTTGTTCACAATTCTCAAAACCCGCTGCATGTCGATCTTCTGATTGTAGATGAAGCCTCCATGATTGATCTGGAAATGATGGCGGCGCTTCTTGGTGCATTGCCGCCCAGAGCCAGGCTGGTTCTGCTGGGTGATAAGGATCAACTGGCGTCTGTGGAAGCCGGGTCCGTGCTGGGCGATATTTGCAGCAATGCGGAACACGCTGATTATTTGCCGGCAACCCTTGCATGGCTGGAAAAAAACACGGGATATTGTTTGAAAGGTTTTGCAGGAAAAGTACAGCCGTTTACCGTTCTCCGTTCACGGTCAACGGTAAACGGTAAACGGCTTCTTCCCAGGCTTGGTGCGGAACTGGATCAGCATGTTGTCGTCTTGCGCAGAAGTCACCGTTTTGGCAAAGACAGCGGCATTGGAGAACTGGCCAGAGCAGTCAACGCGGGAGATACTGAAAAGGTCGCAGCTATCTGGAGTAAGGGTTTTGGAGATATCGCCCAACTGAACACACAGAGCCTTGACGATGAAAACTTTGCCCGTCTGGTGCTGGATGGCAATCCAGGTGCGTTTGCCCGTGCCGGTTCATCCAACACACCCGCCGGATATCGTGCATACCTGGAACGTGTGAAGGCAGGTCCGGAAAATTCTGGAACCATGCCAACACTTGAATTGGAGGATGACTGGCTGCGGCTGGTGCTAAACGATTTTGGTCGCTTTCAGTTGCTGGCGGCAGTCCGCAGGGGAAGATGGGGGGTAGAAGGGCTGAATGAAAAAACAGCGAAAATTCTTTTTCGTGCAGGGCTAACCAGGGCCACGGATGGGTGGTATCCCGGTCGTCCGGTACTGGTCACACGGAACGACTACAACCTGGGGCTGATGAACGGCGATGTCGGTATCGTATTGCCCGTCGCAGATGATCGCAGTGCGGGTCAAAAAGTCTTAAGAGTGGTGTTTCCCATGGCAGGCGGAGCATTGAAAAGAGTGCTACCTTCCCGCCTGAGTGATATAGAAACAGTCTATGCCATGACCGTACATAAATCCCAGGGATCTGAATTTGAACACACTGCAATGGTGCTGCCGGACGCTATGAATCCGGTTTTGACACGGGAACTTGTCTATACCGGTATTACGCGGGCCCGCGATTGGTTCACGCTGGTCAGCCCGCGCATGGATCTGCTTGAACAGGCCGTGCTGCGTTGCACCCACCGGGCATCCGGCTTGGGGGAATTATTAAGGTGCCCGATATACCAAAATATATAAATCGGTGGATAACATGTTGCCCGAGTTTCATGCAATGTGCATTTGGTCTCAGTGCCGGGTGCATTGGCTGGTGCAATATCCTATCGACTCTCCAGCGGATGGGTTCGCATATCAATTAGGAACTAAATTGTTAAAATTATTTTATTATTGTAATAAGGTCCCTTTTAATATGTTAGTTGCCAAATCTATCCGATTGATGGCTTGCGTGGACTTCATTGGCATTTTGAGGACATACATGCTCTGATAAATGCTTGCAGTTTTTGCGCCAGACTGATATCAGAGCGGTTATGTTGTTCATCGGAGAGGCAGGACGGTAAGATACTGAATGCCGATTGATCCACTCGCACTTTTTGTTAAACAGGATATTATAATGAAAGGTTACGTTCAGGTTTACACAGAAGACGGAAAAGGAAAGACCACGGCAGCCCTCGGCCTTTCCCTTCGAGCTGCAGGCGCTGGCCTTAAGGTGTTCATCGCCCAGTTTCTCAAACTGGGCGATTACAGTGAAATCAAAGCTCTGGAACGCTTTTCGGATTTGATTGCCGTTGAGCAGTATGGCCTTGGCAGGTTGATCAAGGGAAAACCTTCTGCTGAAGATATTGAAGCGGCCAGAAAAGGACTTGAAAAAGTCCATGCGGTTCTGGTGGACGCTCAGCATGATGTCGTGATCATGGAAGAGGCCAATGTCGCCGTAATGTGCGGGCTTTTTTCAGCAGACGACATCCTCGGGTTGATCGCCATCAAACCGGAGTCTGTAGAACTGGTAATCACCGGCCGGGGAGCCGATCCCCGAATTGTCGAAAAGGCGGATCTGGTTACAGAGATGAAATGCATCAAACACTATTATGACAAAGGGGTTATGGCCAGAATTGGCATTGAAAAGTGATTTAGGATTATGCGCTTAATTGCTGACAATTTGAGAATTACACAAAAATCCATTGAGATCGCCGTGGCCGAAAAAGATTCTTTACCGCTGCAGGCAATGGCGAAATTGTGTGAGATGGCGGGAGTTGACGGGATTGATATCAACTCTGGCCCCCTTTACCGGAACCCAGAATCCCGGATGGCCTTTATGGTTGAGGCTGTTCAGGAAGTAACCAGCCTACCCCTCATCCTGGACACCTCAAATCCAAAAGCCTTGAAAGCCGGGCTTCTTGCCTGCAAAACCCCTGTAACCATCAATGGACTTTCTCTGGAGCCTTCCAAGCTTGAACATATCCTGCCGCTTGCAGTAGCATGTCAGACAGATATTATCTGTTATTTGTTATATCCGAATGGGCATGTTCCGCCAGACAGCACAGAACGCCTGAATGTCGCAGTCTCACTTTATCAGAAGTGCGTGGATGCCGGGGTTGAAGCGGACCGCCTGATCATCGATCCGGTTGTAGTCCCGCTTTCCTGGCAGGATGGGTTGTTTCAGGCCAGAGAAGTGCTGACCGTCATCAAAACCCTTCCTGAACTCTTGGACTTTCCTGTCCGAACCATCGCCGGCCTGTCCAATCTTACTGCCGGTGCAAAGAATCCCACCAAAAAGCACCTGGCGCAGCAGACCTATTTGCCGATGTTGGCGGCATCCGGGCTGAGCATGATTCTGATGAATGTCCTTAACGCCGAATCTGTTCGTGTGGCCCGAATGTGCCGCCTGTTTTCCCAGGAATCGATTTTTACCTGGGAGATGGTTGCCTAACCGGGGGTTACGACGGCTTTTGCGGGGTTAATGCGGCCAAGGCCGCTTCAAACCGTGAGCTAATGGCAATCGTCATCCGGGCTGCCTCATCCAACAAGTCAGCCGCTGCATCCAGGTGCTTCTCCCTGGCTTTTTCCGCCCATCCCCGGTAAGTTCCAGCATGATCATCATTGTGCCGAATCCAGTGATCCAGGAGCTTGACCATCTTTTCTTCAAAGGACATCTCGATTTGAACATCATGATGGTGGTGGTGATGGTGGTCATGATCCTGGCAATTATCGTGGTCGTGATGATTGGACATAACTTCCTCCCTATTCATAATTCATAATTCATAATTCATAAAAACATCCATTTTTCCACCAGCCCATAGATGACCATCCCTGCAATCACCGTCCAGCCTAGGGAGCGGGTAAGCATGGCAATGATAAAGGTTGGGATGGCTGCAATACATTCTGGCCGCATCCATTCAATATGCCGGGGTTGGCCGCTTGTGATCAGCTCCGGCAACAGCAGCGCTCCCAGAATCGCCGCTGGAATCAGATCCAGCCATTCAACAAGCCATTGTGGCAGACTGCGCCTGCTGAGAAAAAATAGGGGCAGCCATCGGGGAATGTACGTCACCATCCCCATGCCCAGAACGACAAGACCGAATTTTCCTGAAGTCATTTTTCTTCCTGAGTTTTATTTTCATGATTTTCAAACCTATGCGCATATCAACGTTCCCTACGCACATTTCTCTTAAAGCTTTCAGCTTCGAGCTTTAAGCTTTAATCTTTCAATCTTGAGCTTCAATTTGTTTCTTGCCCGGACGCGAATACGGAGCCCAATTGTGGCTGCCAGAACCGAAGCGATCACCACATACAGATTGCCGGGGATGATCAGCGAAAGAACAACTGCAGTACATCCACCGATAACTGCGGTTGTCGCATAAATGGGGCCTTTGATCTGAAATATCAGCAGGCAGATAAACATGGCGATCAGGGCATAATCAACCCCAAAGGCGTGAGGTGGAATAAATCGGCCCCCATATCCGCCTGCAATCGTACTCAAAATCCATACCAGATTGGAAGCATGATTGACAGTCAAGGCCTGTGAAATTGTCCATTTTCCTTCTTTAAATCGGAGCTGGTTGACTGCAAAACTTTCATCGGTGATGCCGTAGGCAAAAAACGCCAGCGTGGTCTTGCCAGCATTTCGGCAATAAAGGGAAAGAGATGAACTCATAAGCAGATGTCTTAAATTCACCACGAACGTGGTCATGATAATGGCCAAAGGCGCCGAGCCGGAGGAAATCATCGAAACGGCTATAAATTGAGCGCTTCCCGCAAAAACAAAAACAGACATCAGACCGATTTCAAGAGGACCCAACCCGGCTTTCTGAGCCAGAAGTCCCAACGCCAGTCCAATCGGTATATAGCCGATACATATCGGCCATGCCGCCCATAGACCCTGTTGAATGGCTTTTATTGAACCATCGTTCGATATGGAAGATAAAGGATTCATCATGCTTGTCCTTATATATCAACTCTTGACAGCATTCAAGGCAGAATCACTACTCAATTCATTGGTTCCTTTCAGTGAATGTTTTATGAAAGCATAATTTGACTTTTAATGAATCAATCAGTATTGGTAATGGGAAAATTTGTCGTTATCGTTTTTGGCTTTTTGAAGAAGACGGCTTGATATGCTGCGATACGCAGATGGTTACTCGACAACTTAGGAGATGAATATTATGAAAAAATGGAAATGTACGGTTTGTGGTTATGTTCACACGGGAGATGAACCACCCGAAAAATGCCCGGTTTGCGGGGCGGATCGCAGCAAATTCGTTGAACTGGTTGAAGAAGTCCCTAAACAGGATGAACCCGACCGAGAAACACCTTCCAAGGTTATGGCTCAACAGCCTGCGCCAGGCCATGATACAGGTTTTGACCTGCCGGATAAAGATGTTCCCCAAGCGGCGCAAACCGTATTGCAGAAATATTACGCCGCTGTTGCCCGGCTATTGGTCAAATATCATGCTCATCCCATCACCGTTCATATTCCCAACGGTGTCCTGCCCGTCGCCATCCTCTTTCTGGTGCTTTCCATGCTGTTTCAGGTGTCAGGACTTGAAACTGCTTCGTTTTACAATATGATCATCGTGGTTTTGGTCATGCCCAAGGTACTGTTTACCGGGTACAATGACTGGAAACACAGGCTCGGCGGCAATTTAACCAATTTGATTTTAACCAAAATGATCTGCGGCGCCACGGTTTTTTTGCTGGGACTTTTTCTGGTTGTCTGGCGATGGGTGGATCCGATGGTCGCCTTATCATATTCCCAGTCCCGAATGACTTATCTGTTTCTCCACATAGTCATTCTGGGTGCAGCAGCAATTGCCGGATTTTTGGGTGGCAAACTCATTCGGTTCCCTGGAGATTGACCAGGACATGAAATATATCGAATTGGATGATTCTCAAAGCCTGCCTGGGAAAACTATTGGTGATAACACGTTGTTTTCATTCGACTGCAATCCAGGAGTTTCCTGCTTTAACCTTTGCTGTCACAACCTCAATCTGTTTCTGTATCCTTATGATGTCATTCGGTTAACGCAGCACTTGAAATTATCCTCGGATCATTTTCTGGAAAAGCATGTGGATGTAGTGCTGCGCGATGGCTGTTTTTTTCCCGAGGTGCTGCTGACCATGTCGGAACTCCCGGAAAAGCCTTGCCCGTTTCTATCGCCTTCCGGATGTTCAGTGTATCAGAATCGTCCGGAAGCCTGCCGCATGTTTCCGATCGAACAGGGACTCGTCTATGAAGCCAAAACCCGCCGTACCCGAAAAATCCATTATTTCAAGCCGCCTGGTTTCTGCCAGGGGGCAAAAGGATTGAAACAATGGACGCCATCCAGATGGATCAAGGATCAGTGCGCTGAAGACTATAACAGAATGACCAAAAGGTGGTCAGAGCTGATACGTCTGTTCAGAAACGACCCATGGGCTGGTGAGGGACCGGACGGAAAGCGGGGGAAAATGGCATTCATGGCTGCTTATAATATGGATATGTTCCGGGAATTTGTATTCAAAAGCAGTTTTTTGAAGCGCTACAAGATCGCTTCTGTGTCCCTGGATAAAGCAGAAGGCGATGATGTTGAGCTGCTGAAAATCGGAATGGCCTGGATCGAGCTTTTTATCTGGGGCAAGGCATCTCCTCTGATGCGACTCAGAAAAGGCTGAAGATAGCTTAAAAGCCGTTTACCGGTCACCGGTCAATGGCTTTTAATTGTTCAATACCCCTTTCGGCATGGGTGCAACGGCTTCGCCGCCCAGAATATATCCACCGTCCAGCCTCAGTATGCTTCCAGTCATAAAGGGCGCATCTCGTACCACAAAAAGAACCGCCTTTACAACATCTTCAATCTCACCCAGGCGTCCAGCCAGCGTATGATCCAGAATAGCCTGCTGCTGCTGAGCCGACAGTAGTCCCCATCCACGGGTTTTATCGCCATGCCGGGTTTCGACCATTCCCAGCATGATTTCATTCACCCGCAACTGCGGCGCTCCGATTCGCGCCCAGGTTTCTGTAAGAAGTGATACGCCTCTGTTGGCCGCCGCATAAGCTTCGTTAAATATATATGCGGCGGGACCGGATCTGCCTACGATCCCGGCAATTGATGACAAATTGATCACAACGCTGTCCTGGCTTGATTTCAAGTACGGCAGGGCGGCGTTAAACACCCACATTTTGGCGCGAAGGGTGGTGGCCATCTCCATATCCCATTGCTCCGGTGTATAAACACCATGAACCACCGGCCAACCGCCCCGTTCGATATTGTTGATCAGAATATCGAGTCGGCCGAACTGGTCAATGACCTTCTGGATCAGTCCGTCAATGCTTCCGGTATCCAGCATATTTGTCCGGGTGATCAGGACATTCGGGCCAAAGGGAGCAATATCTGTCAGCAGCTCGTTCAGACTTTCTTCCCAGTCAAAATAGTTAAAAACTACCCTTGCTCCCAGGCGGGCTAGTTCCAGCCCGATACCCTTTCCAACGCCTTTTATGGCGCCCAGCACCAGCGCAACACTACCTTTAATTTCCATTCAAAGACTCCAGCTCCTCCCACCGCAGGCAGGCGGTTTCGATCTCTTGCTCAAGGACCTCCAGCCTGACCTTGGCTCCGGCGATTTCATCACCGGTCTGCTGGTAAAACGATGGATCGGACATGGCCTGATACAGGTTCTTCTGCTCGGCTTCGAGAACCTCTATTTGGTGTGGCAAAGCTTCCAGTTCCCTCTGCTGCTTGAAGTTAAGCGTCTGGCGACGTTCGCGCACAGGCTTTGGTCTTTCAGCCTTGACCTTTTCCGCCTTGATCGGCTGTTCAGGAAGCTTTCGTTGACGCAGCCAGTCATCATAGCCCCCAACGTACTCACCGATATGGCCCTGACCTTCAAAAACGAGCGTACTGGTTACGACATTGTTCAGGAAAGCCCGGTCGTGACTGACCAGAAGAAGCGTTCCCGGATAGTCGAAGAGCAGCTCCTCCAGAAGTTCGAGGGTTTCGGTATCCAGATCGTTGGTCGGCTCGTCCATAATCAGGACATTGGACGGCTTGGTGAAGAGTTTGGCCAGTAGCAGACGGTTCCGCTCTCCGCCAGAGAGAATTCGGACAGGAGACCTGCTACGTTCCGGGGAAAAGAGAAAATCCTGAAGATAACCGATGATATGCCGGGACTTGCCATTGAACTGGACTGTGTCATTTCCCTCACCAACATTATCTGCTACGGATTTGTTTTCGTCAAGCTGGGCACGGAGTTGGTCAAAATAGACCGTTTCAAGGCGGACACCGTGCCGGAGCGATCCTTGATACGGACATTCCCCTAATAGCAGGCGAAGAAGCGTGGTTTTGCCGGAGCCATTCGGTCCAATGATCCCCACCTTGTCGCCACGCTGAATGACCGTCGAGAAATCACGAATCACCGGCGCATCAGGGTCGTAACCGCAACTGACATCTTCAGCCTCAACCACAAGTTTCCCTGAACGCCCGGCATCATGGGCTTGCAACCGGACTGATCCTATGCGATCACGCCGGCTACGTCGATCCTCCCGCATTTTTTCCAGCATGCGCACACGGCCCTCATTGCGGGTGCGTCTGGCCTTGACACCTTGCCTGATCCAGGTCTCTTCCCTGGCCAGCTTCTTGTCAAACTCGGCCCAGTGTCCGGCTTCCGCGTCAAGAGTCGCCTGTTTTCGCTTTTGATATGTTTCATAGTTGCAAGACCAGTCGGTTAGAACCCCACGATCCAGCTCGAAGATGCGGCTGGCCAGCTTTTGAAGAAACATTCGATCATGGGTGACAAAGAGCAGCGTTCCGCCGTAGCGCAGCAGAAATTCCTCCATCCAACTGATCGCATCAATGTCAAGGTGATTGGTAGGCTCGTCCAGAAGCATAATATCCGGGTCGCTTGCCAAGCCTCTTGCGAGCATCACACGGCGTTTAAGCCCGGCAGAGAGCGTTTCAAACCGGGCATGATGATCCAGGTTCATGCGTGAAAGGGTTTTTTCCACCTGCTGGCGCCTGCCTACATCTTCAGAAACAGGCAATGGCGGGTCCGACCCAAGTCTGCCGGCGACAACATCAATCGTTGCACCAACCAGGCCCCGTGGCACCTCCTGGGAGAGCATGGCAATCCGCACACCCTGCTGCCGGACAATCTCGCCGTCATCCGGCAGAATATCGCCATGTATCAACTGCAGCAGGGTCGATTTGCCTGCGCCATTTCTACCCAGAAGGCAGATGCGTTCCCCCCGCTCCATCTGAAGATTCACATGGTCCAGCAGCGGGTGTCCCCCAAAACTAATGCTCACATCCTTAAAGCCTATCATCGCCATGCAAAACACCCTTCACGTTCGGGTAACGCTCAAATCTTTCAGTTAAAGGATAAACGTTCTCTCGAACAGTTCCTTAATGGCTTTTTTACCGTTTTCTTCCAGAAAGCGCGTTCCTGTACCAGCAAAATTAACATGAGTGATGATAGGTTCGTCACCTTTTTTTCGCTCAACCCAGTCGGTATGATTCCAACTGAACCATGCATTGCGTTTCTGATCGAACACATACAAGGGTTTGTTGCAGAGTTTGCTGAACTCGGCGCCCCATCCTGTGCCGCCCTTTACGGTTTTATCCGCCAGTATCTCTCCGATCACATAAACTTCCTGTCCATTATTGATCTGATACCATATACTTTGCAGGATTTTGCGAAATGTAGGATTATCCGTGAAACGGCGATTCATCAACCGCGACACATATTCCAGACTTACATCTCCATTTTTTAATTCCTCGCGATTCAGGACGCGCAGCCCGCGCTGCCGGATTCTATTGTGTCCTTCAAACGTGAAATTCACTTCTTCAATTCCAAAATGCTCGGCATTCATCCCAAATTCAGATTCAGCCCCATTTGCGCCTCCGCTGAAAAGAATCACATCTTCCGTCTTCATCTTCTTTCCTTTCTTAAAACCCCAGTTTTTTATGGATATACTGCAAGTGATGTTATACTGCGAACAGGCAGACTTACTTTCAATTCACCGCAAAGACGCAAAGGACGCAAAGAAGATCATAATTTCATTGAATGTTTTCTCTGTAATCTCTGTGGTGAAAAAAAACTCAGTCATTGACCGCTTATAATGTAGTATAAATGACAATGCCATGGATAACAAGGGGAACGACTTGTGGGCTGTGAGTTGCCTCCACCTGTCATCCCGGCGGCGTTAAATAAATCATTGGTGAATCAAAGAGCCGAACATCGCTTGTTTGAGCCAGTCCAGGCTGAATCTCAATAGCGCTTCGTCATCTTCGAGAAGCAGTTTCCAGGATTCGTCGTTCAAGCCGAAATCATTTTTCTGAAAATGATCCGTCAGATGCTTACGGAATGCATCCAGGTCATAACATGCCATGGAAAACAGATGTCTGGACTTTATATCCAGAGGACCTGGAAGCAGACGATTTTTCAAGCTGATGATATCCATCATCCTGTCGTTCATGTCATCGTATATGGCAATGTCCTGGGAAGCAATCCATTCCCGGACGGTCTGCGTACAATTTTGACTGTGCCCCAGGCAATGGGGCTCGACCAACATGGCGTAGTGAATCGTGTTCACACCGGTCTCCCGTGATCTGGAAAGCATTCTTGCCAGCGGATAGGTGCGGCAGGAGGACGGCCTGCTTTCATACACCCGGCAGCCATCCGGAGATAGAAATGGGCAGGTAAAGCCATCAGCAGGATCGGTTTTCAGGCAAACCACGGGAAGCTTGGTCTCTGGGCCAATATGCTGAGTCGTATATTTTTCCAGAAATGCTCCAGAAGACATGCCAAAGTGGCGTTTGAGCCTTAAGACATCATAAGGGGTTAAAAACTGGTTCACATCCTTGCAGCATTCATTGAAACAAGGGACGCCTGCATTGCAGGAGAAGTTGAACGTTTCATCTATCGATATGGGGATCAGGTTATGTTCCATCTTTCTGTCTTCTTAGTCCTTGTCAGAAGTCAACCGGCTTTCCGGATTAAATCATGGACATCATATTGGCCGTTCAGCAATATCCGGACATGGGTTCCGGTCTGAGTAAAATCAAGGGGGGCGCCGCTTAAGTCGAAAAGCTCACGAACCGTGTCGGCCCGGGCAGCGCCTTTACGGGTCAGAATCTCGACGGCATCTCCTTTTTGAATCTTGTTCCTGATATGACAGATCATGCTGCCGTCTTCGGACGCCTCAATAATTTCCGCCATGAAAACATGATCATGGAAAGACTTGTAATTGTCAAAATTGGGAGAGGTCTGATCCGGATCTCCGAAATAGAATCCAGTGCAGTATCCCCTGTGGCTGATGCGTAGCAGCTCTTGCAACCATGTTGCATCGACCTGAAAATCTTCCGGATTCGCGTACCATGCATCAATGGCTTCGCGATAAACTTTTACCACGGTCGCCAGGTAGTTTATGCCTTTCATCCGGCCTTCGATTTTAAGCGAACAAATTCCGGCCCGGATCATGTCCGGAATATGTTCAATCATGCAGAGATCTCTGGAATTAAAGATGTAGGTTCCCCGCTCATCTTCCAGAACCGGCATGAATATTCCGGGCCGCAATTCTTCGACAACCGCATACTGCCACCGACAGGGATGACTGCACATCCCACGGTTGCTGTCCCGTTTGGCCATGAAGCTGCTGAGCAGACATCTTCCGGAATAGGCGATGCATAAGGCACCGTGAACAAAGGATTCCACATCGATCCGGGATTGTTGAACTATTTCAGAAATCTCGGAAAGGGTTATCTCTCTTGCAGAATTGACTCTTGCGGCACCCATATCTCTCCAGAATATAGCGCCGGCAAGATTGGTTACATTGGCCTGGGTGCTGACATGGATGGGAACTTCGGGAATAATGCGGCGAGCCATCATGAATATTCCTGGATCAGCCACAATGACGGCATCCGGTCCCATCCGACCAATTTGATCCAGATAGTCGCTTATGGCGTCCAGTTCGTGATTTCTGGGATAGATGTTGCAGGCGACATACACTTTTTTCCCACGATCATGGACAAACCGAATCGCCATATCAATTTCTGGAAGGGACATGCCTGCAAAATTTCTTAAACTGAAATCCTTGCCGGCAAGATACACCGCATCGGCCCCATAATGAATGGCGATTTTCAGCTTTTCAAAACTCCCGGCAGGAGCAAGAAGCTCAATTTTTTGATGTCTTTTCAAGGAGCGGCCAGCATAAGGTAAATCATTTTTTCAAGACTTTCCCGCCAGGGTTTGGGATAAATCCCGAATTCATTCTGAATTTTTTCGCAGTTTAGGGCGGAATAGGCAGGTCGCTTTGCCGGTGTTGGATATTGATCGGTGGTGATGGGATCTACCTGGCTGGTTTTTAAAGAAATATGGGGTTTGGCGATATCCAGAATCGCCTGAGCAAATTCATACCATGAGATCACCCCTTTTCCGCAGTAGTGATAAGTTCCCCAGGCGATTTCCCCTTGAGTCCGAATGGCTTCCGCAAGGGTCAACAATGTTTCAGCCAGGTCAACTGCACAGGTCGGGCAGCCCAGTTGGTCTGAAACCACCTTCACTGTATCCCTTTCGGCTCCCAATCTCAGGATGGTCCGGACAAAATTCTGGCCATGAAGGGCATATAGCCAGGCAGTTCTTAAAATAATGTGCCGGTTCAGAATTTTTTCCACCACAGCATCTCCCGCCGCCTTGCTTTTGCCATAGACGCTAATTGGCGAAGCGGGGTCTGTTTCCAGGTAAGGCGTTTGCTGCCTTCCGTCAAACACAAAGTCGGTTGAAATGTGAATCAGGGGAATTTTCGCCTCAGAGCATACATGAGCGAGAATGGCAGGCCCCAGGCTGTTGACTTTATAAGCCAGCATTTCCTGCGACTCGGCCATATCCACTTGGGTATAAGCTGCGCAATTGATCACCAGAGATGCTCCTGCATCATGGATGGCCGCCCTAACTGGATCGGAGCTGGTAATATCCACCTCTGGCAGATCCACGGGAAATGCTGAAAAACCTCTGTCCGTACTTTGGCGCAACAATTCTGTCCCAAGCTGTCCTTTGGCGCCGGTGATTAAAATATTCATCGGATTACCCCCTTGGCAGTTGGTGTGGGAGCAGTGACGAAAGACAGGGAAACCGGTTGTCCTTGTCTGAAATGATGGGATCTTTTATGGGCCAATTGATGCCAATGGCAGGATCGGACCACAAAACACCGCCTTCATCCGCCTGCACATACAAATCTGAACACTTATACAGGAACAAGGCGGTTTCGCTGAGTACGCAGAAACCGTGGGCGAAACCTTCGGGAACAAACAACTGTCGCCTCGTTTCGCTGGACAGATGCACGCCCGCCCACTGCCCGAATGTGGGGGAACCTTTCCGGATATCAACCGCCACATCAAAGATTTCACCAGAAATGACCTGAACCAGTTTGGCCTGGGGCTGGTTAATCTGAAAGTGAAGCCCTCTTAGCGTGCCTTTTACTGAAAAGGAAAGGTTGTCCTGAATAAACGATTGCGAAATACCGGCCTTCCGGTACCGCTCCTGGTGATAAGTTTCCATGAAAAAGCCGCGTTTATCCGCATACACTGCAGGTTCAACAATAAGCACTTCTTTTAAGGATGTTGGGATAACATTCATAAATGTTCCTTTTGCGATTGGTCGATTGTACGCCTGATACATTCTTGGCTCTACCAGATTTTGTGGTCAGCATCCTGGAGCCCAAAACCGCATGGTGATCGGCTGAAGGCAGTGTTCAGCGCCAAGCCAAAGACACAATCAGTCCCAGCCCAAAATGTTCGGAAACTGGAACCGGTAGCCGAACCCGCCTGTGCTGCTTCATATCAGTTACTGAATGGAGAAGCAATATATATATGGGTATTGGGGTGGGGGTTCAAAAGTGCAGATTATGACCGTTGACAGTATCTTAATTTCGTCGGAGAATTCATCATGTTCCTTTTGATACGATGTAACGCCCGATAAGTCAATACTTTTGATACAACACAATAAGGAACGGCATCCTTGACCAGCGCCATGTAGCGATCACGGGAGTCCAGTGTCGGCAGCATCATGACAGTATTGGCGAAGTTGTCGTAATCGTCAATCATCAGGTAGATGGGATATCGGCTGTCTGCCCAAATCGCTTGTCCACCTGCTGCATAAAGGCTGTCTGGATTGCCTCCACACGCACCTACCGCTCGCGATCAGCCTGAGTTAAGCCATCAAACGCAAAGGCAGGCGGCAAGTTAGGGATATCTTGACCCGCCGTGAAATTTTGGCTATGGTATTCTAACAAAAAATATTTCTGTTCTTCTTTTGTAAGAACAAGGAGCGACCATGAAAAAACTGCCCATCGGTATTCAAAGCTTTGATAAGATCAGAAGCGATGATTTTTATTATGTGGACAAAACCCGTTATGTTCATGAGCTAACACAGAAGGGCCAATACTATTTTCTGTCCCGCCCCCGACGCTTTGGCAAAAGTCTGTTTCTGGATACACTAAGCCAGGCTTTTACCGGGAAAAAAGAGTACTTCACCGGGCTGTTTCTTGAACACCACTGGGACTGGGATGTATGCTATCCCGTCATCAACCTCAGCTTTGGGACTGGTGTGGTGAAAAACCGCAGTGAACTGGATAACTCCATATTCTCCATGCTGCGTGAACAGACAAATCTGCACGGACTAACACTTGAAGAAACCGCAATACCATTCAAATTCCGCGAACTGATCATCAAACTTCATGATCAGCATCAGCAAAAAGTCGTGATCCTAATTGATGAATACGACAAGCCTATTCTGGATAACATTGAAAATCCAGACCTCGCCAGGGAGATTCGCGAAGGACTAAAGAATTTTTATTCCGTTATCAAGGACTGTGACCGGTATCTAAAATTTGTTTTTCTCACCGGGATATCGAAATTCAGCAAGGTTAGCCTTTTCAGCGTGTTGAACAATTTGGAGGACATCACGCTGGACCCGGATTGCGCCTCAATATGTGGCTACACCCATGACGAATTGTCACTAACCTTTGCAGATCGGTTGCAGGGGGTGGATATTCAGAAGCTAAGGCGATGGTACGATGGCTACAACTTCATGGGGGATCATGTCTATAATCCGTTTGATATTCTGCTTTTTCTCAAACATCATCAGTTTCAAAACTACTGGTTTGAAACCGGAACGCCAACGTTTTTGATGAAACTGCTGCTGAAGAGACAATATCCAATTCCCAAAATAGAACAGATTGTAGCCACAGATCAACTGCTGGGCAGTTTCGATGTCCAACAAATCGAGGTGGAAACCTTATTGTTTCAAACCGGTTATCTGACTATTGGCAGTGTCAGAAAGGTTTTTGACAACAGCGTCTATACCCTGGTCTATCCCAATTATGAAGTCAAACGTAGTCTGACAGACTATATTCTGGGATATTTGACCCATAATGTTCAGGCCAGGGAAGAAAACAAACTATCCCTGCTGGATATCCTGCTGACACCTGATATGGATCGCTTGCGCGACTTGTTTCACAGCTTTTTCGCCTCCATCCCTCACGACTGGTATCGCAAAAATCAGATAGCAAAGTATGAAGGCTATTACGCCTCTGTCTTTTACTGCTA
>Ga0194038_1000211_pt1 | contig 24911 bp, 19 predicted proteins | sample JunL226m_MetaG_FD_148630 | JGI IMG/M metagenome (GOLD analysis project Ga0194038, IMG submission 148630) | Anoxic zone freshwater microbial communities from boreal shield lake in IISD Experimental Lakes Area, Ontario, Canada - Jun2016-L227-6m | ecosystem: Environmental > Aquatic > Freshwater >... | reverse complement strand
ACGGCCGACGGAGCTGCTGCTTCGATGCTCAGCGTGGCGCCCCTTCCTGTTCGTCGTGCTCGGCGGCGGTGAACCGGGGCGAGGTGTCGCGGTCCCGCCAGGCCAGGGCTGCGATGAGGCCGGCCACGACGAAGGCGGCCAGCCCGAGCCAGAGCGCCGCTGTATTGAACGAACGGGTGCTGGGGTCGGTGTACCGGGATTGCGCGCTCATGGTGTTCACCACGCCCGGCTTGAGTGTCCACTCGACTACATCGGTATCCACGCGATCGCCGTTGGTGGAGGTCACCTCACCCGGGAAGGCCACGCTGAACGTCACGTCAGCCTCGGTGTCGGTGACGTTGGTGAGGTCGACCCGGCCCTCGAGCATCACCAAGCCACCCGCCCGCCGCAGGGAGATATCCACCCCGGTGGCGTCGCGGCTGAGGTTGGCCAGCTGAGGCAACTCGGCGAAGGAGAGATCGGAGAAGGTGGCCTGTGAGCCGACGTATCCGTCGGCGTCATAGGGCGATACCGCGACCTTCTGGCTGAACGACAGGTTCTGGTCGAATTGCGGGCCCCTGTCCTTGTCGTCGCGAGCCTTGCTGGCTGCGATGATCTCGCCGGATACCGCGTCATCGTCGGACACCGTGATCGAGGCGTGTACGCGCAGGCATCCGGCCGTCAGTGGCGCCGCGAGCAACACCAGCATTGTCAGGGCCCGCAGACGTGTGCGACGGTTTCGGGCCTGCACAGGAGATCGCACGAGGGGTATCGTGCCAGATTCGCATTACAGGGGCAGCGTTCGACCCAGGATGGCGAATGCCCGCGGGTCCCCGGCGAAGTGGTAGCCCCGGATGATATCGGTGAAGCCCAGTCGCCGGTACAGACGCCAGGCTCGGTTGTCCTCGCCGTTGGTCTCCGGCGTGGACAGCAGCACGTTGGCCTCCGGACGGCCGGCCAGCAGTCGGCGCGCCAGCGCCTCGCCCAGGCCACGTCCCTGTGCACTGGGATGAATGTGCAGTTCTGTCAGTTCGAAGTAGTCGCCCATCAGACGGACGATTTCGTCGCGGGGGAAGCCGACGCGGTGCAGGCCCCGCACCACCTGTTGCTGCCACCAGTGGTCTGCGGCGCCCTGATACCCGTAGGCCACCCCGAGCATGGGGGCGACCGCCAGGTGGTCGGCCGCCGGAATTTCACCCGGCCGGGTATCGGCCTCGACCGCCGCCACCGCCCGCCAATTGCGCCGCCGGGTGTGCTCAAGCCACATTGACGCCCGTTGAGACTCGGTGCCACGCGGGTAGCGCATCGCATCGATGTAGACGTTCAGCGCGTCGTCCAGGCGGCGCTTCATGTCATCGGGCGCCAGGTCGATCAGGAAAGTCGCCAACGCCTTCGATTCCCCCTTTCGGCGTCCGTAGCGGGCCTGTTGTCACATCGCCATTATGGTGGCGGCTGGTCGCGCCGCCCGGCCCGGTCATGACCAGGGTCTTACGGCCTCGGTGACCGGTGCCGGGGAATCGCCCGGCCGGGCTACACTTCAAAGTTCGACCTGCTGAATAACTGGCTGGTTGAACTGGGTGGTGTCAGGCACCGTGGCCTCGTATCATTTGGTTACCCAGCCCGGGTCTTGCCGGGCGGGAGAAGTTCACGTGTTGTGACCGGGCGAGTTGGGCAAGGAGGGCCGAATGCCACTCTCCGAGCATGAGCAGCGGATGCTCGATCAGATCGAGAGCGCACTCTATGCCGAGGATCCGAAGTTCGCCTCCAGCGTTCGCGGCGGAACTCTGCGGGCTCCTTCGACGCGCAGGCGCCTCCAGGGGGCCGGACTCTTCCTGCTCGGACTGGCAATGCTCGTCACCGGAGTCGCGGTTAAGGCCACCATGATCGGCGGCTTCCCGGCGTTGTCGGTGCTCGGCTTCCTGGTGATGTTCGTCGGTGTCGTGTTCGCAGTCACCGGTCCGCGGGCGCAGGGCGCACGCGAGCGTGGTGCCGCGCCGGGGAATTCCCGTCAGCGTCGCGGCAAAAGCGCCGGAGGCTCGTTCAGCAGCCGCATGGAAGACCGCTTCCGCCGCCGTTTCGACGAGTAGCAGTCGAGTAGAAGCAATACTCGCGGGGCGCCGTCAGGTGGGCAGGACGAAGAACCAGTTGGCCCAGAGCACGAGAGCGGCACCCGCGATCAACGTCACGTAGGGCCACATTCCCGCCTTGCGCTCGCCCATATCGCCATCCTTGAGACCAAGTTCGTCTAGGGCGCCCTGGGGGAACTTGCCGCCATCCTGGATGTAGTGGCGGAAGGCGAACACCGGGATGATGAGTGCGGCGAAGATGAGACCGGCCCACAGCGCGGTGTTGTAACCCCAGGCCTTGGCGCCGGCCCCCAGGAACAGGGCGTTGACGAACGCCAGCACCGTGTTGATGCCGATCAGTACGGTGGGCGCCTTCCACGGACGTTCAACATGGCCCGAGTCCACGCGGTGGATCCAACCGGCGTTGAGGTTGAGGAAGTTGAAGATGATATAGCCCACGTTGGAGATGGCCAGAACGAAGAAGTAGCCCTTAACGTCAGATGCCAGTGCCAGCAGGAACACGTTGAAGCCGAGGTCTGTCCACATTGCGCGGGTCGGTGCGCCGTGCGGGTTGATATGTGTCAGGTAGCGCGGCAGCCAGCCGTCCTTCGAGCCCTGGTAGAGGGTGCGCGAAGATCCAGCCATCGCCGTCATGATGGCCAGGAACAAGGCGAGGATCATCAGGATCACGAAGATCTGGGTCACCACCTTGCCGCCGCCCACCATGTTGCCGAGTGCTTCGCCGACGCCGGTGCCGTCGGCGATGCCGGGCTCCAGCATTCCCTTCTGACCCAGTACGCCCTGGAAGGAGAACGGGATCAGGAAGAAGAACACGGCGCACAGCAGCCCCGAGTAGAAGATGGCCTTGAAGGTATCGGTCCTCGGGTTCTTGAGTTCGCGGGTGTAGCACACGGCGGTCTCGAAGCCGTAGGTGGACCAGGCGGCGATGTAGAGGCCGCCCAGGAACAGCGTCCAGCCGCCCAGCGTCCAGCCTGCCGCGTCAACGCCTGAGTAGGCGGCGGTGGGTGGCACCAGGCCGGTGACGTTGGACCAGTCGATGGCACCGGTCAGGATCGGCACCAGGCCAACGAGCAGCAGCGGCACCAGCACGATGATGGCGAGCCACTTCTGCGCCGCAGCCGTGTTCGCGATGCCGCGATGCTGGATAGCGAAGATGATCAGCATCAGGGCAACGCCGATCAGGAAGGTTGCATTGAAGTGCAGGCCGCCAAGGCCCGGCACGTTGATGGTGAAGGCCTCCCAGGTGCGGATGGCGGGCGTGAGCGCGTCGACACCGCCCTGGGTGGCCACCGCCGAGATGGCGTCCCCTTCGGTAACACCGGCATTGGCCGCCATGTAATCGATCACGGACTGGGACTTGGCCGTGAACTGGCTGGCATGCGCCGTCACCCAGTCGACAACCATCTGCGAGTCACCTGCCGGAATGGGGAACAGCGCATTGAGGATGTAGCCCGCCGCGATAACCAGGCCCAGCGAGAGCACCGGGCTCCAGGCGAACCAGTTGCACCACACCGAGAGCGGCGCAATGAACTTGGAGTAGCGCAGCCAGGCCGTGGCGCCGTAGATCGATGCCCCACCCGACTTGTTGCCGAACATGCCGGCGATTTCGGCATAGGTGAAGGACTGTAGGAAGCCCATCACCATGGAGATGATCCACACGAGGAAGGCGAGCTTGCCTGTCGTGCCGGCGATCCCGCCGATTGAGAAGAGAACCAGGGGCGGCACACCTGCCGCGACCCAGAAGGCCCCCTTCCAGTCCAGAGCCCGAACGAGTTCGCCCGATTGCGCGTTGGTTGATTCGCCTGAGGTTGCTTTGGTTGCCACTTCGTCGTCTCCTCCGTTGATCCGGCTTGCGCAGGTCGCGGACCTTCCCGTTGAGGGGTGGGAGCGCGTCCCTGCGTTCGGGCGAGGCTCTGCGCTGGTTACTATGCCTCCAGAGCGGCCGTCGGGGCAGTGATTTCGCTGCTTTGCCGGTGCAGACTTCACCAGCCGCTGTTCCCCGTCTAACCCCCAGGAAACAATGTTTAATGTTGTTATGTCGTTGGTCAGGCGAAATTAGGCGATGGGTTTGATGGCCACGGCGTCGGACCGGGTGATGCGCGGACGTTCTCATCCAGGGACACGATGACGCTGAACGTGTTGCGACCTAGCATGGCTCCGCCTGCCAGCCGTATCTTGCGGCCGGGCGTGCGGACGCTGACACCCGGTGTCGAGCGGTATCGGGTGCCGGGTGCCGGAAGCGTGGTGGTAGCGGTCGGGGCCGGCGATCAGTTGCTGCTGACTGATATCGAGGGTGGTCAGCCCTGCGAATTGCTGTTTTGCGATATGTCCGGCCGATTCGATCCCGCGGCACTTGGTGCCGCCGGTGACAGCGATGCGGCGGGCCTCAAGGCCATGCTCGCCGGTGACAGTGAGGGAGCGGTACGCACCCTCAGTGCCTTGCGGCGGCGCAATATCGATCTAGGTCAGGCCCGCGCCACCCGACTGTTCGGCGGGCAGAGCCCGGCAGGTAACGCCGCAAGCCTCAGTGTTGCGCGTGATGGGCTGTTGACCGTCGCAGCACCGGGTGCAGACATGGCGCCCGAGGCACAGGACACCGCGACCGGCATCGAGCTACGAATCATCCGCGCCCAGGGTCCGGATGGAAAGACCCTCGATGTCTTGCCCGAACCGCTCGCCGATCCGCTGGAGGACATCCGGATCATGGCCGCCACCGCCAACGCCTATCTGGTGCGGGCGGGCGAGTGGATCCAGGTGATTGACGTATCCGGCCGTCAGTGCTCGGATTTTCAGGCGCTGGCTGCGCGCAAGGTGGACAGGGGCCTCGATTTCGCGCTCGACTCGACCGTCACCCGCACGCTTCTCGGGCGCAGCTACCCCACACCGGGGCTTCCCTCCAAGGCCTTTGACCGCGAATTCGAGCCTCTGGTTGAGGTCGTGCAGGACACGGTGGGCCGCCATGATGCCTTCGCCACAGCCTGCAACAGCCGCTACTACGACGACATGGGTTATCCAGGCCATGTCAACTGCACGGATAACTTCAACCAGGCGCTCGCCCCCTATGGCGTCGCCCCGCGCAAGGGCTGGGAGGCGATCAATTATTTCTACAACACCAATATCGACCACCAGAACCAGCTTTATCTCGACGAGCCATGGTCGCGCCCGGGCGACTACGTGCTGATGCGCGCGCTGACCGACATTGTCTGCGTGTCCTCATCCTGTTCGGACGACATCGACGCGGCGAATGGCTGGGACCCCACCGACATTCACGTGCGCACCTATGCAGCAACCAAAAAATTCTCGAGAGCAGTGGCCCATCGCATGACACCTGACGCCGACGTCCAACTGACCCGTGAAACCGCCTTTCATCCGCGGTTTTCCGCACTCACGCGCAACTTCACCGACTACCGTGGCTTCTGGCTGGCCACCCGCTTCAACAATGACGGGCCGATCAGCGAATACTGGGCCTGCCGTGAGAAGTGCGTAGTGCTTGATCTCTCGCCGCTGCGCAAGTTCGAGGTCACCGGGCCCGATGCGGAGGCGCTGCTGCAGTACTGCCTGACACGCGACATTCGCAAGCTGTCAACAGGGCAGGTCGTCTACTCCGCCATGTGTTACGAAAATGGCGGCATGGTCGATGACGGCACGGTGTTCCGCTTGGGGCAGAACAACTTCCGCTGGATCGGCGGCGATGACTATTCCGGCATCTGGCTCCGCGAGCAGGCAGAGAAAGCGGGCTACAAGGCCTGGGTGCGCTCCTCGACCGACCAGTTGCACAATATCGCCGTGCAGGGCCCCAACAGCCGCGAGCTGCTGAAGGAGATCATCTGGACGTCGCCCGCCCAGCCCGCTATCGGTGAGCTCGAATGGTTCCGCTTCGCGGTGGGTCGTATCGGAGGTTTCGAGGGGCCGCCCGTGGTGGTCTCGCGCACCGGCTACACAGGTGAGCTCGGCTATGAGATCTTCTGCCACCCGAAGGATGCCGTCGCGGTGTTTGACGCAGTCTGGGAGGCAGGTCAGAAGTACGGCATCAGCCCGATGGGGCTTGAGGCCCTTGAGATGGTGCGCGTCGAGGCGGGGCTGATCTTCGCGAATTACGAGTTCGACTCGGAGACCGACCCCTTTGAGGCCGGAATCGGCTTTACCGTTCCGCTCAAAAGCAAGGCGGATGATTTCATCGGCAAAGAGGCGCTCGCCGGGCGCAAGGAGCATCCGCGCCGCAAGCTCGTCGGTCTCGAGATCGAGTCAAATGAAGCGGTGGGTCACGGCGACTGTGTGCATATCGGTCGCGCCCAGGTGGGTGTGGTCACCAGCGGCGTGCGCTCACCCATTCTTGGCAAGAACATCGCGCTCGCCCGCCTTGATGCGCTCCATTCGGCGATCGGCACCGAGGTTGAGATCGGAAAGCTTGACGGGCTGCAGAAGCGCCTGCCGGCGCGGATCGTGAAGTTCGCGCATTACGATCCCGAGAAGGCTAGGCCGCGCAGCTAGGGAAGCTCACTTGGTGCGGAGATAGGCTTCCATCGAGTCGTCGAGTTCGTCTTTCCACGGCGTGTGGTGTTGGGGACTCATAGTGCCGGTGATCAACGAACGGTAGGCATTGTTCCGGTAGCCCATGATGTCATCCATCTTGTGGTGCTCCCAGTCCATGAATGTCTTGTTGACGCCCTCAATATCGAATTGGGGATAGTCGGTCGCGCTGATCAGATCCTTCACATAATCACCCTGGAACCAGATCATCTGCTCGGCGTCAGCGAGTTTCTTCTCACGCTTGAGCCACTTCTTCCAGTCCTTGATCATGGCATCGGCCTTCGGCAGCTTGATGCGGCCGAGGATGATGTCCCGCACGTACCAGGCCTGGGCATCGAACATGTTGAAGGTATAGAACTGATCCTGCATCCCGATGTAGAAGAAACGCGGATTATCCTGCCAGACAACGCCTTTGTACAGTTTCGCAGGCCATAGGCGGTTGGCGGTCTTGAGGCGCAGGTCTTCCGGCAGGAAGGGGAAGTAGTGCTGATATCCGGTGCACAGGATAATGGCGTCCACATCCTTGCTGCTGCCGTCCTTGAAGTAAGCCGTCTTGCCTTCGACCTTCTGCAGCAGCGGGCGCTCCTCGAAATTTGACGGCCACTTGAAGCCCATGGGAGCCGAGCGGTAGGTGGTGGTAACCGACTTAGCACCATATTTCCAGCACTGAGAACCAATATCCTCTGCCGAGTAGCTTCGGCCGACGATGAGAATATCCTTGCCCTTGAACTCCAGTGCGTCGCGGAAGTCATGGGCGTGCAGCACGCGGCCATTGAATGCTTCCAGACCGGGGAAGAATGGAACATGCGGCGTCGAGAAGTGGCCTGACGCACAGATCACGTAGTCGAACTCTTCGGTGTACATCCGGTCCTTCGGGCGGTCATGAGCGGTGACCGCAAACTTCTTTTTCTTCTTGTCGAATTCGACCATGCGGACAGGGGTGTTGAAGCGAATCCACTTGCGCACGCCGGCCTTCTTCACGCGGCCGGTGATGTAGTCCCCCAGCACGGCGCGCGGGGGATAGGACGCGATCGGCTTTCCAAAATGTTCCTCGAAGGTGTAGTCGGCGAATTCGAGGCACTCCTTGGGGCCGTTAGACCACAGGTAGCGATACATGGAGCAGTGGACGGGCTCGCCATATTCATCGAGACCGGTGCGCCAGGTGTATTTCCACAACCCGCCCCAGTCATCCTGCTTCTCGAAGCAGACAACCTCGGGGATCTCAGCGCCCTTCTTCTTGGCAGACTGGAAGGCACGAAGCGCCGCAAGTCCGGACGGGCCGGCGCCGATTACTGCAACCCTGGTCATGATCTCTCCCTGGATGGTCGTGAAGTTCGTGTATATCAGTCTGGATAGATGCCGGGGCTGGTTGGCGTGCCGTCATCGTATTTCGACAGCCACTCGACAGTGGTAGGGCGGTAACGCGTCAGACCCTTGTAGTCGATGAGTTCGGGCGGCAGGTCACGCAGAACGCGGTGGAAGCGTCGGCCCCATTTCGGGATGGTGACCAGCTCCTCCATCTTGATCAGATAGCACCGGATCACGAACAGGATCGCATTGGAGCGTGGCAGGCGCCACAGGCTCTGCAGTTCGCAGCGCAGATGCACCTTGGTGCCGACATTCTCCGGTGTCACGGTGGTGCGGTCGGGCCCCCATTTGTGGTAGTTCTCGGGGCTGGTGTCGAGGCGCGGGTTGATGGTCATCGTCCAGTTGAGTCGGCGCACGGGCTTGCCCTGCTGGAGATTGAGCAGGAACTTGAGTGCACGTTCGAATACGCCAATCTCGTGCGCCAGCGGCACGGGGCCGTGCCATTCGAAGAAGTTCATGCCGACGTCGAAATCCAGTGACCAGTCTGCCTGCGTCGTCACCATGCCGGCATCCATCCACAGATTGCCGTCGCGCTGGTCGACGATGCAGAAATCTCCCTGCGCCTGGCGCGTGATGAATTCCAACGGCTCCATCGGCAAGGTGGTGATATCACCGAAGGTGAAGGTCTGGTCGATGCCAAGTGGACGGTTGATCCAGTGCCAGCGGTCGCCGTCCTTGGTGAGCGAGAAATGTTCGGGGTAGGCAGCGGCCTGATGCTCCATCAGCAATTCAAGGGTGTCCCATTGCGCGGCCATCATGTGTGGCAGAGCCTGGTAGCGCAGCGGATCTTCATTGAGCACGAGCGCGCGATCGCGCATCTCGGCCACATAATGCTCATCGACATCGATGGCGTTGTTATAGGCGTGGCCCGCAGGGCCGGCCGGTACATGCGGCTCCATATTCACCGCATACATGTATTTGTCTTCGTGGAACGGAAAGGGAAAGCGCCGGATGGTTTCCGGGCTGTTGCGGAATGTGAAGTCGTCGCGGAAGGTTTCATTCCGGAAATCGATCGTCATACCGCAGGCCTCCTAGATGTCGAGGGTGATGGCGTTGCCCCTGATGCGGGATACGCAGATCATGATCTTGGTTCCAGAGGCCTTTTCGTCTGGCTCCAGGAAGTGGTCGTTGTGTTCGATTTCTCCCTCGCAGGAGACGACGGCTGTTTCGCACTGACCGCAGGCCCCGCCGCGGCAGAGATAGGGCGCTTCGATACCGGCGGCTTCAACGGCTTCGAGGATGCTTTGGTGAGGCGCCACATCGATCACGCGGTTGGACCGCGCCAGCTTCACCTGGAAGGCCTTGCCGGGCGGCGGTGCCAGGAATTCCTCGGAGTGCAGATTCTCCGTGGGCCAGCCGTGGTGGCGCGCCGTATCCAGCACACCGCTGATCATGCCCGGCGGGCCGCAGACATAGAGGTGCGTGCCGAGCGGCTGGTTGCCAAGAATGTCATCCACCGGGATGAAGAGCTTTTCCTCATCGCAGTAGATCTTCACGCGGTGCGTACCGTAGCGCTGCTGCAGCGCTTGCCAGTAGGCGCCGTGGCTGCGGGTGCGGACGCCGTAGTGGAGCTCGAAGGCCCGGCCCTGGAGTTCCATCTGGTCCATCATGGCCATGAACGGGGTGATGCCAATTCCGCCCGCCATCATGATGTGCTTCTTGCCACGGTGATCAAAGGGAAAGAGATTCACCGGCTGGCTCAGGATCAGCGTGTCGCCCTCTTTCAGCGTCTCATGCAGAAACGCCGAGCCACCGCGCGATTTTTCCACGCGCAGCACACTGATTTCGTAGCCGCTGGTATCTCCCGGTGCAGACATGAGCGAGTAGGGGTTGCGGCGAAGCACCTGCCCGTCACGCATCGACACGATGACATGCGCGCCGCCCGAGAACACCGGCATCGGCTGGCCGTCAAGGCGCTCGAAACGGAAGCGTTTCACCGCGTCCGCTACCGGCGTGATCTTGGCCACCCGGACTTTCATGTCGGTGTTGATGGTTCCGGGGTTGGTCGTTCCGGTATTGGTCGTTCCGGTGTTGGTCGTCAAGGAAAGAGTTCCTCAGGCTGGGGGGCGGTGCCGGGTTCCTCGGCATCGATGTTGACACCCTGAAAAGCGCCAATCCGGCGCGAATAGTGATCGCGTACCAGAAGTGAGAGCCCACAACTGGTGCAGTCATAGGGACTTGTGGTGACGTTGTCGGTGATGCCCTTGCAGTGCACGCACTGCACCCGTCGTGCCGTCGAGCCGCGATGCTCGCAGTGCACCGAGCCCGGGTCGATGCCATGGTTCAGCGCCACCTGCATCACCTGGCCGATGAAGCCCTCGGTTCCGGCGGTATAGAGGCGCGTGCCCATATGGGCCCGGCTGAGCATGAGATTCAGACGGTTGAGCAGCACCGGGATGGTCGGGGCCTGCCAGAACGTATCCGGACCCAGCGCGGCGAGGACCTTGTCATGCTCGGATGCGCGCGAGCCGGCCGCCACGTAGAGGATGTCGGCAGTGGGCAGGAACACATCTCCAGCCCCGGCCACTTCATCGATCAGTGCACGCGCCCCTTCGCCCTCAATCGCGAAGAGGTGCCGACTGGCGTTGGGGTCCACATTGAGGCCGCCGTACACCGGTCGACTCTTGATACCTTCAACGAGCATTCGACGTGACTTTTCTTAGCCGACTGCCGTGCGTTTCTTCTTCTCGGGGTCATCAAAGGTGATGGTGTGGGCAATTGCCTTCGCCTTCACATTCGTGCCTCGGATTTCCAGCGGCGTGCCCTGCTTCGCGTACGGCACGTCGAGGCGGGCAATGGCCATGCTCTTGTTGGTGAGCTTGGAGTAGCACGGGCAGGTGATGACACCGACCTTCTTGCCATCCGCCCAGATCTCGTCGCCGAGGTCGGTGGGGCCGTCGGCATCAACCAGCACGCCGAAGATCTTGAAGCGCTCCTTGCCCTTGAGCTTGTAGTGCTCCTCAAAACCGCGGAACCCGGTCTTGCCGGGGCTCACCGTGAATTCGAGGCCGAGTTCCCAGAGGGAATCGCCGGGCGGCTGGTCAGGAAAGGGATACATCTGCGAATTGTCGTAGGGATAGAAGAGCAGATAGCTCTCAACGCGCAGCATGTCGAGCACGCTGAAGCACACCGGGATGATGCCCATCGACTTGCCCTTGTCGAGGATCGTGTCCCAGACCATTGGCGCATCCTGGCCGCGCACGAAGATTTCATAGCCGCGCTCACCGGTGTAGCCGGTACGCGAGATCATCACCGGGGCGCCGAACAGTGTCGTCTGCATGTGGTGGAAGTACTTGAGGTCGCGGATGCCCGGCACGTGCTCGGCGAGAAAGTCGACGGCTAAGGGGCCCTGCAGGGAGAGGTCATGGAGATCGTCGTCAAACAGCACGGCGACATTGCGGCCGGTGGCCGCCTTGACCACTTCTTCGTGCCCCGAGCCCGAACCGTGCACCAGTAACCAGGAGTTGGGACCCGTGCGAAAAACGATGCAGTCATCGGTGAACATGCCGCGGTCGTTCAGCATGCAGGCATACACCGACTTGCCGGGGTACACCTTGGTCAGATCGCGGGTGGTGATGTAGTCGAGCACGGCCATGGCGTGCGGGCCGACGACATGAACCTTCTTGAGGCCCGATACGTCCATGAGGCCCGCCTTGGTGCGCACCGCAATGTGCTCGGCATAGATGTCCTTGTCATAGGTCCAGGCAGTGCCCATTCCGCTCCAGTCCTCGAGCGCGGACCCCAGCGCTCGGTGGCGGTCGGCGAGAGTGGAAAATCTCCATGACAAAGGCATCAGACGTCTCCTTGTTTCCCGGACGGCCCCATTAAATCAGTTGCGGGTCAGCCGCATCTAACCTTCGGTGGCTGCCGATGACCTGGCGGCGGCGCGCACGGCTCGATGTTTAACCGGAGTGTTCTTCGACGGACCAGCGGCGGCGGCCGAAGAACCAGAGGTAGCAGCAGCCGCGCGACTTGCAGCCGCCGCACGCGCGGTAATGGATGCGGCCGCGACCGGCGGTACCGGATTGGGCGTCTGGAGAGCCGCAACAACCTGCCTGGTCGCGCTCTGGAGTTCGGTGAGGATGCTCGGCACGAAACCGGCCGCGAAGGACGCCTGGATTGCGGCGGGAGTTGCGCCGGTGATCGGGGCGATCTGCACGCCTTCGCCGATGGTCAGATTCAGCAGCGTTCCGGGCACACCGGTGGGTCCGAGCAGGCCGTCGACCGCGGCATTCCAGGCACCCTGGAAGTTGCCGGCGCTCAGTGCGGCCACCGTGCTGTTGGCGACTGCGATGGTGGAGGCCGCAACCAACTGGGCCTGGGCCAGCGTCGCACCGATCAGTGTCGGCAGCGAACCCGCTAGAACGTTGAACACAGCAGTGGCGTTGGTGATCACGCCGGACGCAACGTAGGTACCCGCCGCCAGCAGCGTGGTGCCCGCCACGTTGACCGCTGCGGCAAGAGTTGCCAAGGCGGCGGGAATGTTCAACGCGATGGCCTGCCCGACGGCATCCCACACACCCTGACTGAGCGCGATGCCCGCTGCGGTCAGGGCATTGCCGGTGACATTGAGATAGTTGGAGCCGTTGATGCCCAGCTGGCTGATCATTGGCAGTGCGTCGACGATGCTTTGCGGAATCACGCCGACGTAGGTGAAGACGTTCGTTCCGAAAGCCCCATACGGGGGGTTCGTCGGGTCGTAGGGGCCAAGAATTCCTGGAACAATCCCCGGCAGATTGACCGGCGGACCGCCGAACTCCGTTCCGAAATTAGCGCCGGGCCAACTGGCCGGATCAGTCACGCTGGACGTGCCGTTGAGGATGTACTGACTGGCCAAGTCCACCGTGCCCAGCAGCTGGGCCAGGGGGCTGTGGAAGCCGGCCAGCGCAATCTGGGCGACCGAGGGCAGCGGTATCGACGCCATATTCAGGCGTGCCGCTGTTACCGGGGTCATGGCGATGGCGCCGGTGCCGACGACCGCGGCCGTCGCTGCGATCAACGGGGAGCGAAGTGAGATGGAAATGTGCCGGTCCTTAGCTGGTGGGCAGGTGAAGCCTGACGCGCACAGAGTAGCCGGAGGGACAAGCCGGAGAGAGAAGAACGTGAGGAGGAATTCGATAGGACCTGTGTCATCCCGAGTGGGTGACCGGGAAGCCCCCGGGACGGGGGTCCCCACTCCTCCCCACCGCGCCCTGACCTGCACCCCCGGTGGAATTTTCGGGCCTGAACAGCACTTCTGCACTCCTGGTGGGGCGTGAAGTGGGGGACTACGAGATTTTTTGCGGTTATAGTGGAGCAAAGTGGGGGAATGTGGGGTAGTGTGGCGCACAGCGGAGTGGCGGTCACTCCGGGGTTCTAGGGGCAAGGAGATGTGCGCAGCATGTTTCTCGGCACCTATACGCCCAGGTTGGACGATAAGGGCCGGCTGACACTGCCCGCCAAGTTCCGCGACGCGCTGGCAGGAGGGTTGATGGTCACGAAGAGCCAAGACCACAGCCTGGCGGTCTACCCTCGCGCGCAGTTCGAACTGCTGGCCCAGCGTGCTTCCCAAACTTCACGGAGCAACCCCGAAGCCAGGGCTTTCCTGCGCAACCTGGCGGCCGGCACCGATGAGCAACACCCGGACTCCCAGGGCCGGATCACGTTGTCCGCCGACCATCGGCGCTACGCCAATCTCTCCAAGGACTGCGTGGTGATCGGAGCGGTGGACTTCCTGGAGATCTGGGACGCCCAGGCGTGGCAGGACTATCAGCAAACCCATGAAGAGAACTTCTCCGCGGCCAGCGATGAAGCCCTCAGCGACATCATCTGAGCCTGCGGCGTCGCCGCATGCCCGTGCAGCGTGGCCTCTGTCCGAATCGACCCTGACGTACTTCCCCGACGCCAGGTTCGCACACTCGGACAGGGACCTCGGTGCAGGGGGTGCGCCTCTCCAACCTGTGCCCTTTCGCCGCGGGACCCATCAAGCCGGAGGATGCGCTGTGGCCCCCTCAGATGAGTCGTACGGCCACGATCCCGTTCTGCTGGAGCGCTGTGTGGAACTCCTTGCCCCGGCACTGACCGCACACGCCCTCGATGGATCCGGTGCGGTGCTGATGGATGCCACCCTGGGAGCCGGCGGTCACGCCGAGCGGTTTCTGCGCGCCTTTCCGGGAGTGCGGCTGATCGGGCTGGACCGGGACCCTGACGCGTTGGCGATCGCGGCGTCCAGGCTCGAGGAGTTCGGCGACAGGGTGAGCCTGGTTCGCACCCGATACGACGGGATCGCCATGGCTTTGGCCGAAACCGGTCGTGCCGCAACCGATTCGGTCGATGGTGTGCTGTTCGACCTGGGCGTCTCCTCGATGCAGCTGGATCGCTCGGAGCGCGGGTTCTCCTACTCCCAGGACGCCCCGCTGGATATGCGGATGGATCCTGATGCGGAGGTGACTGCAGCCGAGATTCTCAACACCTATGACCGTTCCGGGTTGACCGATATTCTGCGTCGATTCGGTGAGGAGAAATTCGCCTCCCGTATCGCCGGGTTCATCGTCGAGCGGCGCAAACGCCAACCCCTGACCCGGACCGGGGAACTCGTGGAGATCCTCTACGACGCGATTCCCGCACCGGCTCGGCGGACCGGCGGGCACCCCGCCAAACGCACCTTCCAGGCATTGCGGATTGCGGTGAACGCGGAGTTGGATTCGCTGTCCGCGGCACTGCCTGCGGCCCTGGCCGCGCTGCGGCCGGGCGGTCGCATCGTCGTGATGGCCTACCAGTCCCTTGAGGACCGCATCGCCAAGACCACCTTCGCCGCGGCCACCGCCTCGCGCACACCGGAGGGTCTGCCGGTGGAGCTTCCCGGCCATGAGCCCCGGTTTGTCGCGCTCACCCGGGGCGCCGAGCGGGCTGACGACGCCGAGATCGAACGCAACCCGCGCAGTGCACCGGTTCGACTGCGCGCCATCCAACGTGCTCAAGCCGTCGGTCACGGAGAGGACACCTGATGAAGATCGGCCGCAAGGCGGACGGCCCCGCGGGTCGTGGACAGGCCCCGACAGGCAAGGTTGCACCCGTGCGCCGGCGAAGTGCCGACGCCTCGGCCCGCAAGCGCCACCCCGCCGAGGCGCCCGCCCGCAAGCGCCGGCCCGCGGACGGTCCGGCCCGCGGTGGTCGGACACGCTCAACCCGTGAGTCACAAGGCCAGCGTCAGGGGCCACAGACTGCGCCGGTGCAGCGGCCCATCGATCGGACCTCCCGACCCAAGAGCACCACCCAGGCCAAGGCTCGATCCAAAGCTCGTAAAGCCAAGGCGCCCAAAGTTGTTCGGCCATCGTTGCAGGAGCGGCTGATCCTGAAGTTGGACGGCGTGGACCTTCGTCCCCAGGCGCTGCTTGCTCGGATCCCGTTCGTCATGCTGGTCATCGGAGCACTCGCCCTCGGGTTGGGTATCACGCTGTGGTTGTCCACTGCCTCTGCCCAGCGCTCCTATCAGCTTGGCAGTGCGCGCGAAGTCAACAGTGCGCTGGCGCAGCAGAAGGAAGCGCTCGAGCGGGATGTGTTGGAGGCGCAGTCCGCGCCCGCACTGGCCGATGCGGCCCGCAATCTCGGCATGATCCCATCCAGGGACACCGCGCACCTCGTTCAGGATCCGGCGGGTAACTGGGTGGTCGTCGGCATGCCCAAGCCCGCTGCAGGCGCACCGCCGCCACCGCTGAACACCAAGCTTCCGGACCCGACTCCGCCGGCGCCACCGGCCAAGCCGGCGGTGCTCGCCCCGCCCGTGCCCAAGCCGGGCGCCTCCGCCGAGGTGCCAAGAAGGATCACCCCGTCACTGCCGGGCTCGCTGCCGTCTAACGGGGTTCCGATGCCGGCCGGCGCGGAGGTTCCCGTCCTGGTCCCGTCGGTGGCAGGTCAGAGCGTCGCTCATGCGCCCATCGGCCTGACGCTGCCCGGCCCGGTATCGCTGCCGGGCCCGGCAGCGATACTGCCCGCGGGTGACACGCTGGCGATCGCGCCTGCCGCACCAGTGGTACTTCCAGTACCTACAGTTGCGGCTGTGCCCGTTGTGCCTGCTGTGCCTGATGTTGCTGCTGGGGTAGTCCCCGGGGGACCGGCGCAGTGAGTCGAGCCGACAAATCCGCTTCGCGTCCGACTGCTCGCCGAGGGCGGGTGCGGGCGAGCGCGACGCAGCCGGTGACTGCGGGGGAAGGCCGGTTTGCGAAGGCTCGGCGCACCCGCGCGGCGACCGAAACCGAGTCGTCGAGTGCCTCGTTCGTCTACCGCTACCGGGTGGGCAATGTCGTCATCTTCCTGGCGCTGATGGTGGCGGCGGCGCAGCTGTTCAACCTGCAGGTGCCCCAGGCGGCGGGTCTGCGCGCTCTGTCGGCCGGCCAGCTGAAGGTCACCGACGTCGAAAAGGCGGTGCGGGGCACCATCATCGATCGCAACCTCAGCGAGTTGGCCTTCACCACTGAGGCGCGGGCCCTGACCTTCCAGCCCGTAAAGATCCGCAAGCAGCTTGCCGATGCCAAGCAGAAGTCACCGAAGGCGCCTGATCCGGATCAGCGGCTGCAGGAGATCGCCAAAGACATCTCCGGCAAGCTGAACAATTCCCCGGACTATGCCACTGTTTTGAAGAAGCTGCGCAGCAACGAGACTTTTGTCTACCTGGCGCGCGCAGTCGATCCTGTTGTCGCCGAGGCGATCTCGAAAAAGTTCCCCGAGGTCGGTGCTGAGCGTCAGGATATTCGCCAGTATCCCGGCGGCTCACTGGCCGCCAACGTCGTGGGCGGAATCGATTGGGACGGCCACGGTTTGATGGGCCTCGAGGAGTCGATGGACTCGGTGCTGGCAGGAACCGATGGATCGGTCACCTACGACCGGGGTTCTGACGGAGTGGTGATCCCGGGCAGTTATCGAAACCGCCACGAAGCCGTCGACGGATCGACTGTGCAACTGACTCTCGACAACGACATCCAGTACTACGTCCAGCAGCAGGTCCAGCTGGCCAGGGATGCCTCGGGTGCCAGAAACGTCTCCGCGGTGGTGCTCGACGCCAAGACCGGCCAGGTGCTGGCCATGGCCAACGACAACACCTTCGACCCCAGTCAGGACATCGGACGACAAACTGACAGGCAGAACGGCAACCTGCCGGTGACGTCGCCGTTCGAGCCCGGTTCAGTGAACAAGGTGGTCACCGCGGCGTCGGTGATCGAGTACGGACTGACCAACCCCGATGAGGTGCTCTCGGTACCCGGATCCATCGACATGGGCGGAGTCAACGTCCGCGATGCGTGGGGCCACGGCGTGATGCCCTACACCACTACCGGAGTATTCGGTAAGTCGTCCAACGTCGGCACACTGATGCTCGCCCAACGCCTCGGCCCGGAGCGCTACTACGAGATGCTCGGCAAGTTCGGACTCGGCCAACGCACCGGCGTCGGCCTGCCGGGGGAGAGCGCCGGTATCGTCCCGCCGATCGACCAGTGGTCGGGTAGTACATTCTCCAATCTACCGATCGGACAGGGTCTTTCGATGACCCTTCTACAGATGACCGGCATGTACCAAACCATCGCCAACGATGGCCTGCGAATCCCGCCGCGGATTGTCAAAGCCACCATCGCTCCGGACGGGACTCGTACCGAAGAGCCGGAACCCAAAGGTATTCGGGTGGTTTCGCCGGAAACCGCGCGCACGGTTCGCAATATGTTGCGGGCGGTCGTTCAGCGCGACCCGATGGGTGTGCAGCAGGGCACCGGCCCGGCCGCCGCCGTCGATGGCTATCAGGTCGCGGGCAAGACCGGCACCGCACAGCAGATCAATCCGGGCTGCGGTTGCTACTACGACGACGTCTACTGGATCACCTTCGCCGGGATGGCTCCGGCAGACGACCCTCGCTACGTCATCGGCATCATGATGGACGCGCCGTCCCGCAATGCCGACGGCACGCCCGGCCACTCGGCTGCGCCGCTATTCCACAACCTCGCCGGTTGGCTGCTGCAACGCGAGAATGTTCCACTCTCAGCGGATCCGGGACCGCCGCTGACGCTGCAGGCCGCCTAAGGCACCCGGGCGCCTCTGCTCGGTAGGGTGATTAGCCGACCGGGCAGACGGCCGACGGGAGGTGATCGGCGGTGAGCAGTGCCTTAAGGCCCCGGGTCACGCCTGGCCTGACGTTGCCGACGCTGGCAGCCCGAGTGGGCGCGGTTCCCGCCGACGGCCCCGCCCTCCCTGCCGTTCGCATCAGCGGGGTCACCCTGCGCGCTCAGGATTCGATTTCCGGTGACCTGTTCGCCGCGCTGCCAGGGGCATCCACGCATGGCGCCCAGTACACCGGCGCGGCCCTCGAAGCCGGTGCGGTGGCCGTACTCACCGATGCCGACGGCGCGGCGATGATCCACCGCCTGCTCGGTGATCCGGCGCCGGTGCCGATCCTGGTGCATCCCGTGCCGCGTTCGGTCCTCGGGGCGCTTGCTGCTGACGTCTACGGGCACCCTTCGGATCGCGTCGTCGTACTGGGAGTGACCGGCACGTCAGGCAAAACAACGACCGCGCACCTGATCGAGGCTGGGTTGCGTGCGGCGGGCCGGACCGCGGGGTTGATCGGCACCGTTGGCGTGCGGATCGCCGGGGAGGATGTGCCGAGCGCGTTGACCACCCCGGAGGCGCCGGCACTTCAGGCTCTGCTCGCAGTGATGGCAGAGCGCGGTGTCGATACCGTGGTGATGGAAGTGTCCAGCCACGCACTCGAACTCGGCCGGGTGGACGGAATCCATTTTGCCGTAGGTGGTTTCACCAACCTCTCCCGCGATCATCTGGACTTCCATCCGACGATGGAGGCCTACTTCGACGCCAAGGCCCGACTGTTCGATCCCTCCTCGCCGCTGCATGCGCACCGCGCAGTGGTGTGTGTTGACGATGAAGCGGGTCGGGCGATGGCGCGGCGCGCTGCCGACGCCGTCACCGTCAGCACCGACGGCCAGTCGGCGGATTGGCGCGTCGAGGATGTCGTCAGCCTCGATGGCGATCCGAGAAGCGGTCTTCAGGAATTCACTGCGGTGGACCCGGCCGGCGTGCATCACCGGTTGCGCATCCGGCTACCCGGCCGCTACAACGTCGCCAACGCGCTGCTGGCGCTTGCCATGCTGGACGTCATCGGCGTCTCACCCGAACAGGCCGCGCCCGGACTGCGCACGGCGTCGGTTCCCGGCCGCCTCGAGGTCATCGAGCGCGGTCAGGACTTCCTTGCCGTCGTCGACTATGCGCACAAGCCCGGCGCACTGCGCGCCGTGCTGGAAACCCTGCGCCGACCGGGGTCGAGGCTGGCCGTGGTCTTCGGCGCCGGCGGCAACCGTGATCCTGGTAAACGTGAACCGATGGGTGCCGTCGCTGCCGAACTCGCCGATCTGGTGGTCGTGACCGATGACAACCCCCGGGATGAGGATCCGGCCGCGATCCGAGCCGCCATCGTGGCCGGAGCCAGGGCAGTGCGGCGCGAACCCGCTGCCGACGTTGTCGAGATCGGCGATCGGTACGAGGCGATAGTCCACACCGTCGGCTGGGCGCGCCGTGGCGACGTGGTGGTGATCGCCGGTAAGGGACATGAGACCGGGCAGACCGGTGGCGGACAGACCCGGCCTTTTGATGATCGCGACGAACTGGCCCGTGCCCTCGATGGCCGCGGAGATCCGCGGTGATCGACCTGACGCTGGCGCGGATAGCCGAGATCGTCGGCGGCCGACTGTCCGATATCGGCATTGGCGATGCCGAGGCGATGCGTGTCACCGGCACCGTCGAGTTCGACTCGCGGTCCATCACGCCGGGCGGGCTTTTCCTTGCTCTGCCCGGTGCGCATTCGGACGGCCACGACTTCGCCGGGGCCGCCGTCGAGGCCGGGGCGGTGGCCGTGCTGGCTGCCCGGCCGGTCGGCGTGCCTGCGATCGTGGCGCCTGCGGCTACCGCCGCGGACGCCGGCGCTGGCGTGCTTGAGTATGACGCCGACGGGTCCGGGGCAGCAGTGCTGGGCGCGCTGGCCAGGCTCGCCGGCGCGGTGGCCGCCGACCTGGTGGCCGGCGGGCTGCGGATCGTCGGAATCACCGGATCATCGGGAAAGACATCTACCAAAGACCTGATCGCCGCGGTACTGCGACCGCTCGGCGACGTGGTGGCCCCGCCGGGCTCGTTCAACAACGAACTCGGCCACCCGTGGACGGTGCTGCGAGCCACTGAGCGGACCGACTTCCTCGTGCTGGAGATGTCAGCCCGGCATGCCGGCAATATCGCCGCGCTGGCCCGGATCGCACCGCCGACCATCGCGGTGGTGCTCAACGTCGGCACCGCCCACCTCGGTGAGTTCGGCTCCCGCGAGATGATCGCTGCGACGAAAGCCGAACTGGTACAAGCAGTTCCAGCCTCGGGTGTGGTGATACTCAACGCTGACGACCCGGTGGTTGCCGCGATGGCGACCCAGACCTCCGCACGGGTCGTGACGGTGGGACGATCCGAGACCGCGCACGTGCGCGCAGAGGACATCACGCTTGATGAACTGGCCCGGCCGAGTTTCACGCTGCGCGCCCCCCAGGGTGCAATCGCGGTGCAGCTGGCCCTCCACGGCGAGCACCACGTGAGCAATGCGCTGTGCGCGGCGGCGGTCGCGCTCGAATGCGGGGCGACCCTGCAGCAGGTGGCGTCGGCACTGGCCGCGGCCAGTGCCGTGTCCCGGCACCGGATGGAGGTGCACAGCCGGGCTGACGGGGTGCGGATCATCAACGACGCCTATAACGCCAACCCCGATTCCATGCGGGCTGGGTTGCAGGCGCTGGCCGCGATGTCTCGGCAATCGGGCGGTGTCCGGCAGCGCAGTTGGGCGGTTCTCGGCGAGATGGGAGAACTGGGCGAGGACTCGATAACAGAGCATGACCGCATCGGCCGATTGGCAGTGCGATTAGATATCAACCGTCTCGTCGTCGTCGGAAGTGGGAGGCCTATGAGCGCCATGCACCACGGGGCGGTGATGGAGGGCTCCTGGGGGTCGGAGTCGACGATGGTGGCTGACGCCGCCGCCGCGCTGGCGCTGCTGCGGGCTGAACTCGAGCCCGGTGACGTTGTCCTGGTCAAGGCGTCCAACGCGGTAGGCCTTGGCGCGATCGCGGATGCGCTGCTCAGCGACCACGTGCCTTCGGACGGGCGCGGATGAGGCTGATCCTCGTCGCCGTCGGCATCTCGCTTGCGGTGTCGATCCTGCTGACTCCGACGCTGATCCGGCTATTCACCCGGCAGGGCTTCGGCCAGGAGATCCGCGAGGACGGTCCGCCCTCTCACAAGACCAAGCGCGGCACCCCGTCAATGGGCGGGGTCGCGATCCTGGCTGGTATCTGGGCCGGTTACCTGGGTTCCCACCTGATCGGGATCGCGTTGGACGGGGAGGGTCCCTCAGCCTCCGGGCTACTGGTGCTCGGGCTGGCGACGGTACTGGGCGGGGTGGGGTTCCTCGACGACCTGATCAAGATCCGACGGTCGCGCAATCTCGGCCTGAACAAGACCGCGAAGACGATCGGTCAGATTACCGCCGCGCTGTTATTCGGGGTTCTGGTGCTGCAGTTCGCCAATCCCGACGGACGCACCCCGGGCAGCGCCCAACTGTCCTATGTCCGCGAGATCGCCACCGTGGCACTGCCGCCGGCGCTGTTCGTGCTTTTCGTCATCGTGGTGGTCAGCGCCTGGTCGAACGCAGTGAACTTCACCGACGGTCTCGATGGCCTGGCGGCCGGCTGTATGGCCATGGTCAGTGCCGCCTATGTGCTGATCACCTTCTGGCAGTTCCGTAACGCCTGTGCCACGGCTCCGGGCTTGGGCTGCTACAACGTCCGCGACCCACTGGACCTTGCGTTGATCGCCGCCGCCACCGCCGGAGCGTGTATCGGGTTTCTGTGGTGGAACGCCGCTCCGGCAAAGATCTTCATGGGCGACACCGGGTCGCTCGCACTGGGCGGCATCATCGCCGGGTTGTCCATCACCAGTCGAACCGAGGTGCTCGCAGTCGTGCTCGGTGCGCTGTTCGTCGCTGAGGTCACCTCGGTTGTGGTACAGATCCTGGCCTTCCGCACCACCGGGCGGCGGGTGTTCCGGATGGCCCCCTTCCACCACCACTTCGAACTCGTCGGATGGGCCGAAACAACCGTGATCATCCGCTTCTGGCTGCTTACGGCTATCGCGTGCGGGCTCGGGGTCTCGTTGTTCTATGGCGAGTGGCTAAGTGTCGTCGGGGATTGAGTCGTCGGGGACTGGGCCATCGGTGACTGACGTGCCAGCCGAACCCTCACCGCTGGCCACGGGCGCGCGAATCCTGGTGACCGGTGCGGGAATCACCGGCCGCGCGGTGGTGAGCGCACTGTCCTCCTGGGATCTGGACGTGCTGGTGTGCGATGACAATGTCGTCGCACTGCAGGGGATTGACGGAGCCGACACCATCAGTCCGGCCGACGCGATCGACCGGGCGGCGCAATTCGACCTGGTGGTCACCAGCCCTGGCTTCCCCCCGACCGCGCCGGTACTCGCCGCCGCGGCGGCGGCACGCGTCCCGATCTGGGGTGACGTTGAACTCGCCTGGCGACTGGATGCGGCCGGTTGTTACGGCCCGCCGCGACGATGGCTGGTGGTGACCGGGACGAACGGTAAGACCACGACGACGTCGATGCTGCACGAGATGCTCATCGCAGACGGGCGTGCTGCGGTCCTGTGCGGCAATATCGGCGAACCCGTTCTCGATGTGCTGGCGCGGCCATCGGATCTGCTCGCCGTCGAAGTGTCCAGCTTTCAGCTGTTCTGGTCGTCCTCGCTGCGGCCCGAGGCCGGTGTGGTGCTCAACGTCGCCGAGGACCACCTGGATTGGCACGGCAGCTTCCGCGCGTACGCCGCGGCCAAGGCCCGTGCTCTCGACGGGCGGGTGGCGGTGGTGGGATTCGATGACCCGGCGGCGACCGCGCTGCTGCCGGGAGCGGCGGCCGGGGTGAAAGTCGGCTTCCGGTTGAGCGAGCCGGCCGTCGGCGAATTGGGGGTATGCGATGGCATGCTCGTGGACCGCGCGTTTGCCGATGATCTGGCGCTGGCCCCGGTCGGGTCCATTCCGGTGGCCGGTCCGGTCGGTGTGCTCGACGCACTCGGGGCGGCCGCCCTGGCCCGCGCGGTCGACGTGCCCGCCGCCGCGATCGCCGCCGCGCTTGCCGGATTCCAGGTTGGTCGGCACCGGGCCGAAGCGGTGGGCGTGATCGGCGGGGTGCCCTACGTCGATGACTCCAAAGCCACCAACCCGCACGCCGCGCAGGCCTCGATCCTGGCCTTCCCGCATGTGGTCTGGGTGGCTGGTGGCCTGCTCAAGGGCACATCCGTCGATGACACGGTGGCGCGGATCGCTGACCGCCTGAGCGGCGTCGTACTGATCGGGCGCGACCGCGCGGCATTTGCCAAGGCGTTATCGCGACACGCGCCCGATGTCCCGGTCATCGAGGTGAGGACGCGGGAGGATGCTGGGATGCATGAGACCAACGAGTCGGGTGTTGCTAGTGGGACTCGCGTGATCGAAGCGGCCGGCCCTGACCTGGGACTGCGGGTGATGACCGAGGTCGTCGCCGCGGCGGCCAGCCTGGCGCGTCCCGGCGACACGGTGCTGTTAGCCCCGGCCGGTGCGTCGTTCGACCAGTTCGCCGGCTACGGCGACCGTGGGGATGCGTTCGCGGCTGCGGTTCGCGCCGCGGCGCGGTAGCAGGGTGGCAAACGTGCTGTCCCGGCTGATGCGCCGGGACACCGGGGCGACTGATGCCGAACCGGCAGCGGCCGCCGGGTCGGTCCCCGCGGGGGTAGGGCCAAAGTTTGAACCGCATAGAAGGTTCTTTGACTGGCTGTCCCGGCCGATGACCTCGTTTCACCTGATGGTCTCGGTCGCGGGATTGCTGACCACGCTGGGTCTGATCATGGTGCTGTCGGCCTCCGGCGTGCACTCCTACGACGAAGACGGCTCGCCCTGGTCGATCTTCTTCCGCCAGCTGCTCTGGGCGGCGGTGGGTCTGTTCGCGTGCTGGTTCGCGTTGCGACTGCCGGTCCGCTTCATGCGCGGCACCGCGTTCTTCGCCTTCTCGGTCACCATCGTGATGTTGGTCATGGTGTTGATCCCCGGTATCGGCCACGTCGCCAACGGAACCCGCGGCTGGTTCGTGATCGGCGGTTTGTCCATGCAGCCCTCCGAGCTGACCAAGATCGCCTTCGCGGTCTGGGGCTCGCACCTGCTGGCCGCCCGGCGCATGGAGCGGGCCTCACTGCGCGAGATGCTGGTTCCGCTGATCCCGGCGGCGGTGATCGCGCTGGCGCTGATCGTCGTTCAGCCCGACCTCGGCCAGACCGTGTCGCTGGGTATCATTTTGCTGGCGTTGCTCTGGTTCGCCGGCCTGCCGCTGAAGGTTTTCGTCAGCTCGCTGCTCGCCGGGATCGCAGCCGCCGCCGTGCTGGCGGTCTCCGAGGGGTATCGGTCCGACCGGGTGCGGTCCTGGCTGGACCCCAGCGCCGACACCCAGGGTGCCGGCTACCAGGCCCGCCAGGCGAAGTTTGCGCTCGCCAATGGCGGCGTCTTCGGTGACGGACTGGGCCAGGGCACCGCGAAGTGGAACTACCTGCCCAATGCGCACAACGACTTCATCTTCGCGATCGTCGGAGAGGAGCTCGGCTTCATCGGTGCCTTCGGACTGCTGGCGCTGTTCGGCCTGTTCGCCTACACCGGTATGCGGATCGCCAAGCGATCAGCCGACCCGTTTCTGCGCCTGCTGACGGCCACCGCGACCGCGTGGGTGATCGGTCAGGTATTTATCAACGTCGGCTACGTGGTCGGGCTCCTTCCAGTCACCGGGATCCAGCTGCCACTGATCTCTGCGGGCGGAACATCAACGGCAACAACGCTATTCATGGTTGGTCTGATGG
>Ga0194038_1000210_pt1 | contig 24990 bp, 28 predicted proteins | sample JunL226m_MetaG_FD_148630 | JGI IMG/M metagenome (GOLD analysis project Ga0194038, IMG submission 148630) | Anoxic zone freshwater microbial communities from boreal shield lake in IISD Experimental Lakes Area, Ontario, Canada - Jun2016-L227-6m | ecosystem: Environmental > Aquatic > Freshwater >... | reverse complement strand
CATTAAGGGAAACCATTTTTTGTTCGTTTAATAACTTTTCAAGTTGACTCATATAGTCACCTCATTGGTGAAGTAATCATTCCAATCGGTGAAGCCTTGTGGGTTATCGCCGAAGTCAGGAATAAGAGTTGAACCGTTAACGGCTTTACTTGCTTTTTCTGCGTACTTTTGTCCAACTTCATCGCAATCACCAGCAATCACAATCTCAATATCAGGAAGTTGCGCTCTGAGGTCTTTAGCTACATTGATTAAATTACCGGCATTGAATGCAATCAGGGTTAAGCACTTAGTGTCTTCATAGACTGATACAGCAGTCGCATAGCCTTCACAGATATAAACGGGCTTATCCATGGCAATTTCACCAATGAAGTGACAACCACCAGACATCTTTCCACCTTTAAGAAATTTCTTATTGCCATTCTTATCAATGAATTGAATAGATTGCATATCCCCCTGAATCGAATAAACAGGGATCAACAATTCGCCATTGAGTTGTTTAATGCCGTAAGGATTAACCTTCTTGCGCACTAAGTAAGGGTGGTCATAAGAGGCTATAGGGGCTTGATTAAAGAGCTTTTCAGCAGTCCTTGAAGCATCTGCATAAGCGAGACTTCTCTTGGCATCCTGGGCTTGTTTAAGGGCTTCAGATTCCTGTTTTCGTCTTGCATATTCTGATGGCGACATACGGTCTTTATCAGCAAACCAGTAGAACTTTTCACCTGTTCGCCAATCATGCAGATAGCCACCTAGCTCATCGTCATAGAGCCTTGCGGAAATAGCAGCCTTTCGTCCAAATCGAATCCACTTACCAGCTATGACATCGGACTTAGGCTCATATCCATGGCTACGAATAAAGTCGCTAAATTGATATGCGTTATTCATAGTGGCCATCTTCTAAATCTACCAACTTCCAGATGAGGCTATGTTGCAAAGCCTCTAGTTCTGTTGTCTCATCAAAGGGACAACTATCTTTTAACCCAAATACATTGAAGTAATAGGCAAATCGTTTATCTCTACGCCGTTGTTCAAGGTAAGCAATTTGCTGCTCTAGAGAATGGGCTTCTAGCAGTTCTTCTGCTGTCTTAAAATTAAGCAGTTGGATTCGCTTTATAAATGAGGCTATCGTGCTTGTTGGCTTTATTGTTGGAGTTATCACTTTTGAGTCTCCATCCAAGCCTGTACTTCCTCCCAACGCCAAGCAGTCATTTTTTTGCCTAGCTTGACTGGTTTCGGGAATGTACCTGCTTTGACCTTACGCCATAGTGTAGGGGCAGAAAAAGCTAAATGCCCAAGTAGTTGTTTTTGACGTATAAAACTTTTGCTATTCATTGAAGTCTCCTGTGCTTACATGAGACTATTTTTTCAGCTGATAACCTATAAGGCTAGGGAGGATAAGAAAAATGGTTTCCTCCCGCTTTGACGAGTAACTTTATTTAAGCCAAAAGGTATTTCTTTAGGCGCCCCACCCAGGCATCTTGATTTTCGTTGAGTAATTCCATTTCAATCTGAAATTGAGGACTCTTCTTGCCAGCGTTATAGTGTTTCCTAAAGGCGTGCTGCCCAGCGCTTGTAGTCTCTTTTATGTTTCCCCGTCTAGCGAAATTTCCCCATGCGGTATTGTCTATAAGCCAGTCAATATCGTCCGTTACTGTAGCGTGATTTTTCTGCTCTAATCTTAGTTCGATAAACACTGCAAGCATTGCTTCAATTTCAGCGGTCCACTTTAACTTCCGACCTTGTTGCTGATTTCTTCTGTAAGGCTCGTGGTATTTTTCTGCTAATTGAATAATTAGTTCTAAAGGACTTTCTGTACCGAACTCCTTGGCTATAGCATTGAATACCTTGGTTTTGTATTCAGATGTTGCTTCCATCTTCGCATTTATGATGTCTTGGTTGCCACGCACATAGTCAGCTAAAGTAGGATATTTAGGTTTCTTAATCATGCTGATTTAGTCTTCCTTAATGGCACAACATTCTTATCTTCCTTGGTAACGGCTACATAAGGCTTGTTAATGAAGTTTGACCAATCGCGCATGATGGCTCTTCGCTTATCAAGACCATCACTACGCTGGTAGGCTTGATATACAGAGTCACCAACTTCATGCATCAGGCTTAATTCACCTATTTCTTGGGTGTAATTAGTCTTCTCTAGTCGCCATGTTGAGAATGTAGATCTAAACCCATGAGGCACACCTATACCTTTAAATTCCTTGTTTATGCGCATCTCACGCATGAGCTTGCTAATGGTGCTGTCACTCATCTTTTTGAGTGTTGCTGATGGGAACACAAGGTTGGTACCTTTGATAGTTTTAAGGCTCTTTAGAAGTGTTATGGCATGCGTTGAAAGTGGCACTGTATGGTCACGCTTCTTGGTTTTAGTAAATGCCTTTGGGACTGTCCAAACCTTAGCAGCCATGTCAATTTGCGACCATGTGGCTGACCTTACTGAATCAGAGCGTACTGCGGTAAGAATTAGAAACTCCAAGGCTTTTGCACTTATGGAGCCATGCTTTTGTAGTGCTTGCAAGAAGTCGTAAACCTTAGGGTAGGGCATAGCATCCATATGCTCAACTGTTTTGAGCTTTTTAGGTGATTGGTAGATTGAATCTAAAAACCCATCCCAAATTGCAGGATTTGCCTTTTCTCTGTAGCCGCTAACAATTGCGTAATCAATGATGGATTTCATCCTACCTTGTACTCTTGATGCAGTTTCAGTCTTCGTCTTCCAAATAGGATCTAGGACAGCTTTAATGTTGGCAATTCCAATATCTGCCACCAGAAGACTTCTAATATGAGGGTAGGCATAGGTTTCTAGTGTGGTGCGCCATTGCTTTCCATGTTTCACATTCTTAAATGTTCTAGTAGATAAGAACATATCTGTGCATTCTTCAAACGTTTTGGCCTTGGCTTGGGCGGCTATTAGATTGCTTTTATTTACCTTCTTGGCGTTTATTGGGTCTATTCCTTTATCAATGTCGGCTTTGACTTGTCTTGCTTTCTCTGTGGCTTGAGCGAGGGTAACGGCTGGATTACCCCCCAAGCCCATCTTTCTGCGTACCCCACCATAGGTCACTCTATATACCCAGCTTTTTGTACCTTCTGGCGTAATCATCAAGCCAAGCCCTGGGACAGTCCCTACAGCGTGGAAGCCAGCCTTCGTAAGTCGTTTAACTTCTAGTGCCGATAGGGCTTTGGCTAGTTTTGGCATCTTGTACCTTCCATGTACCTAAAAATAATGTAATTAGATGATATGGTTTGATACGGTAATAGTCAATTAAGCCAATAAAAATATAGCTTTAACAGATTATTGTGATATTTGATGATATTGCTTGAAATGACGGAATGGCATCTCTCGTCTCCGCCAGTACTTTTGGCATTTTTTTCCAGTTTTTACTATACGCATCAATGACTTAGCCCCCTAACCGGGGCTTTTTCTTTATCACTCCCGCTTACCAGTACGCTTACCACCCAAGCAATACTTGTTTTAGGATGCTCTAGAACTTAGTTGCCAGATCTAGCTCTAAAACCTAATGGTTTAAATTGCTCAAAATTTAGGCAATATGAATATCTAAGGGGCTTCCGACATGTTGCTTGGTAGGTGGCATATCAAGAAAACTGCATTTCCCAAGTGAATTTAAGCCCTTGATGCCACTAGTAAAAAATCATTCAAATAGATATTTCGCAGGAAAAAGTGAGGATATGTTTAAAAATGTAGGAATCTATTAAAATATGTAAGAAAAAGTATGTAAATATGTGTAATTGTAAGAATAAGTGTGCATATGTAAGAAAAAGTGTGGGAAAATAGCTATTCAAACGAAAAAGTGGAGCTTGAGGGAAATATGAGCGAAATAGGCTATTCACAAGTAAAAAGTCAGCTTGATCTCAGTGCTTTTGATCCTCCAGTACCCGCACGCCTTGCCTCGGTAACCAGTGTAACGCCCACCCAGGGTGCATTGTTGATACCGGCAAAGGTAGCCCCTAAAGATGATCGCCCGCTAAGCCACCTTTTGTTTGCACTAAAGCATGAGGGAGTTAATCTTCAACTGCTATCGCAGGCCTTAAGAAAAATCCCAGCCCAAGAGATGCTGGCCGCAATTAGCGAATCGCCAACAGGTGTTTACATTCGTACGGCTTGTTTTTTGTGGGAGGCCTTTAATAAACAAGAGTTAAAGGGCGCGCCAGTAATTACAGGGCCAATGGTCAATTTATTTGACCCAAAAAAATACATTACCGGTTCAAGTATACGCAATGCTAGATGGCGGGTTAATTTCAATGGATTGGGTTCTTTGGATTACTGCGTAACTGTTGAGCGAACCGCACGTATTAATAGCCTGCTTGAATTCAATATCCTCCAGAAGGCAAATGAATTTCTATCTCAGCTTGGCGGAGCTGCGTCCGATAGGGCAATGTCATGGGCTTATTTAAGCGAGACCAAAAGTTCTTTTGAGATTGAGCATGAAACACCAAGCGCTACTAAAGCAGAGGCATTTGTAGAGTTGCTTAAAAAAGCACATCTGACTACTCAATTGAATGAAGAATACTTGGTTGGATTGCAAAACACGGCCATTACAAACCCGTTAGATAGGGCTGTTCATTATCGGCATGAGCAAAATTGGTTAAGTAGTCCGCTACGTGGTGCTGCTGGCGTAACGTATATTCCGCCACCACCTGAAATTGTTAATGACTTGATGAAGGGTTTGGTAGATTTTGCTAATGCCTCGCCAAAGCAGATAGACCCCTTGGTTGCAGCTGCGATTATTTCATTCGGGTTTGTTTTCATTCACCCATTTATGGATGGAAATGGACGTTTGTCCAGATTTTTATTTCATCATGCGTTATGCCAGTCCGGCGCTTTAAAGAATGGCCTGCTATTGCCGGTATCCATTGCGATGAAGCGGAATGAAGATTTATATCTAGCCGCTCTAAAGAGCTTTTCTGAACCTGCTCGCAAGCGCTGGGAAGTTATTTGGATTGATGGTGATGAATATCAAATGACATTCAAATCAGATGATTCCTTATATCGCTATTGGAATGCCACTGCCTGTGTTGATTTTGGATTGGAGATGGCCAAGCAAGCATTGGAAAAGGACTTAAGAGAAGAGACTGAGTTCTTGGCAAAGTATGACCTTATTTATCGTGCTATTGATGGTCAGTTTGATATACGCGGCAAGGATCTCAACACTTTAATTTTGACCTGCATGGAACAAAACGGAAAGCTATCGGCTAACCGTCGTAAGAAATTTTCTGCAACGGTGCCAGAAGAAATATTTAATGCAATTGAAGCTGAATATATGAAGGTAGCGGGCTGATTCAAAAAGCCTCGCACTAATTCTATCAAGGTCAACCCAAGGGGGTGGCGCAATGACAAATTGGGTAATTCAGCTGCCTTGAGTTTAATCTTCCTAGACCTTTTGGCTTGCATCCTAATTATCTAAGGCCATAATTTGCTTACCATCTCGCTTACCAGTAAATCATGGATTTTAGTGAGCTTGAATGAATTACTTGGGAGCAGGGTCAACTTTCAGAGTCATATAGGTAAGGGGTTCAATGGAGATTGGTAGACTTGGTAGGAGGGTCAAAACCTAGATCTCGTCTCCGCCATATTACTATCTAAATCAGTGACTTAGAGTTCATGATTTAGATATGTACCATCCTGTGGCTTCTATCTCTGCCCTTATATATGGGGTGTTTCCACATACTTGTATGGCAGAAGTCCGCCATTCAGTGATCTTTATCGATTTCTAAAATCAGATCCAGCAAGAGTCCGAGGGGCTAACCCTATGTTTGGGTTAAATATCCCATTAATCATTTGACCAATATCAAATTAATTGGCATTCTAATTGCAACAAATCTTTTGCTTTGGCTTAATTCTCGTTGAGCGCCTTGTCTGAGATTTGGAGTACAAAAAATATAGGGCAAGGACATCTACTGAACTAGATTCAATGTTGATGCTAGCCTCATAATAACTAGACTTAATGCTATACCTTTCTGCTTTTAGGTATATGAAATTAATCGATGTATTTATAAAAATATGGGACGGGATGAGACTATGAAAATATCTAAAGTTTTAATTATCGGAGTTGTATTGGCAATCGTTGCCTATTTTGTAATGAATGGCATGAAAAGCAGTTCGGGACCTGATGGCGCCAAACATGGATGGTTCTCTAAGCTCGATGCCAATGGTGATGGAAAACTTTCCCCAGATGAGCTCAAAGCAATTGATACCAACGGAGATGGAAAAATTTCTGCTGACGAGGCTAAAGCCTATGGCATACCTGAAGGGCACTTTAATAAATTGGATGTCAATGGAGACGGGTATATCACTCAAGAAGAGATGAAAACGTATGGTGGTTAAATCTTCTTCGAAGATCTAGCAGTTAGGCGGAGTGCCTTAACTGACACACCAATCTTTGGGATAACGTTGTAGATTTAATTGGGCGCGAGGACATCAATTGGCATGTGATGTTAATTAGTGATGATCTAGCGCCCAATACTCCATATGGATTTAGCGCCGTACCCATTTCTAACGCTAGAAATGGCATTCAAAAAGAATTTTATTGTGGTCAAGATGGAAGATAAGGCTGTAAATTTTCACTGGTTATTAATTAAGGCAAAGCCTAGGCTTTTATACGCCATTCTTGTAGGCATCGTGACCTACTTTCTTCTTCATGACCACTACCTGTCAACCCGTTTTTTGATAGCCTGGAGTGCAGCGTCAGCAACCTATCTCATTTTGGTATTTGTGATGATGCAGTATTTCAATAGAAAAAAAATATCTCATCTGAGCGCACGACAAGACGATGGTCAATTGCTGATCTATATTATTTCTTTGTTAGCAAGCGGAGTAAGTTTGGTTGCTATTTTTATTCATGTGGGAAGCGTTGGTGAAATTCCAATGAAGGAGCGGGTGCTTGGAGTATTGATGACAGGGATAACCTTCGCTATTTCCTGGATGGTTTTACACACTGCTTATGCTCTGCATTACGCCCATGCTTACTATGCTTGCTTAAAAGAGCCACCTGAACTCACTCCTTTAATCTTTTTGGGAACTAGGAACCCGGCCTACTCGGATTTTTTTCATTTCTCGGTTGTGATTGGCATGACGTGTCAAACTGCCGACATCATTATTGTTGAGCCAAAAATTCGAAACTTAGTCACAACCCATAGCCTTCTATCTTTTGTATTTAATGCGACCCTCCTGGGCCTCACTATGAGCCTGGTGGGCGGCCTCTTATCCTAGTCATGTGCGATTACTTTGATCATCTTCGCTTTAAAGGAATCTAAATCATGGATCAAATAGAGATCATTCGGGGTGTTAGCGATGTGATGGACGCAATAGGGGTCTCCGTTGTGTCTATCGGAGTTCTTTGGGGCCTATTGTGTTTTGCTAAAGCATTAATTACCCAGTCATCAGATGTTGCATACAAGACGTTTCGTGTTCAGATTGTCCGTTCATTGATTCTGGGGCTAGAGATATTGGTGGCGGGAGATGTCATTCGAACCGTGGCAATTAGCCCTACCTTAACCAGTGTGGCGGTTTTAGGCGCCATCGTGCTGATCCGCTGCTTCTTAAGCTGGTCCTTAACTCTGGAAATCGATGGCCGCTGGCCCTGGCAGCCCCCTAGAAACGGGTAATTAAGCTATCTGCTTGAATTCACTGTATTGATTTAGTCGGATCGGACGAATTGCTAAAGAAGGGTGGCTTAGGAGCAATTTGCCGATCAAAAATTAAATACCTATTAAATACAATGGGTTAAACCTAATTTTGTTGTTTATTTTCCATAACAGTTCAATTATTTATATATTTTTTGTAGATTTATGTTGCAATGCCGCAAATTACTTCTTAAAATGGTGCATCGCAATAAAATTTAACAATTAACTTAAGTTAGGAAAAATATCATGTTTCAAAACCAATTAAACGACCAATTCGCTACAGCACAAGCTAAAGCTATCGAAACAGCTAAACACTTAGCTCAAGTAGCTGTTGAAAGTGCACAAGAATTAGCTGAAATCAACCAAGCTGCTGCTAAAGATGCTTTAGTTGTTGCTCAAGATACAAGCACACAATTATTGGCTATTAAAGACCCACAAGAATTGGCTAAGTTAGCTCAGCCTGAAGCTGCTCAAGAAGTTGCTAAGTATGCTGCTGCTTACCAAGCTAAAGTAAACAAAGTAGTTCGTAACGGTAACAAAGAAGTTGCTCAAGTAGTTGACGCTTCTATCGATGACGCACGTGCTGATTTGGTTAAGTTCGTTAAAGAAGCTACTAAGTCTGCTCCTGCTGGTTCTGAGGCATTTGTATCTGCTTTCAAAACTGCATTTGATTCTTCAATTCAACAATTTGACCAAGTTCGCGCTACAGCTACTGATGCTTTCGCAAACTTTGAGAAAAGTGTTGACGCTGCTTTGGCAAACATTCAAGGCCAATACGGTGTTGCTAAGCCTGCTGCAAAAACAACCCGTAAAGCTGTTTAATTCAGTTTTACTCTAGTTGTTAAAAAGCCACCTTCGGGTGGCTTTTTTATTACCCATGCGCTTATCAGAGCGAGGTCCATCAGCAAAGACAAAAATAAAGGGGCTGTTAGCCCCTTTATCTATCTGACTTCACAAGGAATGTGACGAATTAATTAGTAATTAGTTCCATCAACTGCCTTTAAGTAGCCCTTGATGTATTGCGAGGGTACGAAGACATCGGTTGTCACGCCAGTTTTAGAGGAGACAGTGAGCTTGAATCCATTTTTTACGCGGTCTTTTAAGAAGGCATCGGTTAACTGGATGGATAGCAATTCTTTGAACATACATCCCCTGTCTTCACATACGCCAGCTTCTCTTGAGATGACTTTAAATGAGGTAGCGGGGCTGGTCTCCAACACTGCTGAATCGTAGTAACGCCATTGCGAGTAATACGTCAGCATGACAACGAGTTCGTAGGATTTAGCGCCATCCTTAGACTGCGTGCTTCTTAAATTGAACATCTCGTACGTATTGTTGGCATCCATCGTATTGATAGGAGGGCCAACGTAGGTTTTTTGTCCGGCAACTGCACTTGAGCTAACCATCGTTGCCTGATACACATCATTTACTTCCCAGGCGCTCACTACCCTGTCGTTATTGTTACAGGCCATTAGCCCAATGCCTACTAATAGTAATAAAACAATGCGGTACATTTTTTAGCTCCTTTTGACCCTTTGAATCATACCTTGTCTACCTTGGACCATCTGCTTTGCCTCAATTCTGGGTAGCAATGACCGGACTTTTCCACAAATTGACTGAATTCATACCATCTAGGTGTTTTTCCTATATAACTAAACTTCACAACTTCACAATTTCTGTAGTATAGTGTTGACATTGGGAGGTTAAATGAAGAGACAAATACCGAAAACACATCTAGCTTTGGAATGGGTAGGGAAGGGAATGACAGCAGCGCAAGCAGCAAGAAAGATGGAAATCTCTGAATCGAGTGTTTATGCAGCCCTCAGAAAAACGAAGGCAAAAGATTTGGGATGCTGTCCTACATGTGGTCACAAAATAAGGAACTAGGATGAAAAAGACATTATTAGCCGCTGTATCAATTTCTGTTGCTGCATTTGCCTATGCCAATACCAAGCCTTCAGATTCTTCTGAATTGGTTAATCAGCAATGCAAAATTTCTGCTGAGGCAGTAACTACCTTGAAGGGCTTACGTTATGGCAACGCCTCAATTAGGAAAGATGTTTCTAGTCTGATCAACAACCATTTGAAGACGCAAGAAAACCGTGATGTGGCGCAGAAGGCCCTCAATCTGATGGTTGATGACAAGTCAATTGATGTTGCCACTCTAGAAAGCAAATACTGCTCATAAGATTACTGTCTTAAAGTACATTGACCGTGTTATCTATTGCTGAGTGTCCCGACTGTGGAAACGTGCGCCCATTGTTTGAAGAGTGTCCGCATTGTGGATCACAAAATATCCCCGTTCTGAATTCGGATACGGTGGAAATTAATATTAAACAGGGTAGCCCCTTAGTAGAGGATGCCTTGGGACAGCTGACAGACCACTTGCGAAAATCGATGGACCTGGGTATCAAGGCTATTGTATTGATCCATGGGTACGGTTCGAGCGGAGAGGGTGGTCGCATTAAATGGGCGGTTCATGAGGCTCTTGAGAACAACCAATATGCGGACCGGGTTGAGGAATACTTCTTTGGTGAACAGGTCCCATTTGGCAGTGAGCCATATCGGGCCCTATTAAAACGTCGACCGGGTCTGAAAAGTTATCTACAGCGGTTCAAGGAAGGGAATGCAGGGATGACCGTTCTATTGTTGGGCACGTCACATAGAAATGCTTAGAATAGAGCTACCACAACCAAGGAAGCATATCGATGACCACTAAAAAGTCAGAACATCTTATTTCTACTGAGGCAGTTTCTTCAGGGGCTGATCACTTGATTGGCGAGTTCAAGGCTCTGATGGCTGATGCAGAAGCCCTGATTCAAGCGACAGAAGATCACCCTAGCGAAACTATTAGTTCGATTCGCAATAAGGCGCTGGAAACGCTTGCTGGCGCAAAAGAAAGCCTCTCTGGAATTGAGGGCAAGTTAAGCGTTAAAGCAAAGGAAGTTGCTGAAGGTGCTGATGACTTTGTTCATCGTAATCCATGGGAAGCAGTTGGTGTTGCTGCAGGATTAGGTTTGTTGATCGGTCTTTTTATTCGCCGTCGCTAGGATCGCATGTCACAAGAAAACTTACTTTCCTCAATTAAAAATCTGGTTGCTACCGGTGCTTCTATAGCCCAAACGCGCCTGGAATTACTCTCGATCGATGTGCAAATTGCCAGAAGTAAATTCATTAGTTTGCTCGTGATGATTGTTTGCGCTTTATTCTTTTTATTCATTGGTCTGGTGATGTTGGCATTATTGATTGTGATCTATAGCTGGGAAGCGGATCGTATGATGGCCTTAGGACTCTTAACTGGAGCCTTTTTAACGATTGGCCTGATATTGGCCTTGCTCATTGTCCAATCACTGCGGACGATGCCTCAATTATTTGAAGCTTCGATTACTGAGCTTGCCAAGGATCATGAGGCGCTGTCTAAATGAAGGATATTTACGCGCTTGAGAGACGTCGCCACGAGTTAATGATACGGGCGAGTCGGGAGCGCAAAGAATTTGAAGAACACTTTGAACCTTGGGAGAAGCCGCTCTCTTGGGCTGATAAAGGCGTTGATGCTTTTAACTTTATTAAGGGCAATCCCATTTTATGGACCAGTGCATTTGCAGCGCTGGCGCATTACAAGCCTAAATTAGCGAGCAAAGCACTTGCAGTCGGTTGGGGTGCAATGAAGTTATTAAAGGGTGCTAAGAAACTCATCTAAGTTTCTTAAGGTAATCTTAGCTCTGAATCAGGGATTTATTGGGAATGCCCTGTTGATCTAGAATCTGACGACCATTCAAGAATGTAATTTCCAATAAGGTAATTGCACCGCATACTTCAAAGCCTGCACTGCGTAATAAGGTATTCGCGGCAATCAGGGTGCCTCCAGTAGCCAGTACATCATCTAATAATAAGACTCTGGCATCCCTAGGCAGGGTTGACTGTTGAATCTCTAATGAATCAGCCCCATACTCCAAACCATACGATTCACGGTGTGATGCTAAAGGGAGCTTATTGGGTTTTCTGGCAAGGGCAAGGCCTTTATTTGCATGGAGCGCCAGGGCTGAACCGAAGATAAAGCCGCGGGATTCAATACCCAAAATATGGGTATAGTTAAATTGATTGGCGAGGGAATTGAGTTGGATGATTGACTCTCTAAAAGCGGCAGGATTTGCTAGTAAAGGGGAAATATCCCTGAAGAGAATCCCAGGTTTGGGGAAATTGGGAACGCCGGGTAGATAATCTAATAAATTCATTATTAATGACAACTATGAAAACGGATTTACTCATTATCACTGCATTAGAGTCTGAGCTCAAGCGAGATATCTTGCCTTCAGGAGTCGAGATTGTGTATTCCGGCATCGGCAAAATTAATGCCACGCTCGCTAGTATTAAAGCGATTGAACTCTTTGCACCACGCAGAATCATCAATTTTGGTACTGCCGGAAAAATTAACCCCCAATTACATGGCCTGCTTGAAATCGGTAAAGTGATCCAACGGGATATGGAAACGGAGCCGCTTGCGCCACGTGGACAAACTCCATTTTGTACTAGGCCTTATGAATATGTCTCCTCTGGACAATTTGTGTGTGGGTCCGGCGATAGCTTTGTAACCGCCCCCGATCCATGGTTGCATAGCCAAGGAGTAGACGTAGTCGATATGGAATTATTTGCGATTGCTTATGTGGCAAACAATCATCAGATTCCATGGCAGTCGTTTAAATATATTACCGATGATGCAAATGAGCACTCTGGAAACGAGTGGCATGAAAAAGTCAATCACGGTGAAGAACTTTTCCTTAAACATTTGAAACAGATATTGAGCTAATCCCTAAATGGCTTTGAATCAATCGAAACCTTGGCTCAAAAATTATCCCGCAGGGGTGGAGCAAGAAATTGCGCCTCTTAAGAACACCTCCCTAGCGGATTTCTTAGACGAGTGCCTAGGGCGCTTTGAAAAGCGTAAAGCACTTGAGGCGATGGGAAGATTTTTCTCCTACCGAGAGCTCGATCGACTCTCTAAAGACTTTGCTTCTTATCTACAGACCCTCAATTTAGAACCAGGTGCACGTGTAGCGCTGATGTATCCCAATGTGGTTGACTATGTAGTAGCCATGATGGGTACATTACGCGCTGGGTATGTCGTGGTCAACATTAATCCACTGTATACAGCCAGGGAGCTAGAGGCTCAACTGCAAGATAGCGGTGCTTCCGTGTTCGCCGTGCTCGAAAACTTTGCGCACATCTATCAAAAAATACTGCCCCAATCATCTATTCGGCAGGTCATCGTGAGCAGCCCTGGTGAATTGCTCGGATTAAAAGGGCATTTGATTAATTGGGTAGCTAAGCGCATTAAGAAACTCATTCCCGCATGGGACATTCCTTATATTCCCTTCAAAGAAGCATTACGGATGGGTAGGGGACATCATTTTCAGAAGCCAGATATTGGTTTAGATGATATTGCCTTTTTGCAATACACCGGTGGCACTACGGGGGTCTCTAAAGGCGCAGTATTACTGCATCGAAATATTCTCTCCAACGTGAGCCAGATTGAAGCTTGGCTAAATCCAGGCCTAAAACAAAAGCCTGAACAACAACTGGCATTTCTGTGCGCGCTACCGATGACCCATATTTTTGCCCTGACTGCTTGTGCATTTCTGGGGATTGCCAAGGGTGGCTTATTAATCTTAGTTCCTAATCCACGAGATATCAGTGGCTTTATCAAAATGCTCTGTAAGCATCCTAATATCAATATTTTCCCTGGCGTCAATACGTTATTTCATGCATTAATTCATCGCCCTGAATTTAAAAAGGTGAAGTTCCCAAATTTATTGGTCACCATTGGTGGCGGTATGGCAGTGCACAAAAAAACTGCCGATCATTGGCAGGCGCTGACTGGTGTGCCGATCGCTCAGGGTTATGGACTATCTGAAACTTCACCCGTAGTGTGTGTAAATACCCCGCTAGAGAAACATTTCACGGGCCACATTGGTATGCCGATGCCCAGTACTGATGTGGTGATCCTAGATGATGATGAAGTCGAGCTGCCTTATGGAACTACAGGTGAGATTGCAATTAAGGGACCGCAGGTAATGCAGGGATATTGGAATAAGCCAGAAGAGACTGAGCATTGCATGACAGCGGATGGTTATTTCAAGTCGGGCGATATCGGCCTGATTACTGCTGAGGGGAATGTGCAAATCGTTGACCGTAAAAAGGACATGATAGTGGTTGCAGGGTTTAAGGTTTTTCCAAATGAAGTCGAGGATGTTTTATCTCAGATGATGGGCATTCAAGAGTGCGCTGTGATTGGCGTACCCCATCGAAAGTTAGGTGAAATTGTCAAAGCTTATGTTGTCAGAGATGATCATCATTTGACTGAAGCGCAGATCTTGCAATATTGCAAAGATCAAATGACAAGTTATAAACGCCCCAGAAAAATTGTTTTCTTAAGCGATCTACCCAAATCTAATGTTGGGAAGATTTTGCGTCGAGAACTCAGAAATCTGTAAGCCCTCAAAAGCACAGTAATATTAGGCTTTAGGTGTTTTACCAACCATCTTTACCGCTCTCAAGAAATCAAAGTCAACCCCTTGATCCGCTTGTGTCACCGTATCCAAAAATAATTTTTTATATCCCCGTTCTGCTGTTGGAGAAGTAATGGGATTCTCTTGCGCACGCTTAGCTAATTCTGCATCAGAAATTAAGAGGCTAATTTCTCGATTTTTGACACTCAAGCGAATACGGTCACCATTGCGAACATGGGCCAATGGACCGCCGATAGCAGACTCTGGAGTCACATGCAACACAATCGTTCCAAAGGCTGTGCCACTCATACGACCATCCGAAATACGGACGATATCTTTGACGCCAGCACGTGCGAGTTTCAGGGGAATGGGTATATAGCCAGCCTCAGGCATCCCTGGAGCACCTTTAGGACCAATATTTTTTAAGACCAAAATATCATCAGCAGTCACATCTAAATCCGGACTATCGATTCGGCTCGCTAAGTCTTCTGCATTTTCAAATACCACTGCGCGGCCCTCATGTTCCATGAGCTTTTCATCGGCAGCGGATTGTTTGATGATGGCCCCGCCTGGGGCTAGATTGCCGTGTAAAACAGCAATGCTACCGCGTGGGTAGATTGGATTATTGATCTTGCGAACCACATCTTGCTTAAAGCTTGGAGGTGCTGCATCAATCTCTTCGCCGAGTGTTTTTCCAGTGACCGTGAGGGCATTGAGTTTCAGTAATGGTTTGAGTTCACGAAGTAGGGTAGTCATGCCACCGGCATCATGGAAGTTCTCCATGTAATGGTCACCAGAAGGTTTTAGATCCACCAGTACTGGAGTTTCATTACCCATTTTGTCTAAGGCATCTAAATCAATTTCCAGGCCCATGCGACCTGCAATTGCAGTCAAGTGAACAATGCCATTAGTTGAACCACCGATCGCCAGCAGTACCCGAATCGCATTTTCAAAGGCATCCGCAGTCAATATCTTGTCGATAGTGAGACTCGTTTTGGCCATTTGAACGGCACAAGCCCCAGTTTCTTCTGCAACCCGTATGCGATCTGCGGTCACCGCGGGTGGTGTTGCCCCACCAGGAACCGTCATACCCAGGGCTTCAGAGATGCAAGCCATCGTGCTTGCCGTACCCATAACAGAGCATGTGCCAACGCTTGCTACTAATTGGTCATTGACTTCATCTTTTTCAATTTCATCAATTTCACCAGCCCTAAATTTGCCCCAGTAGCGGCGGCAGTCAGTACAAGCGCCAACACGTTCGCTACGATGCGAGCCCGTAAGCATAGATCCTGTGATCAATTGAATGGCAGGTAGACCAGCAGAAGCAGCACCCATCATTTGGGCGGGAACCGTTTTATCGCAGCCACCAATCATGACTACGGCATCCATCGGTTGCGCGCGCAACATTTCTTCAGTATCCATCGACATGAGATTGCGCAAGTACATACTGGTTGGTGCAGCAAAACTTTCATGGATAGAGATGGTGGGAAATTCCATGGGCAAACCGCCAGCTAACATGACACCCCGTTTTACTGCTTCCAGTAATTGCGGCATATTTCCGTGGCATGGGTTGTATGCGCTACCTGTATTAATGATGCCAATCACCGGGCGATCTAATGCGCTATTGGTATATCCGGCGCCTTTAATAAAGGCTTTGCGTAAAAATAAGGAGAAGCTTTTATCGCCATAGCTAGTCAGACCTTTTTGGAAGCCACTCTCACTGGGATTGTCAATATTACCTTCAGCAGTATTTTTAGGCTTTGAACTCATGGTTGTCTCGGTATGGTATTTAGGTAAATTGGTATTGATGCAATTGTAGCCACTCGGGTAGCAAGCTGCTTATGGATTACCGCCCCAACGAAATTGCCAAGAAATCCCCAGCATGTCGTAGCTATTATTGGTGCGTGAATAAACACCCGTGCTACCTGACAGGCGGATAGAGTTTTGCTTATTAATTGGGTATGAAAACGTGCTACCAAAGCGCCAGTTTTCTTGTGAACCACTTAAAGGCATGCCATTGATGTAAATTTGCCCGCCCGTAAAGTAGGTCGCATCAGCGGAAATCCACGCTGTATTCGGAAAGTAGTAGATTCCATGCGCTTCAGTGGAGTAGACCGGATTCTGCGATAGGGTGTTATTGCCCATGAAGCTATTGTTGCTCGTATAAATGGTTGCCATTCCAGCGAGCTCTAAGCGCCATGGACCTATTGCTTGAGATAGGCCAATGCCTGGCTGAATCAAGGAACGATTAGCGCCCACATTAATCATCTGACTGCTGTTGTACTCGCCCCAGGGGATCGATGCCGCAAGACTGGCGCCAATAATGAGATCTTGTTGGTAACTTGGAAATTCACTAAGAGACAGAGCGGGAGCGCCATACAAGTTGACGGAAGCTTTGATCAGCGGATCAGAAAGGCCCTCAGCAGAGGCATTAAGCCCTTGTGCTCCAGTCCTACCAGTACCCGAGATCTCTGCATAAGGCAGTACGAGAGTCAGTCTGCCGGATTGCCCGAAAACATCAAAGACATGAGTAAGACTGACAGCTTCAGTAGTTAGCTTATACGACCCACTCTTAGCCTGTGCAATGCCCCCAGTAATGAAATTCATTCCAATCGGTGCATTGGAATAAGCGCGTGCTTCGATCTCTTGAGCAATAGACTGTTGAGAAAAGATTCCGAAGAGGAGGAAGAGAAATACACCCTTCAAAAAGGGGCGGTATGGACTGGCCCTCAAAGTTACATCACTAACTGGATTTTTTGGGGCCAAATAGAATCAACAACGTAGCTGGGGTGCCTAAACTTAATTTGAATCCTGCAAAGATCAAGTAAGGCCAAACAATCAGCCAGTACACAATAGCCAAAGCAAAAACATGCAAGGGATTGGATTGTCCAAAAGCAGCTAGAGATGTAAAAAAGTTTTTTCCATGAATCAGGCCATCAAGACCTGCTTCGAAATAATTCAGCGCAAGTACAACGACAAGGTAAAAAAGGGATTCAATAAAAAGCGATCTCACAATACCATGTTGTCGATTGACTTTAATAGGGAAGATAGCCTGTCCAACCAACATAAATTTTGCGCATAAAGCGGCCTTAATCAAGGTAAACCAAAAAATAGATAGGGGGATAGGCCTTATATCTAGAGCCGTTTCACCAAGAAAGGCAAGGGAGCAAAACCAAACGCCAAAATACAAAAAAAGAGCGGTAGCCTTTTTGACCTCATCTACGATTTTCTCTTTGAAGCTAAGAGGCTTTGGAATGGTTTCTGTATTGATAGTCATTGAAGCATTTTAAGGTGCGTTTTGCAGTCTGGGCGATAAATTAACAATTACTACAGGCAGCAGCTTCCTCGACTGGGGCAGGCTCATGGGTATAGCGCGCAATGAAGGCATGCTTACCTTTGAGGGGGAGTTTGATCCAGACAAAATGACCTGAGCCAGGGGCAACCTCAATCGCTTCACCCTTCATATTCCACATTTGATCTAATACGATGTCTTGATTGCCTTGCGGCTCAATAATCTCGAGTTTATCGCCAACGGAGAAACGATTTTTCACATCCACTTTCACTCGACCAGTAGCATCATCTAATTCTAGAGATTCACCGACATAAAGACTTCTGCCAGAAAGAGAATGACCACGCATATAGAGTTGATAGTCTTTATCGTGATGACGTTCATAGAATCCATCCGTATAGCCACGGTTAGCTAAACCTTCTAGATTGCCAAGTAAAGTGGTATCAAAAGGCTTGCCTGCAACAGCATCATCAATTGCCGTTCGATAGGCTTGGCAAGTACGAGAAACATAATAGGGGGATTTAGTACGCCCTTCAATCTTGAAAGAGTCCACACCCATCTTAGTTAGTCTATTAATGTGCTCAACAGCACGTAAGTCTTTGGAGTTCATGATGTAAGTGCCATGCTCATCTTCTTCCATTGGCATTAAGTCATCAGGCCTTTTGGCTTCTTGGAGAAGAACGACATCGCCGCTAGAAGTTTGTTGGCCAGGCTTCACTTTATAGTCCCAGCGGCAAGCATTAGTACAGGCGCCTTGGTTTGAGTCACGATGTGACATATAGCCTGAGAGCAAGCAGCGTCCTGAGTAAGCAATACATAAGGCACCGTGAACAAATACTTCAAGCTCCATCTCTGGACAGTCTTGACGTACCTCTTCAATTTCATCGAAGGAGAGTTCGCGAGACAAAATTACTCGACTAATCCCCACAGAGCGCCAAAATTTTGCTGAGGCACCATTCACAGTGTTGGCTTGAACAGATAAATGAATCGGCATATCTGGCCATGCTTCTCTTGCCATCATGATGAGCCCAGGATCGGACATGATGAGGGCATCCGGTCCAAGGGCAACGACTGGCGACATATCTTTAATGTAGGTGCGAGTCTTCGCACCATGGGGCAGCAAATTGGAAACCAGATAAAACTTCTTACCTAACCCATGGGCTGTATCAATCCCTTGCTGCAACACTTCAATCTTGCCAAAGTCATTATTTCGCACACGCAGTGAGTAACGGGGTTGCCCAGCATAAATGGCATCCGCTCCAAATTCGAAAGCAGTGCGAAGCATGGCTAGGCTGCCGGCAGGGGCTAGTAGTTCTGGTATCTTGGTCATAGTCCCCATTTTAGTGTGAGGAAGCTTTTTTTGCCTTATGGTGATCTTCAGTCCCGATTCCACAATAAGCACCTAAAACAGGTGATATTTATAGCAATAAGCTCTTTAGTAGCTATCTAGAGTCGTTTTTTTAGGGCATCAGTCAAGCGTAACAATGCAGGACTATAGGTTCCAGGGGTGACACAGGCCCGAATGATGAACAACTCCTCTTGGCTTATTGCTTGTATCAAAGCAGCCTGAAGCTGTTCTTCGTCTTCACATAAAATACCAACCCCCAGACCAAAGGCCTTTGGTAAAAGCTCAGAGCGTAATAGGGGGATGTCATTAAAAGGACCATCCATCATCGGTCTTTGTGTTCCATAACCCTTGTTATCAATCACCAGGATAATTGGATTTATGCCGTGATAGGCAGCGCTTAAGGATTCAAGCCCCGTCATCAGAAAGGCACCATCCCCTACCAATACAACGGGTCTTGTCTTTGGATCCGCTTTGCCCGCTCCCAATGCAGCTGGTACTGCGTAACCCATGCTTGCATAAAAAGCGCTTGAGAGAGTCCAGGATGGAGCCATTAATTCAACGGAGGCAAATAAACAGTCCCCTGGCTCTATTAATAAGCCATGATTCTCGCCAATAGCCGCAGACACACAGTTCATGATTCTCTCCACAGTCAGCACTTGATTTTTCTGCGGAATAAACACAGGCGAGAGTGGTAAGCCTTGGCCATTCTCATGGTAATCATTCTTTTTAGCCGCTTTAATCAGAGCCGGTAAGAAAGCCCAAAGAGGAACATGTTCGTAAGTGCGATACCCAATTCTGACATAAGTGTCTGTGCATTCGATGAGGTTGGCCACATTAATATGATCGGTAAATCCGCCCATTAATAAATCAGCATAAGGTGCACCAAAAGTAATGAGTGGTTTTGCGCTTTCTACTTTTTCTACAACCTTCTTGGGGCTTACAGCACCCATATAGACGCCAATGGATAGCGGATGTCGTTCAGTGATTGTGCCCTTTGAGAGGGAGGTAGTGGCAAGGGGTATACCAAAGGTTTCGCAAAAATTAAGAATGTCTTTTTGAAGTCCGCGTCGTAATGCCATGACACCAACTGCTGCAACTGCATTGCCGGGATCTTGCAATAAGTGAAGGGTTTCAATAACCGCCAATTCCAAGCGTGCTGAATCTACTCTGGGTAACTCAATCTCCAAGGCGGTATCGATATCATTAATAGGCAGATCAACCATATCTCTTGGTATTTCAATATAACCAGGTCGTTGTTGCGCAATCATCTCCGAGAGCACGCGATCAATTTCTTGAGCAGCAGTTAGAGAATTACTGAGGACCGCTTGAGCAATGGTGATGTCGCGAAAAACATCTAATTGGGTATCAAAATTTTTCACCTTATGATGAATCAGTGGATCGCCTTTGCGTTCCTTGATTCCTGGGGCACCGCTGATCACTAGTAAAGGCACGTTTTCTGCCCATGCTCCAGCAGTTGCATTCACTACTTTGAGACCACCAACGGAATAGGTGACAGCACATACTCCAAGACCCCTTAAACGGGCATACGCATCTGCTGCAAATGCCGCTCCTTGCTCATCCGCGGTTACTAGTATTGGAAAACCATGGTGCTCTAAGCGATCAAATAAGCGAAGGGCATAGTCACCCACAATACCAAATCCTTCACTAACTCCACGTTCTTTAAATCTGCGGATTAGAAACTCAGGAATAGTAGTCATATTCGTTTGCGGCATATTTATCTCAAGGCGATAGGGTCAGAAATAAGGATATTGAGACTAGTCAAAATCGTAGGGATACCCATTGAGTTTATCAAAATTACATTAGAAATAAGTGCAACAACAGTGGATAAGCTGCCCTCTGGGCTACAGTGATGGGCGCGAATGCTGAACTGCTAACTGTAATCAATCCAGATTGATGCTGTAAATTAAAGAGGCGGCTTTTCGGCTAACACCCTTAAACCGATAACTTCTCTCGAGATTCTTTGGGATCTTGGGAAGATCTTGTGAACTGAGAACTACCTCATCCCCAAATATTCCCTTCAGATCTACATGACAGTGCTGAGCAATTTCGAGATAACAGGCTCCGTTATCTGTTTCAAAGTCAAAGACATCGCGATCGGTATAGTCCGTCTTGCTTACGTCCACAGTAAGGCTGCGTCGGATTTCTAAGCGACTGGAGCTTAAATTAATTCCATCCTCTGTGGGTGTAAGGACTCTGAGTCGATCTAGCTTAATGTGTGAGTTAGTAACATCAAAACCATCATCCCCAGAATAAAAACTACGTACTTCTGAGATTTGCCATTCATCAGGACCAACTCCCAATACTGAAAACCCATCAATATCATCGTCAACTACTTTGGTCCGAGTTGTTTCCTTCAAGGGGTCGCGGCGCCCTAAGTAGTGGCTGCTAATCATCTCAGCCTTGAACGATGAAAGCGGGTTTTTACGGTTTACCTTAACGCTCAACTTATCTTTGCTGGCAGTTCGGTAGTTCCCTAAAAACCAAATGCCGCCATTATCAGCGGTTCTAACTGGCCGAAAATCACTATCACAAGCTTTAACAGTAAAACGTTGTGCTCGCAAGATTGAGCCTTGATCAAAAATCAGAGCGGCTCGCAGTAAGTGCGCTTTAGGTAACTTTCCATTTTGGATTAGAAGGGTAGTCCCATCTTCAATGATTAAGCGCACATTTTTACGAACCCTAACTTCAGAGCAGATGATGTAAATTTTACGAGCAGATAAACGCCTATTGCGGGTAATGTTGCCCTGAAGAATTTCATAATTGTTAGACATCATTACTCCTAAGGTTCTGCTTAGAATGAAAAAAGGAAATTACTCGTTATGGAGTCCAACCCTTTTTTTCATGCTCTCATGAATTAATACAATGGGTTCGGGGGAACTCACCGTATCACCTAAATAGGGTAGATCGATAACCAATACAGCGCTGAACATAATAGTGAGCATTACAATTTGAATAGTTAATGCAAATACCCTCATGGCAGTAGCCTCAACGAGGCGAAGTGAGCAAATAAGTAAGACACCCAAAATACTGAATAAGCTAACAAAGTAAAAAGCAGCGGGTAAATCATTTTGTACGCTAAAAAGTCTAGCGTTGCGTAACTTTGCTACTTCATCTGAGCGATCTAAAATCTTTGAATAGACCACTATATCTTTTCCATCTTTTGGATTGATGTTATCTAAACTAGTAAAAAAGTTTTTGATAGCCTCTGCAGTTTTCGGATTTGCGCCACTAATTCTGATCAAGGGCCATTCTTCATTGAGAACAGAATCAACATATTTAACTAGGTAGGTACGAGAAGTAAAAGAATCTTTACTACCCTCGAGAACCAGAAGTCTTTCAAGGCTGCGAATGGCAGTAGCCTCTTGGGAGATTTTGCTATCAAGCTCAGAAAGGGTGGTCATTGCAAGAACCAGAACGAAACCCAAAACCACATAAGCACCTGACATTGTGTTTTGGGTTGCGGTATCAAGAACGCTGCTGTCGTAATTGTCTGAAAAAAGAACGTGCTTAAAGCGACGCATTATCAAAGTGATAATCAGTAGAGTTAGGCAGGCAGATAAGGGGATCAGAATGAATATTTCTAAATCTGACATGGATCTGAAGAAACTGTACATGGCATTCGCAATGTCTGAGGGTTAATAGGCTTATTATAATAAGGCTATAAAAGAGATATCAGCCCTTTTCAGGGATGATGGGCTTCAGAAACATTAAAAATAGGATCTGACTCCTAGGAATTACGGAAGATTGACGGGATGCCCTGTAATGAATTTAGTTAAAGAAGACAAGACTGAGCTGAAGTGAGTCGACTATTCATAAGGCACCTCTCATTGTCGATAGCAGTTTTTTTTGTAAGCACCACAAGCTATGCTGATGAGTATCTTCCCGATCCCATAGTGGGATATGTCATGGGCGATACCCTCCAATTTCGACCTAACCCACTGAATATTCAGTCTGAAACGTATGGCGACTGGTCAGTTCAGGCGATAGCAACCGGCTTAGGTTTTCAGCAGTCCAATCCGGTGGCCTCTAATTATTCAAGCTATGCAGCTTTTACCAATTTGCAAGCGAATATTCAGAAAACCGATGGTCCTCTTAAGGTGTTTGTTTTAGCTGGCTCATACTCCCTTGCCGCGTTGGGGCAGGCATATATCAGATCAAGCACTTTTACAGAATCTACCTTTGGCTATATGCCAGAAGCTTACATTGCATTATCAGTAACTAAAGACTGGTCTATTTCTTTAGGAAAGCTCCCCTCTATGGGTGGCCTAGAGGCCGCGTTTACTTATGAGAACCCCAATATTCAGCGAGGTTTGCTTTGGACACAAACCAACTCTGTTAGCCGTGGAGTCCAAGTAAATTACCAGGAGGGGAATGTATCTGCAGCCCTAAGCGTTAATGATGGCGCTTATTCCGGGGTTTATAACTGGATTGGCGGCTTAGTAAATATTAAAACCAGTAAGACTAGTGAATTTACTGTTTCATGGACTGGCTCCATGTCTGGAAATTCCACAAATACAACAGCGACTCCTTTATTGCAAAACAATTCTCAGATTAGTAATTTAATTTATCAATATACGGGTGATCGCTGGTCCGTTAAGCCTTATTTTCAATACACCTATATACCTTCTAACCCCAATATTGGGCTTTATGGAAATTCAGGAACAGTTGGGTATGCAGTTCTAACCACTTATCACGTTGACCCTTTAACCAACGGCGTAGCCCCAAATAGGCACATTTCCATTCCTACGCGACTAGAGTATCAATCCAGTTATGGCAATAGTCTCAATCCAAATCTTCCGGCCGGACCAATGTATGGCCCTGGAAGTTCTGCTTGGTCTGCCACCATTACGCCAACCATTCAATCGGGCAGAACATTTGCCCGGGTGGAGCTGTCATTTGTAAAAACCTTTAACCCCTTGGCAGGATCTGCGTTCGGCGCTACTGGGACTAACAACACTCAGACCAGAGGAATGCTGGAAGTAGGACTTTTGTATTAATCTGAGCGCTAAATCTTTACCCTAGCTTTTTCTTGGCCTCACTGATTGCGCCGGCAATGCATCTAGTTAAATTGTAGTAATGGCGCATATCTTTATCTTCAACCCAAGTATTTGCCACGACCAGCTCTAAATTTTGAAGTCTTTCAACAATCAATTCAATTTCAGTTTTAGTAGTGGCGCTTCTGAATTCATCTTCCAAAAATCGTAAGGTCCAAAAATGTTTCCAGAGAAACTTCTGCGAAATAAATGACCGAAATCCCGTGGCTTTATACACTAGGGGAAGTATTATTAAAAATAGCGCAAGGAGTATGAACCAAATATTTTCCAGTAACGCTGCAAGCCAAAGCGGCAGGTAGTTAAATATTTCAGGGACTCCGCTCAGATAAAAACGGCTCGCGACATCGCTTAATGGAAATGACTTATCTTTATAGTTGGGATACTTTAGCCCCGCAGAAAAAAATGGATCGTTCTTCAGATTAAAGTCTTCTGCTGCCAATATGAAGGCCCACTGAATCGCAGGGTGCACATCTTTTTGCACTAACAGATTGGTGCTGGAGGCTAACAAAGTAATGTCATTAGGGGGTCGAATACTATCGATGTCGATGGAGGCGCGTGGGACTACTACTTTTTGTAAAAATGCTAGCTTTCTGGCGTATGCATCAGCCAAGGGAAAATTCATTATCTTGATTGATGGATCATTCAGCAAAGATTGGACCGCCTCAGAGTCATAGCTATTTACAATAAAGAGGGCCTCAATGGAACCATTGCGTAATTGTTTGGCTGCTTCAGTGTGAGGCAGCTTCAAAAAATTCGGTTTATTTCCAGTGCCTGGGTTGTTTAACTCCATCAGTCGAGTAAATAACTTATTGGTAACAGTGCCTTCATCACCAACTGCAATCTTTTTATCCTGATAGTATTCAAATGGGTCATCAGTTTGTATTGCATTGCCGCGATAAAAAAGCCATAGAGGAGCAATTTGTACGCTGCCAAGTGAAACTAAGTTGGGGTAGTCGCGCCCAGTCGCAGTGCCAGACGTAACAAAGCTGGCGTTAATTTGAGAGTTAGCGTTATCCAGCTTTTGTAAGCCAGATTCAAGTCCAGAAGTATTTTCAATGGATAGGGTGAGGCCACGCTGTGTAAAGTATTTGGCATATTCCTTGCCAATATAATCAGTGC
>Ga0194038_1000208_pt1 | contig 25023 bp, 26 predicted proteins | sample JunL226m_MetaG_FD_148630 | JGI IMG/M metagenome (GOLD analysis project Ga0194038, IMG submission 148630) | Anoxic zone freshwater microbial communities from boreal shield lake in IISD Experimental Lakes Area, Ontario, Canada - Jun2016-L227-6m | ecosystem: Environmental > Aquatic > Freshwater >... | reverse complement strand
TTTGCAGTGAAATTCTTCCGATAGGTGAACAGACATATTGGTTGGCCGAGGAATATCATCAAAAGTATCTTGCCAAAAATCCAAATGGCTACGATTGCCATTCAAGTACCGGGGTTGGCTTCCCAAGTTCAATGGTGGCAAAGTAAATATGAGCTTTGATGAAATTTCCGGGCTCCGTCCAGATGGCACGCCTTATCCAATTCAAGTTGATGAAGCAAAACTTGCCGAGCAATTAGATCCACTCTCTTACGAAGTACTTCGTAATGCTGCTACCGAGCGACCTTTTACGGGTGAATATACTGATGCCGAAACTATTGGCGTATATAAATGCAAAGCTTGCGGAACCAAATTATTTAAGAGTGAGACCAAATTCCATTCTGGTTGTGGCTGGCCATCTTTCTACGCACCGACAAAAGATGATGCGGTTGTATTGATTCAGGACTTCTCACTTGCCCCAAGAGTTCGAACTGAAGTTCGCTGCGCTGGGTGTGGCTCACACCTAGGCCATGTCTTTGAGGGCGAGGGTTATGACGTTCCAACAGATCAGCGTTGGTGTATCAACTCTGTTTCACTAATTCTGGAACCAAGACCAAATTAAATCTCTTTAAAACTTACCAGGTTGAACTATCTCCATCGGTAGCTCGCCAGCAATACCAGGCAACAACGCTTTGATACCCGGCAAAATTAGCGCCAAGTAAATCCAAATCTTTTTGAGAAATCTGTTCTGGAAGTTTATGCAATTTCTCCCAACCGCGACGTACTGCTAAATCACCAACCGGCCAGATATCTAGCCGGCCTAAGTGAAAAATCAAAAACATCTCTACTGTCCAGCGCCCGATGCCCCAAATAGATGTAAGAGCTTCTGAGATCTCTTCATTGGTCATCTTTGGGAACTTTTTAAAATTTAGCGTGCCAGAAATAGTTGCTTCGGTAAGTTCGGCAATTGCTCTAGCCTTGGCACCAGAAACACCTGCTGTACGTAGGTCAGTTGCACTCAAATCCACAATGTTCTCTGGAACCAGCGCCCCATCTGCCAGAACCCGAACTCGGTTAATAATGGTGTCGGCTGCCTTAATGGCAAGCTGTTGTGAAATTATCGAATTAATTAACGTTTCATAATGTCCCCGGTTATATTTTTTAGATGCGATTGTGCAGAGTGGTGAATTCTTTATAACCGGGATGAAGGCTGGATCAGCCTTACGCAGTTTGCGAACAATCTTCGCCATCTCTTCGGGGGTCGTTAACGCCACGAGAGCAAACTACTGTATTTTAGCGACCATGAGCGCAATGGTTTGGGCAATTACTTTAGTTGGTCTGACTCTCGTTCTGGGCTTTGATTTCATCTTTGCCTTTCGAAATCGGAACAAAATAACCACGATGAAAGCTGCTGCGACGTGGACAATCTTTTACCTCTCACTTGCTATTGCCTTTGGATTTTCGCTCGGAACTTGGGCAACTGAACAAGCCCGTAGCGAATTCTTTGCTGGCTGGCTAACTGAATACTCATTGTCATTTGATAATTTATTTGTCTTCATTTTGATTCTTGCTCGGCTTAAAGTGGCTAAAGAGCGCGAAGAGCTGATTCTATTTATCGGAATTGTGTCATCACTTTTCTTGCGAGGTATCTTCATTGCGGCAGGCTCTGCCGTAGTCAACCGCTGGTCCTGGATTTTCTTCTTCTTCGGCGCCTTCCTTATCTACACGGCAATCACGTTAATCAAGGAGAGTGAGGAAGAAGAGTGGCGCGAAGGTCGGTTACTAAACTTCATTAGAAGTCGTGGTGCTTCAACATTTGTCGTTGCCCTGGTAGCAATCGCAACGACGAACGTACTATTTGCCTTTGACTCTATCCCAGCCATTTTTGGATTAACAAAGAATCCCTACATTATTGTTACCGCAAATATTTTTGCTTTGATGGGCTTGCGTCAGCTCTATTTCTTAATTGGCGGGCTTATGAAAAAGTTAGTTTATTTAACCGAAGGCTTAGCGTTAATTCTTGCCTTTATCGGTCTTAAGTTAATTATTGAAGCAGCCGCATCTCAAGGTTGGCATAAAATCGCAGGAGTGCACATTCCAGAAATTTCACTTGAAGTCAGTTTGATATTTATCGTGGGAGTGTTAGCCCTGACCGCCATTTTGAGTCTTTTTAAGTCAAATCGGGATGAAGCGAAGAAAGAGTCCTAGAATTTCATCGAACTAGGTGGAATACTGCACATATGTTTAATACCAATTCGCACCACCCGGTCGTAGATGGTTTGCCTCTAGCAACGCTTCAGAAGCGAAAGAGTCAAAAATGGCGTGGTTTCCCAGCAGATGTTTTGCCCCTGCCGGTTGCTGAAATGGATTTTGAAATTGCCGAACCAATCCGTGATGAACTAATTAGCATGTTGGAAGTTTCGGATACTGGTTACCTTGGTCCCATTCCAGAACTTGGTACCAATTTGGCCGCTTTTGCGCTGGCCCGCTGGAATTGGAAAGTAGACCCAGAACAAATCTTCACAGCCACTGATGTTGGTGTCGGAATGGTTGAAATGGGGCGCACAGTTGTTAAGCCCGGAGATTTAATTATGTATAACACTCCGGTTTATCACAATATTTTGAACTGGATTCATGAACTTAAATGTGAAGCACTTGATGCACCACTTGCAAAAGATGGCGAGCATTACACCTTGGATTTATCAGTCGTGGAAGCCGGTTACAAGAAAGGCGTGAAGGCGCACTTCTTATGTAATCCACATAATCCTGTTGGAACTGTCTTTACAAAATCCGAATTAGCAAGCCTTGCCGAGTTGGCCAAGAAATACGGTGTTACGGTATTTAGCGATGAGATTCACGCCCCTCTTGTTTATGAGAGCGGCGCCTTCGTGCCATTCTTATCAGTTAGTGAAACCGCACGTGAAGTTGGAATTTGTGTGACGGCAGCGAGCAAGAGTTGGAACTTAGCTGGGCTCAAGTGCGCAACAATTATCACCGCCCACCCTGATCAAAGGGCTCGGGCAGAATCAATGCCCAAAGCGGTTCATTTCCGGGCTTCACTCTTTGGCGGCATTGCCGCCGCAAAAGCGTATGAGTGCGTTGATTGGCTAGATGCAGCGCTCGTTACTTTGGATCGAAATCGCAAATTTGTTGCAGAGCAACTTGCCGAAAAACTGCCAGCGGTTGGCTATCGAATTCCAGATTTTTCTTATCTAGCGTGGCTGGATTTAACTTCATTAAACCTAGGTGAAAATCCGACAGAAGTACTTTTGGAGAAGGGCAAAGTTGCCTTTAACGCCGGAATCGATTTTGGTCCAAATTCAGGTCAATTTGTACGGCTGAATTTTGGAACTAGTGAGGAAATAATTGCGCTTGCGATCGATCGGATTCTTGCTGCAGTGAATTCCAAGTAACAGATAAATATATGTCAGCTAAGAATAATTTTGACGTTGTAATTGTTGGCGCTGGCCACAATGCACTAGTTGCTGCTTGCTATCTTGGCAGAGCCGGGCTCAAGGTAGCGATTCTTGAGGCCAATGGCGCTATTGGTGGGGCGAGTGTTAGCCAGAAAGTATTTACGGATTTTGATGCCAGATTATCCAGATATTCCTATTTAGTTTCACTGCTCCCAGATCAAATTGTTAACGATCTTGGCTTAAAGTTTCAAACGATATCTAGATCAGTTGCTTCGTTTACCCCAGAGAAAAAAGCTGGTAGCGATATTGGCTTACTTGTAACTACCGGGTTGGTAGGAGATAGTAAAAGTGATTTTGCAAAACTGACGGGATCGGACGCAGAGTTTGAAGCGTGGCAGAGTTTCTATGGCGACGTTGAAAGAATTGCCCAAGTAATTGCCCCAACCATGCTGAGCAAACTTCCAACCAGATCTGAGCTAAAAAATCAGGTGGACCATCCAATATGGGATGAAATAATCGAACGGCCACTTGGTGAAGTTATCGAAGCAAAATTTAGTGATGATTTGGTGCGCGGAGTTGTGTTAACTGATGGCTTAATTGGAACCTTTGCTGATGCCCACGAGATGGCGGCCAATATTTGTTTTCTTTATCATCTGATTGGAAACGGCACCGGTGAATGGAAGGTTCCACGAGGTGGCATGGGCGCGTTGGTTGCCGAGCTACATGAGATTGCCCTTGCCGCTGGTGTTGAGGTTTTCACAAATTCTCGCGTGATGAAAATCGAGCGAATCGATGGCACTTATGTTGCCAGCACCGAAGGCGGTAGCGAATTTAGTAGCACTTTCTTGTTGGCAAATTTTGCTCCGCAGGCGCTAGCAAAGATAATGAGAACTCGCCCACCTGCCAGCCTGGATGGTAGCCAAGTGAAAATAAATATGTTGCTTACAAAATTACCTAGATTGAAATCCGGGGCTGATCCTAGGCAGGCATTTGCGGGTACTTTTCATTTTGATGAGCGATATTCCGATTTACAACGCGCTTATGCCCAGGCGAAGGCAGGAGATATTCCGGATCGGATTCCTGCTGAAATGTATTGCCATACTTTGAGTGATTCGAGCATTCTTTCACCAGAGTTAAATGAACTCGGATATCAAACCTTGACGCTCTTTGGAATTCATATTCCAGCTTCACTCTTTGATAAAGATCATGATGCAACCAAGAAAATAATTTTAGAACGGCTTATGGCGCAATTAAATGAATACTTATTGGATCCAATCGAAGAGTGCCTTGCGGTGGCAAAAGATGGTTCGCTCTGTATCGAAATTAAGAGTCCGCTCGAGTTGGAGAAAGACATTGGCCTACCCCGTGGAAATATTTTCCACAAAGACCTTTCGATGCCATTTAGAGAAGATGGCACCGAACCTAGTTGGGGAGTAGAAACGCAATTTCCAAATCTTTTCCTTTGTGGCGCGGGTGCAATTCGAGGTGGTGGTGTCAGTGGAATACCTGGCCACAACGCCGCCGCGGCAGTGCTGGAGCAATTAAGTAATAGGGTTGCGCCATGATGAATGAGAAAAATGGGAGTGATGAACTAAAGGACCTGCATCCGGATTCCCAAGTTGTCGCTGCTGGACGTCCAGCGCGCACACCTGATGCCCCGCTTAATCCACCAATTGAATTAAGTTCTACCTTTCATGCCGGTGGGGAAGTTGGTTATGGTCGCTTTGGAAATGAATCTTGGTTTGCACTTGAAGAAGCGATTTCACTTCTTGAAGGTGCCCCAACGTTAACTTTCGCATCTGGCATGGCTGCAATAAATGCGGCGCTATCGATTCTTCCACGGGGATCTATAGTAATTGCCTCTAAGAATGGTTACACCGGGGCGATGAAAGTACTTCGCACACTTGAAGAAAGTGGCGCGATTGCAGTTCGGTATGTTGATGTTTCAAATACAGATGAAGTTTTAGCCGCACTTCCCGGAAGTGCCATGTTGTGGGTTGAATCTCCGACTAATCCTGCGTTAGAAGTTGCCGACCTTCCATTAATCATTGCCGAAGCAAAACGCGCCCAGATTATTGCTGCAGTTGATAACACTTTTTCGACCGGGTTGATTCAGAAACCAATTGAGATGGGCGCAGATATCTCAATGAACTCTGTAACTAAATTTATTGCTGGCCATAGCGATGTCCTTCTTGGATCCCTCTCAATATCTAACGCCGAGATATTCAATAAAGTCAGCGATGCTCGTAAATTTGGTGGCGCAATACCAGGGCCATTCGAAGCTTGGTTAGCACTGCGTGGTGTTCGTACGCTCTCGGTTCGCTTGGAACGAGCCCAGGCGAATGCAATGGAACTTGCAACCAGACTTTCAAAACATCCGGCGGTAGAGCGAGTTAGATATCCCGGACTTGCCTCTGATCCTCATCACGAACGGGCAGCCAAGTTCATGAAAGGCTTTGGCGCGGTTCTATCAATTGAAGTTAAAGGTGGCGCAGCGGCTGCCGACAAAGCATGTGAGTCTTCCAAGTTAATTACTTACGCAACCTCCCTCGGCGGGGTGGAATCGCTCTGGGAACGTCGCCATAGGTGGGGTAGTGAGAGTCCTACCATTCCGATAAATCTCGTTCGAATCTCAGTCGGCATTGAGAATATCGATGATCTCTGGGCGGATATTAATCAAGCTCTAAGCGTTTCTCAGCGCTAGCAGGGAAAAAAATCAAACAGAAGTGTAGATTTATCCCATGATGAAAATCATCCGCCGAGCAATAGCAGTATTCGCTTTCATAGCGATTTTCTTCGGTGTGCTTAAATCTATGTTCCAGTGGTTAGCCCAAAGCGGCGATGACGATCACGAAATTTTTAGCGATGAAGAACACGAGCAGGTCTAAGCAATTTGAGCTCTGAAAGCGCAAATACAAATACTTACCAAGCCGGTAGTTGCAATATCGGCAAAGGTGAAATTAGGCGTCGGCAATTTGTTGCTGCATTTGGGTTATTCCTAATAATTTCTTCAACCGCAAGTTTGATCAGCACCCACGCAAGCCGAGGGGCTCGGTTCGGAGTGTTCCTGCCAGCTTTTGTATTTTCTATTGGCTGGATTCAATCTCGCCGCAAATTCTGTCTAGCATTTGGTTTTATGGGCACATTTAATTTTGGAAAACTTGGCCAACTCTCCAAGGTAGCGAGTAAAGAAGATAAAGCGGCCGATCGTGCAACAGCAATCTCAATCTTGACCCAAGCAATAATCCTGGCTGCTGCAATTACTGGTCTTATTTTCTTTTTGCCGCTCTAGAAAGTTTAGCCGCTCTAGCAATTTTAGTTTTTATAAGCCACTTATAGGTAAAGTAAAGAATCGTTCCAATTGCGATTCCCCAGATTAGATCTACAAATAGCACTATTGCAGCAGTTATAAGCAGAATGCTGGAATCCAACCGAGTTGTCCGTAGCGCCTCTCGAAGGTTGGCTGGACTTGCAATTCGGTATGAAGTACCAAGAAGTACGCCAGCCAGCGCTGCAGTTGGGATTTTAGAGATAAGTGGTGAAAGTATTAGCACGACGACAATTAAAAATAGCGAGTGAACAATCGCAGCAAGCCTTGTTTTGGCACCAGATCTAATGTTTACCCCAGTTCTTGCGATCGCACCCGTTGCTGGCATGCCACCCACCATTGAAGCGACTAGTGATGCAAGACCTTGGCCAAACAATTCGCGATTAGGTTTGTAACGTAAGCCTTCTTCATGGATATGACCCATCTGATCTGCAACCCGAGCCGAGAGTAGAGACTCGATTGCTGCGAGTGCGGCGATTTCTAACGCGCCAATAATTAGCGCCGAAATCCCTAATCCAGAAACGTGCAAACTCGGCCCGGTAAAATTTGCAAATATTGATTTAGGAAGGGCGCCAACTTTAGGAATTTTGATATTTAATGCGAGAACAACAACCGTTGAAACTACAATGGCTAAAAAGCTTGCTGGTATATGTATCTTTATCTTTAACTTATGAGCAAGCTTTGGATAAACAAACTTAACAATTAGGGTGAGAACCACAATGCTAAGTGCCCGGGCGTTAACTCCGGAGTCGATAGCCGATTTCAAAGTTCGCCAGGCAGTTTTTACTGTTGCGCCACCATTTACAGAGGTGACTGCTAATGCGCTGGGAAGTTGTTGTAACGCAATCACAAGAGCAATACCAAGTGTGAAACCCTCCATGACTGGCCAAGGAACTCGATTTATAACCGTACCCATCTTTGTGATGCCAAGGAGAATCACGATTAATCCAGCGATAAATCCGAGAGGGGCGAGGCAAGCCACACCATACTTTGCAACTATTGGAACTAGGACAACTGTCATTGCGCCGGTCGGTCCACTAACTTGATAATTCGAACCACCAAATATGGCTGCGATGAGGCCAGCAAATATTGCGGTTACTAATCCAGCACCCGCACCAGCGCCTGTGGTGATTCCAAAAGCTAGTGCCAGAGGTAGGGCAACTATTCCAACGGTTATTCCAGCAACTAAATCTGAACTCCAAGATTTTCGGAAATTTCGGTAGTCATTTTTACTTGGTAGGAGCTCCGTTAAGTTACTCATATCTAAGCACCATACCCGACTTTGCTGAGATTCTTTAGTAGATTGGCTCTATGCCAAACCCAAAGGCCCTTCATATCGTTTTGAATGGTGTTACAGAGGATTCAAGAGTATTGAAGTGTGCCTGGTCACTGGGAAATGCTGGTTGGGATGTAATTGTTTGTGGGGCAGCGCCCAAATTAGAGAGTGATAGTTTTGAAATTGGTTATGCGAAAGTAATTCGAGTTCCGTTAAAACCAGTATTTTCTTATACGTTTTTTGCGAAATTACTTCGCCTAGTTCGTCGATATCAACGTCGGATGGTGGCAAAATTTTTAGGAAACGCTAAACCAGCAGTTCCTAACTTGAAGCGGGCTGTTGCGTTGATCTCACCAATCGCACTTGAATTTAAACCTGATGTGATTCATGCCCACGATTACACGGCCCTTCCTATCGCGGGTGCAATTGTGGAGACGTTGAACAAAATCGGATGCAGCACCAAACTTATCTATGATGCCCACGAATATGTTCCAGGAGTTTCACATCTGACAAAGCCGTTGGTAAATATTTATACCGAGCAAGAAATTGCTTATGCTGCCAAGGCAGCGGCAGTTCTTTCGGTAAGTGAAGGTATGTCAGACCTACTAATTCCCCATTTGAAGATTTCTAAGCGCCCCGACCTGGTTCCAAATGATCCTTTAGTACTTGGCCAACAGCCGGCAAAGCGCAACCTTCGTGTGGATTGTGGAATTGGCGCAGATGTTCCAGTTCTAATTTATTCTGGTGCGGTCGCACCACAACGGGGCATTCAAACCGCCCTTGAAGCTCTGCCAGATCTTCCTGGCGTTCACCTTGTATTGGTTGCTAATCCAGCAAACCAAACCGTAAAAGATCTGCAGAGCAAATATGCTCACCTAGTAGATCGTTTTCATGTGCAACCTTATGTTCCAAATTCTGAATTAGTTTCTTACCTATCAGGTGCCACGGTTGGACTTATCCCGATTTTGCATAAGCAGAATCACGAGATCTCGCTGATTACTAAATTTGGCGAATATATGCAGGCAAGATTGCCAATCTTGGTCAGCGATGTGCGAACTATGGCGGCTGAAGTAAGGCGACTTGGAAATGGCGAAGTTTTTATTGCCGAAGATGTTGCCGACTTTGTACGGGCAGCCAAATTAATTCTGGCAAATCCAATCAAATATTCTGGAGTTTACACCGATGCGATATTGCGCGAACGCAGTTGGGAGCTTGCGGGCGAGAATTTATTACGAATTTACAATGAGATTGCTGGAGTAAAGCCGGTAGAACGAGTGCTAAAGCCTTTTACGATTAGCGATCCGCAGGCGCGCCAATAACTCGAAAAGCCACGCCATTAAACTTCGACTTATCTAACGTACGACGCCCGTCTACCAGCGCCTTTACTCCCGGAAAATCTTGCGCTGCGAGCTTTTTGTATTCTGCATGATCAGCCTGCAAGATAACGCCATCAACTTTGCCACCGATTTTGTAAGGCGTAAAGCCTAATTTAGTTATCTCTTCATCGGTATACATCGGATCATGGACAACAACATCGGCTCCTAAGGCTTTTGCCGCAGCGACAGTTGGAAATACGCCAGAGAATGCTGATTCTTTAACGCCACCGCGGTAAGAGATGCCAAGAACTGCGACGGTAGTGCCTTTAAGTGAACCAAGTTCACGCTCTAACATCGCAACTGCATGTTCTGGCATTCCAGCATTTGCCGCTCTGGCAGCGCGAACTACAGTCGCTTCTGGATCATTCCAAAGGTAGAAGCGTGGATAGATCGGAATGCAATGGCCGCCAACTGCGATGCCTGGTTGATGGATGTGGCTAAATGGTTGTGAGTTCGATGCGGCAATTACTTTGGCAATATCAATATTGGCACCCTGTGCAAAGAGTGCGAATTGATTTGCCAGCGCAATATTTACATCGCGGTAGGTAGTTTCGGCAAGTTTTGCCATCTCACTGGCTTCGCAAGTTAATAAATCCCAGACGCCATTTGGCTGGGTTAAATCTGGCCGATCATCAAAATCAAGGACGGCTTGATAGAAATCAATTCCGGCCTTAGTAGATTTCTCATTAATGCCGCCAACTAACTTTGGATATTTACGTAGATCAGCAAAGACGCGACCGGTTAAGACACGTTCTGGTGAAAATACTAAATCAAAATCTATACCGGCTTTTAAGCCAGAAATTTTCTCAATTGCTGGAGCAAATCGGTTTCTGGTTGTGCCAACTGGAAGGGTAGTTTCATAAGAGACAAGAGTGCCTGGCTTTAAGCCAGCGGCAATTTTTTCGGTAGCAGCATCCATCCAACCAAAATCTGGAACACCATCGTTATCAACAAATAGTGGTACTACAACAACTACTGCATCAGCTTCTGCTACGGCGCTTGTTGTATCTGTAGTGGCGCGAAGATGGCCAGATCCAACGACATCTTTTAAATATTCGGCCAGGTGTGCTTCACCAGGAAATGGTTCGCTAGCCGCATTTACTAAGTCCACCGTGTTCTGGTTTACATCGCAACCAATTACGTGGTGACCCTTCTTCGCGAATTGAACCGCAAGCGGTAAGCCTATTTTTCCAAGGGCTACGAGGGCTATCTTCATAGCATCACGCTTTGATTGGTTTTAGCACTTTCCAACATCGCACTTGCAACCGCAACGGTAGCTTGGCCTTGTTCCATGGTCACAATGCGCTCGAGGGCGCCTGGAAGACCAAGGACGGCATCACGGAAGGCTTCGTGTTCAACGCGAAGTGGTTCCGGCTTAGCAAATGCGTATCGAACAACATCGCCCTCACTGACACCACGAAACGCAGCAACCGAATCCCATTGGGTAGCAACTGATGCATTTGCATAAAAAGTTAAATCTGCAGTCAAAGTATCGGCTACAAAAGTTCCGCGTTCTCCAGTAACAATTGTCAGGCGCTCTTTAAATGGGGTAAGCCAGTTGACCAAATGGTTTGTGATGATGCCATTTTCTAATTCACAGACGGCGGCCACCATATCCTCATGTGGGCGACCAGATTTGTGTGTAGTTTTTGCGCTTACCAATTTATATTTAGAACGAGATACCCAAGCGGTCGAATCAATATCGTGTGTTGCTAGATCTTTTATAACACCAACGTCAGCAATTCGAGCCGGGAACGGTCCTTGTCGCCTTGTCGTAATTTGGTAAACCGCACCAAGTTCGCCGGCATCTAACCGAGCTCGCAACTGTTGAAGTGCTGGGTTGTAACGTTCAATGTGGCCGACTGCGCCAACTAAACCCTTAGCTTTGAATGCTGATGTGATCGCCTGTGCTGCTGGCGTATCAACGGCAAGTGGCTTTTCGATTAGCGCGTGAACTCCGGCCCCCGCCAATTTAAGGGCAAGTTCCTCGTGAAATGCGGTTGGCGCTGCAACCATCGCATAATCAATTCCAACTTTTATTAATTCATCAACTGAGGTTAAAACTTCGCGCCCGCCAGCAACGCCATGTGGATCGCCGCCTGGATCAGAGACTGCAACGAGTTCTACTCCATCTAGAGAACCTAAAACGCGAGCGTGATGACGCCCCATCATTCCAAGGCCAACTAGGCCAGCACGTAAATTAGATTTTGCCATTTTTTTATAGCGCCGCCGCAACTTCATTTACAACTGAAACAATTGTTTCGAGTTCGGACTGGGAGAGCGATGGGTGTACTGGAAGTGAGACACATTCCTTAATTACAAGTTCGGTCTCTGGTAAATCTAAATTCAAATTAAAGGAAGGCAAGCGATGAATTGGAGTTGGGTAATAAACACCAGATCCAACGCCTTTCTCACCAATTCGCTTCATAAATTCATCGCGAACTTTGGCATCGCCGCCAGCAATACGAATTGTGTATTGGTGGTAGGAGTGCGTCGAGTTCGTGGCAACATATGGAGTTATGACTCCCTTTAGATTCGCATCAAGGTAAGCGGCATTTTCTTGACGTTGTGCGGTCCAGCCGGACAATTTTGCTAGTTGTACTCGGCCAATTGCTGCGTGAATATCTGTCATTCGAGTATTGAAACCAATAACTTCATTCTGATAGCGAATCTCTTGTCCTTGATTTCTAAGGAGTCTTAGCATTCGGGCGATTTCTGCTGATTCAGTAACAACCATGCCGCCTTCACCAGCGGTCATATTTTTGGTTGGATAAAACGAGAATGAAGCAACGACGCCAAATTCACCGGAGTTTTTTCCGTTTAGTGAAGCCAAGTGACCCTGAGCAGCATCTTCAATTATTGCCACATCATGTTTCTTTGAAATTTCCGCAAAGCGGTCCATTGCCGCGATATGTCCATAAAGATGAACTGGCATGATGGCTTTGGTCTTCTTTGTAATTAAAGATTCGGCATGATTTGGATCAAGGTTAAAAGTTTTTGGGTCAATATCTGCAAAAACTGGAACGCCACCAGCGAGTACAACTGAGTTTGCGGTTGCAGCGAAAGAAAATGAGGGAACGATTACTTCATCACCTGGCTTGATTCCAGCGGCGATAAAACCGAGGTGAAGTGCTGAAGTTCCAGAGTTCATTGCTACGCAATGGCGGCCGCCAACGAATTTTGAGAATTCTTCTTCGAAGGCCGCTACCTCTGGGCCTTGTGCCAACATTCCAGAGCGAAGTACCCGATCAACCGCGGCGCGTTCTTCATCACCAATTATTGGTTTAGCTGCTGGAATCATTTAGGCGCTCGTCTCCGTCTTGTAAGTAAGTTGGTCTGGTCAGGTCTGGTCAGATTAGTTCAGCAGTTCTTCTAAAACGTTTGGTGAAACCTCTTGGTAGATTGAATTGGTCACTGGACAACGGAACTTATTATCTCCAATTGATACCAATGGTTGGCCGGCACGACCCACCCAACCGACTCTTTTTGCTGGGACTCCGACCACTAGAGCAAAATTTGGCACATCTTTAGCCACAACGGCGCCAGCTGCGACAAGTGCCCAAGCTCCGATTGAAACAGGTGCGATGCAAACGGCGCGGGCGCCAATACTCGCGCCATCACCAATCTTTACTCCTACTGCTTGCCAATCCGAACCACTCTTTATTGAGCCATCAATATTTACTGCCCGGGGGAATTGATCATTAGTTAGAACTGCTGCCGGTCCGATAAATACGCCGTTACCTAATTCTGCTGGTTCATAAACAAGTGCGTAATTTTGAATTTTGCAGTTGTCGCCAAGGCGAACGCCAGATCCGATGTAAGCACCACGGCCAACGATGCAATTCTTGCCAATAGTTACGCCATCTCTAACTTGAGCCAGATGCCAGATACTTGATCCATCGCCAATTATTGCGCTGGAATCTACATCTGCGCTTTCAACAATTTTTGCGGCCACATCGGAAGTCTACCTTGAGGTGGTTGTTGGAAAAGTCAGCTTGCCTACTGCGTGCGCAAAGGCGGCGTATTGCTCATCACTATTTAGCGCAGATTTTGCCCAGGAGAGCGCACTTTCGCGGAATTTAACCAATTTAAGGAATTGCTGATTATCCTCGCTCCATCCATTGAGAATTTTTGCAACATCACTTGCGCTATCAGCAGTGAGGCCGCCACCGCTTTGCTTAAGTAGTTCAACGCACCTTGGCAAAGAAGTCGAAATTGTTGCAAGGCCGGTTGCGGCATATTCATAAAGTTTGCTTGGAACTGCTTCAACAAAAGCTGGCGTTGGCTCTAACAGAGTGAGTCCAACCCAAGCACCTTGCGCAAACTTCCAAGATTCTTGCGGTGCTAGTCGGCCGTGAAAAACTACTCGATCTTTTGCCGAACTCGTTTTGAGCCAGTTAGCTACAAACTCACTGTCAGATTCTGAAATGTTTCCAACAATGTCGAAGTGCCAGCGGGGGGATAGTTCGGCAGTTTCTAACATCATTTGCAGGCCACGACTTTTGCGCACATCGCCAACATAAATCGCACGTGGCTCTGGCGCCATATCGCCACTATTTGTGAGTAAGGAATAGTCCGGCAAATTCTTTAAAATAAATCGATTCTTTGCCTTTTGCGGCGGCACTTGTGAATCAGCAACTGTAGTTAGGTCGGCTCGTGCTGCAGCAACGGTAGCCAACTTTGCAATAATTTTTGCCAAGAAGCCGACTAACCCTTTAGCCCAACTTCGATCCTTTAGTAATTGCGCGTAATCTTCATGAACATCAGCGATCATTTTTTGGCGGCGCAATTTAGTAACTAGATATGTAATTGGAAGTAAATCGGGAGCAACAACTAGTACGACACTTCCGGCAGCTTTAAAAGGGAGAATCAAATCGCGCAAAACTCTTGCGAACTTACGTTTTCCGCCTGGAGCGCGGTGAAAGGTTGCACCTTTAGGCGCATCATTAGAATGTCCCAAAGCCCAAATATCTACCGAAATATTGGCGCGTAATAGCGAATTTGTTAAGCGATGCATTCGAGCATCTGCAACGTTATCTGCCGAGCTCAAAATAGTAACGTGGCCACTTAGTAGTGCCATTACATATCCTCAAAGTTTGATGGAAGCGCACCAACATCTAAGAATTTTAGATACTGATCGACAATCGCATCTGGTTTACCCTTCGCCAACATTGTTCCCTTGTGCATCCAAATTGCGCTGTCACATAGCTCGTTGATGGTGGCGAGTGCGTGTGAAACAATCACAATAGTGCGGGCTTCTTTGCAGAGTTCGCGCATTCGATTGAAGGACTTCTCCTTGAATGAGGCATCGCCAGCAGATAGCGCTTCATCCAAGAGCAAAATATCTGGCGTCATATTTACGGCAACGCTAAAAGCAACGCGGCCATACATTCCACTGGAATAGGTGCGCACTGGCATATCAATAAAGCCATCAGGAAGCGCCGCGAAATCCGAGATCTCTTCAGTCTTGGCTTCGATCTCATCTCTGGTCATACCGGATGCCAAGCCACCTAAAATAATGTTATCTCGACCAGAAAGTGCCGGATTAAATCCAACGCCAAGTGCGAGCAAGGTTGAAATCTTTCCATTAACAATTATGCGGCCTTCGGTAGGTGGCAAAATTCCAGCGATAGAACGCATCAGAGTTGATTTACCAGCACCATTAGCGCCGACTATGCCGAGTACCGAACCGTGTGGCACATCAAGAGTTAAATGTTTAACCGCTTCGACAACTCGAGTGCGGACTCGTTCGCCTTTACTTGCGCGCATCACCGCATTTTTTAGCGTGCGCTTTGTATCAACATTAATTTTGTACTTAATCGAAAGATCTTCGATTCGTACTGCTAGTTCCTCGGGCATTACAACCGGAGCTTTAGATGCGTACCGCAAAGTCGCGCTCCCTTGATATGAAGAAATAACCGCCAAATAAGATTGCGAAAGCGGCCCAGAAAAGTGAACCTAAAATTATGGTTAGCGAAGGCGATTTACCGTTTATCCAAACATCGGAGTTAGCCGACAGGACGGGTCCGAGTGGATTTAAGTAGATTGCCATTTTATGCCAGCCGTGGAGCATGGATGGTTGCCAAAGAATTGGTGAGAGGTAGAGCCAAATTCTGGTCATGTAAGTCAATAATTTATTGGTATCTCGAAAGTAAACATTCATTGTTGCGAATAACAGCGCTAAACCAAAACCTGTCAGCCCAACCATTAAAACAATGAAAGGAGCCCAAAGATAATTCCAAGTGAGCCCGGGTACTTGGGTCGCTGGAAAGAATTGCTTGCCAACAACTATTACAAAAATATAAACTGGAATTGTTGGAAGAAATTGTTGGAATGCTGAGATAGTGCTTGAAAATGGCAGCAACGCTCTTGGGAACGCTTGGTTGAGAATTAAGCGCCCGCCCGCAGTAATTGATTGGGCGCCTGCAGAAATACAATTCTGGGCAAAGTAAAAAGTGAATAAGCCGATCAAAATATGTGCCAGCGTAGTTAGTCCAAGATTTTTGCTGCTGCTCCCGCGAATCACAGTTACCAATAAAAAGTAAACCACTGCTAGTAATAGTGGATTTAGAACGAGCCAAACTTTTCCAAACTTTGAATCTAAATATTCTGCCTTGTCCGCAAACCTGGCAAGTTCAGTTGCAAAAGCCCGGCGCTTCCAGAACTCCTTGAAGTAAGGAACCAGCGGAGGTAGGGCTGCTTTATGTGGCTCGAAGACTTGAATCTTCGACACGAAATCTGAATTTTTAACTGGCCCCGGCATGCGGCTAAGTCTGCCATTAACAGGTCAAGTAATGCACAGTTTCGCCAACGCGTCAGGCGCACACCGCATGGATACGGGCAATATTCGCGTAATTGTTCAAGTACTAGCTAGCAGAAACTCTGCCGGCGTTGGAAATTAACTTGAATAAGATAGAAAAGGCTAAAAAATGAAGAAGTTAATCATCGCATCTGTGATCAGTGCGTCACTAGTGATCCCAGCCACTGCTGTGTTCTCTGAAAATATTGCACTTGCAGCCACTGGCGGAGTAAAGGCAGTAACTCCAGCCAATCCATTAACCACAACAGGCTCTCTTACAGCACCTGTAACAGCACCTGTAACACCAGCAATCGCTGGCGAACTAACTACAACACCTATGAAGGTTGTTGGAGTCTCAGCGAAGAAAGCTGCGACCAAAAAAGTTGCAGTCAATAAGTCTGTTGCAAAAAAGTCTGTTGCAAAAAAGGCTGTTGCAAAAAAGGCTGTAGCGAAGAAAGTAGCCGCAAAAAAGACTGTCGCCAAGAAAGCAACAGTTCGTAAGAGCGTGGCCAAGAAGCGGATCCGCAAGAGCGCGCTCCGTAAGTGAATCAAGTAAATCACGTGAATCAAGTAAATCACGTGAATCTAGTAAATCAAGTAAATACAGCTAAGAAGTAAATAAGCAGATTCAAACGATGCAATCGAGGTTGGGCGTAAGTGCTAGCCCTTCCTCAGATTGCTAGCCAAATTCAGGTTCCTTGTATTTGAGAGTTATCGGGTGTAACTTCAATTTAGCAGGGCAAATAGTCAAGTTCTAAAAATTGATTAGCGGCAATTGTGAAGTGGATCGGAGAAGTAATGGAGATCGTAATTCATGCAAGAAATGCCAACCTAGCCGAGGACTTTAGGGAGATAGTGAAAACAAAACTTCTATCACTAGACCGATTTAAGGTTTTAATTGAAGGAATAAAGTTAGAAGTTCGTCACGAATCAAATCCAAGATTTGGCAAGAGTTCCCATACCGTTCTCTTAACTAGCCATGGCGCTGGACCATTTCTACGCGCCGAAGGTTCTGGGTTTAACGACCTGGCTGCCTTTGACGCCGCTGTAACAAGTTTAGAACTGCAGATTCGCAAGGTGCACGAGAAGTCCAAAGATATTGACCACCAAAGCGTGCGAAAGAGTAAGTAAAAAAATTATTTAATTTTTACCGAGACTTTGGCAAGTGCATCAAGAATGTCGGTCGCTACGACCGGAGCCAAACTCTTTGCGGCTAGTGCGCCGGCCAAACCATGGAGTTTCACCGATTTTGCAACAACTTGAATAGTCTCTGCCAAATTTTCAGGGTGCCAGCTGGCTAGCATTGAACCGATGAGACCGGCCAAAATATCTCCAGTTCCAGCAGTTGCTAATTCACTGCCGCCAGAAGTATCAACTATCGATGTTCCATCTGGCCCAGCAATCACAGTGTTATGACCCTTTAGAACAACAATCACATGTAACTTCTTTGCCATCGCAATAGCTACATCTTTGCGAGCTAGGGCAAGCTTGCTTCCGGTGCCAGTAATTTCAAATCCAAGTTTCTTTGCTTCACCTGCGTGTGGCGTGATTATCGTGAAAGGGGTGTTGGAATTTGTTGCAATTCCCATTACTTCGCCATCTAAAACTAAGAACTTGGATTCTGGAAAATCAAAACTTCGACTCAGCTTTGGTGCGCCAGAACCAATTACCCAGCAATCTCCATCAAATTCCGAAGCTTTTGTAATCGGCACAACATCTGGATAAGCAGAGATTACTAAGCGCGAAGGTTCATCTTCACGTCTCAAATAATTTATATAGCCAGCACCACCACGTCTTGCCCCGCCAACACATAGAACTGCCGCGCCGGGATACTTGGCACTACCAGCAAGAATTGCCACTTTCCCGTGCGAATATTTTGTGGCAGCGCTATCAAGGGCGCGCAGTAAGCGTTTTTGCTGGATGCTCATACCGCAACAATGCCATACTCGGTTAGTGAATTGGTTAAGAACACAACGTCGAAAATATCGCAGGTGGCGCCAAGAAGTGCGCGCTATGCGTGAAGTCGTTGCAGTAGCGAAAAGTGCACGCAGAAATTTAAGTGCCAACCCTCAAATATTTATTGGTCCAACAAATTCTGCCGGCCAGGCAAGTAGTTGGGCGCGCGCGCTAACTGCATCGGGTTTGCCCGCTAAGTCGATGCGAATTGTGAATGCAGATGAAGAGTTTTTTAGTGCAGATATAAGTTTGGCACGATTGGATTGGGTTAAGTTTTCCAGTCGGTTAAAGTTAGCGAATCAGATCGGTGCAGAATTTTCTGCCGTTCTTTTAGAATCAATCAGACCACTATTTGCGCTTAAAGTTGATAAATCATTTAATGCGATAAACGCCATCCAGGATTTAAAGCTTTTAAGGCGAGTCGGGAAAAAAGTTGCAGTTGTGTTTCATGGCAGTGACATCCGAGATATGGATTACCACGCCTCAGTAAATCCGTTTTCGCCATATCGCAACGCAGGATCAGATGCTGATGCCGTAAAAGTTCGTTCGACCGAGGCAAGGTCGGTAATTCCAGCGCTGCGCAGAGCAAGAGTACCTATTTTTATTACAACACCAGACTTATTTCACGAAGTCCCAGATGCAACTTGGCTTCCTCTGAGTATTAATCTCGAACCATATTTTAAAATTGCTGAAGGATTTCCAGCCTTTGCCCATAACGCGCCACCTCGCGTTCTCTACCTTCCTAGTAAGTCCTGGGTTAAGTCAGCTGAAATTATTGAACCAATATTAAGAAAATTAGATGGCGAAGGAGTAATCCAATGGGTTCGCTCCGATCGGGTAAGCAATGATGCGTTGCCACAATTACTAAGCACCTGTGATGTGCTTGTCGATCAATTTATCGGAATTGTTGGCGCCCTTCCCGTAGAAGCGATGGCAGCTGGTCGAATGGTTCTTACGCACCTAGAAGAGTGGGCTTACGAAAAAATAGCGAAGCCACCCGTGACTGAGATAACTCCAGAGAGCCTTGAGCGCGTTTTGCGGGAACTAAAAATTGATAGCGAGCAAATATCTGCTGGAACGGCCTACGTTACAAAGTGGCACGATGGAACCATGAGTTCTAAATTGCTTCGCGAAAAATTGCTCCCTAAGAAATAGCGGCAATTTAGTAAAGAAGCGTACGATGATGAAGTGAGCAAAATTGGAAGTGGATTGCTTGAAGGTTGGTGGATGTTCTTTGACACTTTCTGGGCTTTGGTTTTGGGATTCACGCTATCTGGCTTAATCCAGGCTTTTGTATCTCGCAAGCGAATGCGTGAGTTGTTAGGCGACCACAAACCTAGAACAGTGGCCCGGGCATCAATCTTTGGCATGGTTAGTTCATCATGTTCATATGCCGCAAGTGCGCTAGCAAAGAGTTTATTTGCCAAAGGAGCGGACTTCACGGCCTCGATGATATTCATGTTTGCAAGTACAAACTTAGTTATAGAACTTGGTTTAGTAATTTGGATATTGATTGGTTGGCAATTTGCAGCAGCTGAGTTCGTTGGCGGCTTAGTCATGATCACCTTGTTGGCGTTACTAATTCCAAGGTTGATACCAACTCAAATGATCGCCTCGGTAACTCAAAGTTCAATGGAAATTGAAGATTCTGGTGAGATGGGTGTTGCTTCGAAAGCAAATATTCGAGACGCGGCCGGATACACCATTGGTGATTTCACGATGCTACGAACTGAACTTGTTATCGGCTTCATAGTGGCGGGCTTGGCATCGACGCTAATTCCAACAAGTTTTTGGAATAGCCTATTTCTCACTGGTCATGGCTTTATAGCTTCAGTAGAAAATGTTGTAATCGGACCAGTCATCGCATTCATTAGTTTCGTTTGCTCGGTTGGAAACGTCCCACTTGCTGGTGCACTTTGGAATGGTGGTATTTCCTTTGGTGGAACAATCTCATTCATCTTTGCCGACCTGGTCGCTCTTCCACTTGTGCTGATCTATCGCAAGTATTACGGAACCAAATTAGCCATTCGCCTCACCTTGGTCTTTTGGCTTGTAATGTCACTAAGCGGCCTTATAACAGAGTACTTATTTAAGTTGGTGGCTGTAACACCACAGATGCACACAATGGTTATGGGTCAAAAGCACTTCGGACTTAATTTCACTACAGTTCTTAATTTCATAGCCCTTGCGATTCTAATTCTCGTTTTCTGGCTCTATAAGACTCGGGGCAATTCCGATTTAAATAGTGGATATGCCAAGGATTGGGTATGTGGCATGCAAGTGGAGATCGCAAATGCTGCAGCAACATATGTTTATCAGGGCAAGAGTTACTATTTTTGTATGCCTGGATGTATGGAGAGTTTTGCTGCTGAGCCAGAAAAGTATTTGGCGTCAATTAAATAATCGAACTACTTGCCTGGGCAAGTAAAGCCAAATTCCTGCTGCACCGCCGCTGGTGTAATTCCACAACCAACAGTTGCAGTACCGAAATCGCTGATTACCCATTTATTGTTTACGTAATGCGCCCAACCATAGGCTGGATCGGTAACTGGTAGATATGGAATCGATGTAAAAATTATCCAAGTTCTATCCACCTTAGAAAATCGAGTATTTACTATTGCGGCAAAGTAATCATCAACACCTTGTTGCAGCCGAGATATTTGCACCGCTATAACACTTGGAACCGGTGAACCGCCCGAATAATTATTTACATCTTGTTTGAACTTAGTTGGGTATTGACCCAGAATCGTCCAAGGAACAACTACTTGCGCAAATTCACCAGGTGCGTAATTTGGCCACTTAACGCTCCAACCAGCTTCGGTGGCAACACCCAGCGGGAATGGCCGATCTATTTGGGCAGAAACTTTTGCGAAATCCCAATTTATTAACTTGGGATGCTTGGCATCAAATTGGGTCATAAGAAGTTTTATACCGTCGCGCAATTTTGAATCATCCGGGCGCTCATTACCTGTAGGCAATCCGCAACTAGTTAGCACCAGTGCAAGAAGTACGACTGGAATAATCCAGCGTGATTTACTTTTCGTTTTCGCTCCCATTTGAGGTGAATGCTACGCCTATTGACGCAATGTGCAGTTTTCCAGGCTAATTAGCGATCACTAGTTCACTAGATCACCCGAGCAGCTGGAATCGTGGAATAGAAACTTTAGATTTATGGTTCTATAATTACGCTTAATACCGATCTTCCACAAAAGGGGAACACACTCGTGCCAGCAGTAACCGTTTCTGACATAACCGTGTTGCCGCGGGTAATTTCGCAGCCCAATTCCCGCCCTCGCCGCGTAATCAGCGTAACCACTGCGCCGCAAGGTTTTGAAGGTGAAGGTTTCCCAGTTCGACGAGCATTTGCCGGCGTCGATATCGCGCTGCTTGACCCTTTCATTCACTTAGACCAAATGGGTGAAGTGGAATATGCGCCAGGTGAACCAAAGGGAACGCCATGGCATCCACATCGTGGCTTTGAAACAGTTACTTACATTATTGATGGCATCTTTGATCATAAAGATAATCACGGTGGCGGCGGAACAATTACCAATGGCGATACCCAGTGGATGACCGCGGGCGCTGGAATTTTGCATATCGAAACTCCACCAGAACATTTAGTGATGAGCGGTGGCTTATTTCATGGTTTCCAACTCTGGGTAAATCTTCCTGCAGTTAAGAAGTGGTCCACTCCGGGTTATCAAGATTTGCGTGCATCAGAAGTTGCACTACTAGCTTCACATGATGGTGGATCCTTGCTTCGAGTTATCGCTGGTGAAGTTGCTGGACATGTTGGACCAGGCTCTACCCAAACACCTATGACAATGGTTCATGCAACTATTGCGCCCGGGGCCGAACTCCGCTTGCCTTGGAAGAAGAGTTACAACGCGCTTGTTTACACACTTAATGGTCACGGAACTATTGGCGATGCCGGACAACCAATTCACTTTGGGCAGCTTGCAGTACTTGTTGATGGCGATGATCTAGTAATTCGCGCCGATGAAAATCAGGAATCTCGCTCACCACAAATGGATGTTCTGATCTTAGGCGGGGAACCAATTCGCGAACCTGTTGCTTGGATGGGGCCATTCGTTATGAATACTAAGGCCGAAGTTTTGAAGGCTTTTGACGACTTTCAAAAAGGTCTACTTGGAACTGTTCCAGCAGAACACATCAAGCCAGTAAAGCCACTTGTTAGATCTGGTGAAGGTTCAAAGCTAAGTAATAACACAGCAAATAACGCTGACATTCGTGAGGTGCATGGCGCACCCAAAGAAGTTGTTGAAGGTAATAACTAACTAACTAATTACCAAACTTAATAACTTAAAGGTTCTTAAGTGCGCTTACTACTTTAGTCAGGGAATCCTTAGCATCACCAAAGAGAAGCGTAGTTTTTGGCTCGTAGAGCAAATCATTTTCAATTCCAGCAAAACCTGGGCGCATCGAACGCTTTAAGAAAATTACATTGCCAGCAAGTCCAACATCCAGAATTGGCATCCCATAAATTGGGCAACCAGGGGTGGTCTTTGCTGCTGGGTTAACGACGTCGTTTGCACCAACAACTAGAACAACATCTGTTTGTGGGAAGGTTGGGTTGATCTCTTCCATTTCAACGAGTTGCTCATAAGGAACATTTGCTTCTGCTAAGAGGACGTTCATGTGTCCAGGCATACGACCTGCTACTGGGTGAATTCCATATGCAACATCAATACCTTTAGCAGTCAAAAGATCGGCAAGTTCGCGAACCGTATGTTGTGCTTGCGCAACAGCAAGTCCAAAACCAGGAACTATTACTACGCGCTGGGCATAGTTAAGAAGAATTGCCACGTCATCTGGTGAACCAGATTTAACTGGACGAGCTTCACCGGCCTCAGTAGCTGCTTGCGGCTTTGCAGTGAAAGCACCAAAGAGAGTTCCGAAAAGGGAGCGACCCATTGCTGCTGCCATTAACCGCGTAAGAATTGTTCCCGAAGCGCCAACTAGGGTTCCCGCAACAATTAGCAAAGTGGAATCCAAAACATAACCACCAGCAGCCACTGTTAAACCAGTGAAGGCATTTAGAAGTGAGATGACGATTGGAACGTCGGCTCCGCCAACAGGTAGCACGAACAGAACGCCAAATAGCAAGGAGAGCGCGCCCATAATTGCAAGCGGTGTATTGCCGCCAGAATTTACAACCCAAACTCCAGTACCAAGTACGCCGACCAATGTTGCTGCGATAACAAAACGTCCGCCTGGAAATACAACTGGGCGTGTGGTCATGATCTCTTGAAGTTTTAAGAAAGTAATTACTGAACCAGAGAAGGAAACCGAACCAACTACAACTGTGAAAACAGTGGCAATGGTGGATGCGGTATCTCTGGCGCTGTTGTTGCTTAATGAAAGGTATTCAACGATCGATACCAGCGCGGCTGCCCCGCCACCGACTCCGTTGAAAAGTGCAACAAGTTGTGGCATCTGGGTCATCTGAATGCGACGAGCAGCAGGAACACCAACAATCACTCCGAAAGCGATTGCGCCTAATATTAAAAAGGTATTGTGATGAACTTTCTGTGCTGGATCAAAGAAGACAACAATTGTGGCGAGAGTTGCACCTGCAGCACCGATCAAATTTCCCCGGCGAGCAGTTTTTGGTGCAGATAGACCTTTTAGCGCCATGATGAATGAAACCGCAACGGCAAGGCCGATTAGTGCATAGAGATTGTTATTCACTTCTTGCCTCCTTTGCCCTTGAACATCTCGAGCATGCGGTCAGTAACGACAAATCCGCCGACCATATTTATTGTCGCAAGAACGATTGCAGCAATCGAGAGTGAGGTGGAAAGAACTGTTGTGCTCTTGTCGGCCACCATAATCGCGCCGAAGAGAATGATTCCGTGAATCGCATTTGCACCAGACATCAGCGGTGTGTGAAGTGTGGTTGATACTTTAGAGACCACTTCAAATCCAATAAATATTGAGAGTACGAAAATTGTTAAAATAACGATGGAGTGACTCACTTCTTGGCTCCTAGCTCTGGTGTGCGACGCGCGCCATTGAAGGTGAGGGTTGCAGCATCAATAATTTCATCAGAAAAGTCTGGAATTACCTCGCCGGTTGGTTTTCCATCCACCGACTTGGTCATCAAGAGCAGCAAGTTCACGACATTTCGTGAGAACAACATTGATGCGTGGTACGGCAACTGACTTGGTACATCTTTACCGCCCCAAATTACGACGCCATTTGAAGTAGTAATTGTTTCGCCAGGCTTTGAGCCTTCAACGTTGCCACCAGTTTCTGCCGCAAGATCAACAATCACTGCGCCAGATTTCATTGCGCCAACCATCGCACCAGTAACAAGTCTTGGTGCAGCGCGACCTGGAACAGCCGCTGTAGTTATGACAACATCTGCTGCCGCCAGATAAGGGGTAAGAAGTTCACGCTGCTTGGCCGCACGTTCTTCAGTCATCTCGCGGGCATAACCGCCAGCACCTTCGAGTGCTTCTAATTCAAGGGTAATAAATTTGGCGCCCATGGATTTAACTTCGTCCGCAGATGAGGCGCGCACGTCATATGCGCTGACAACTCCGCCGAGTCTTTTTGCTGTTGCAATTGCTTGAAGACCAGCAACACCTGCACCGAGCACAACAACTTGTGCTGGAGTAACTGTTCCAGCAGCGGTCATAAGTAATGGGAAGAAACGTGGCGAAAGTTCGGCTGCAACGAGAGAGGCCCGATAGCCAGCGCAAAGAGCTTGTGAAGTGAGGGCATCCATTGATTGCGCGCGAGAAATGCGAGGAACTAATTCAAGGGAGAGCGCAGTAACACCAGCGCTAGCAGCAGCTTCAATTGAATCAACCGATGTGGTTGGTGAAAGGAATGAGATTGTTAGGGCGCCTTTTTTCAGCGACTTCATC
>Ga0194038_1000207_pt1 | contig 25063 bp, 24 predicted proteins | sample JunL226m_MetaG_FD_148630 | JGI IMG/M metagenome (GOLD analysis project Ga0194038, IMG submission 148630) | Anoxic zone freshwater microbial communities from boreal shield lake in IISD Experimental Lakes Area, Ontario, Canada - Jun2016-L227-6m | ecosystem: Environmental > Aquatic > Freshwater >... | reverse complement strand
GGCATTGACCGTCTGGATAGCAGCGTCGAGGAAATGAGTTGTATAGGAAATAATCGGAGAATAAGCGCCAATATAAAGGGTGCCGTCCGTGCCAAACGGTGCGGACCAACCGTAGTAAATCACCTGAACCGGAGATTCTTTGTCTGTGATATGAATGTCTGTTATTGTAAATAAACGCAAAAGGCGGTTCACATTTATGACCGATGCACCCGAGTAGCCGGCTGGCATAATATCCGTCCTTTTAACCAAAGAGAGACCGGGTCCTTCCTGCCACGCGCTGTAACCGAAAATATCGTACAGAGAAATATCCGCCGGGGAAATCTGAGGCGTGTTCAAAGACAATGCCACGGGTGCAACCGTTTTCTGAACTGTCGTGAAAACATCCACAGCAATCGGGTATGATCCCATGATAACCGATACGACATTGGAGTATTGGCTTACTCCTGAACTATCAAGGGACTGAACCGCCACATAGAAGGCGGAGCCGGCTGGAAGTTCACCACCCGACAAGTTTCTTTGAGTTCCCATATCAACGCTAACGAGGGAGGCCGGACCCGTATAGGGCATTGGGGCAAAAGTCAGAGTATAACCCGTTGCGCCTGCGACTTCGGACCAGGAAATGTACACCCAACTCCCATTCGTGACGCTTAATACCGGGGGTTGAGGCTGAGCATAAGCTGTCGCTGATATCAAAAGCATAAAAGCACAGGCCATTACAATAAAATATCTTTTCAATTTCATACAGTTCTCCTTTGTTATTATGTTAATTGCTTAAACATCCTTTAAACTGTCACAATCTCATCATCAATGTTAACCTGTTCTTGTTGTCTTCCCGCTGGTAGATAATGGATTCCGCCAAGTTATTGATGATTCTCAGCCCCAGTTCATCGGGCAACCGTTTTTTGTCAAGCGGGTTTATTGCTTCCCCCGTGTTTTCAAATACAAGCTCCAGACTCTCTTTCTTTTCAGAGTATGCAAGTTTCATATCCAGAATCGTTGAGTGCAGGAATGGATTGTAAATCTGGAGCATCTCTTCAACAAGCAGCAATACATTGTGTCTGGTTTTCCTTGGTAGTATTTGTTTTTCACAAAAGATTTCTATTTCGGCATTCAGGGCATACAAATCATAATCAGGAGAGCTGATATGATAGTTGAGACTGCGTATCCTGTTGATAAAAGCTATGGTCCTTTCTTTTTGAGGATTCTCGAATATTTGCTGCGGCGTACCTTCTTCATAGATAAGTCCCTCGTCCATATACAACACCCGGTTTGATACATCACGCGCAAAATCCATTTCATGGGTGACAATCGCCATGGTCATGCCATCTTTGGCAAGGCGGCGTATAACAGACAGCACCTCGCTTACCATGGTCGGATCAAGCGCCGAGGTCGGCTCGTCAAAAAGAATGATCTCAGGGTCCATCGCCAGGCAACGTGCAATGGCCACGCGCTGTTTTTGTCCTCCGGAAAGCTCATCAGGAAAGCTGTCTGCTTTCTCTGCAAGCCCTACCAGTTTTAGAAGCTCCATGGATTTGTCTTTCGCATCCTTCTTGCTCATCCTCAGCAGCTTGGTCTGTCCGATAGTCAGGTTTTCCAGCGAGGTAAGATGAGAGAAAAGATTAAACGACTGAAATACCATGTTCATCTTCTGCCGGACTTTGGGCACATCGGTCTTTTGGTCCAGAATATCAATCCCGTCGATATAAATTGAGCCGCTGCTCGGGCGATCAAGCAGGTTAAGACAGCGCAAAAAGGTACTCTTGCCGGTACCGGAAGGGCCTATGATGGAAATCACCTCACCTTTTCTGATTTCAATAGTGATATCTCTAAGAACGACAAGATCGCCAAACTTCTTGGAAAGATGCTCTACCTTTATCATGCGTTGCTCACCTTTCTTCTTTTGAATTTAGGGTCGGTTATCCGTTCCACATACTCAAGTGACTGCATGAGAAACCACGATATTAAAAAATATAGAATCGCTACCATAACCAGTGGAAAGAACGCATCAAAGGTGCGGCTGCGTACGATGTCACTTGCCTTTGTCAGATCCTGTACCGCTATGTAGCCGACTATCGAGGTCATCTTCACCAGGGAAATGAATTCGCCTTTATAGACCGGCAGAATCCGCCGCACAGTCTGAGGCAGGACAATGTAGAAAAATGTTCTGACCCTGCTAAACCCCATGGCGATGCCTGCTTCGGTTTGACCTTTGTCCACACCCTCTATACCGGTTCTGAATATTTCGGCTACATAAGCAGCAAAATTCATCCCAAATGCAATAATCGCTACAAGTACCGGATCAATATTTATCGAAGCAAATACGACATAGAATATCAGCATCAGAACCACCAGCACCGGGGTCCCCCGCAAAATGGAGATATATATCTTGGCGGGCAAACTAAGCACTGTTTTTTTCGACATTCTCATAAAGCAGACAAGCGCACCCAGCAGTGTGCCAAAAACGGTGGCCAGTACGGAAATGAGAACTGTGGTTTTGAGTCCGTTCAAAATGAGTATATAACGTTCTTCATGGATTATGTTGCTGTGAAAGCTGTTGGCGATGCTTTTAAAGAAAGGTAATGACATGGTGCTTGTCGCGCTGGCTTTTTTGACAAACAGAACTTGGGCATTGGCAAAATAAGGTTGTGTGAAATCCACCGATTTTCTGCGTTCGTCGGTTGCTGTCATTCCTGTGACGATCATATCTACCTTGCCTGATTGCAGAGCGGGTATCAGAGCCATGAATCTCATGTTTGAAAATTCAACAGGTCTCTGCAGTTTGGCGCCGATGATTCTGGCAAGCTCTCCGTCATGACCGGTCACTCTGCCGTTTTTGTCCACAAAACTGAACGGTTCCCGTGTGGCGCTCACTCCTATTTTTAGAAGCTTGCCTTCCGTTGGAAGGGTGATGTTCATTTCTTTATATGGGGACAAATCCGCCTTGAACCAACGATTCTTCATGGATTCCAGAGTGCCATCCGCCTTCAGTTCGTCAATAATATTGTTCAGCGTCGCCAGCAGATCATCATTACCTTTTTTTAGCGCAATGGCGGTATCCTCATTTTGAAGAGGCTCTGGAAGATACCAGAATTCCGGATTCAGCTTTGATACCTGAATTGCAGTGGGGAATGCTGTAATGACTGCATCCAGTTGCCCTGATTTCATGGCTGCAACGCTGTCCATGACATCATCGAAGCTTTTGACCTGGGCATTCGGAAACTTTGCTGCTGCAATAGCTTCACCTGTTGAACCGGTCATCACGCCGATTTTTGCATTTTGGGCATCATCAAAACTTGTTATTGCATTTTCAGTCTTGCTGCACCCTGTAAAAACAGTAACAAACATCAATCCTGCGAATACCAATAGTGCTGACTTTTTCATGTATAAAACCAGTGTTAAGGGTTAAATTTAATATTTACCGTGAGTAGGGGCGACCGGCCGGTCCCTACCACCTTTGCGTCTTCGCGTGCGAAACAATTTCATTCATGGGGGCGGCATAGACCATGTTATGAGCGTTTATAGATACCTGGTATGGTCCATGCGGTGGAAATACCCACAGACTGAAGGTACCTTATGCCGTCTGCAACATGTCGGCCCACGGTGTCCACGCCATGTGAATCATCCCCCGGAGCGACGGGAATTGCCATTTCGCGGACTTTTTCCAGAATGGGACGGCAGAGATATGGCTCCTTGGCGCCTTTCAGCAGCGCCCGAACATTTAAATCCAGCGTCAGCCCTAGTGATTCAACAGCTTTTAGATTGCGACAGATGCGTTCCCATACGGCCGGTGTTTTCAAGCGGGAAGGGTAATCTGGATCAAATATCCGGATCAGATCAAAATGTCCCACCACAGAAGGTTTTAACTTCTGAATCATATCATACTGCAAATCGAAATAGGCTGCATACATATCCACGATGCCGCCGCATGCCGATACCGCCCTGGCGTATTCGGATGGATTCATGTCGATAGGAATATCCGCAACATGGTGTACCGATCCCACGACATAATCCGGATGAAACCGATCCCGAAGCTGAATGGTATAGTCAACAGCGCCCTGATACGCCTCGGTTTCCATGCCTACAAAAATGGTCAGTTCGCTACTGTATGCTGCCTGCAAGCTCCGGCAGTGCGCCATATACTGGGCAAATCGCTCCAGCATGGCGCTTGCAGTCAGCCCCGCCGAGCGTTCATCCGGATATAGAAAGCTATCAGAAGTTGGCGGGATATGTTCGGTAATGCCGACCCAGGCAAATTGCTGGTTATGGTATGCCTTTACGATATCATCCAGGGAATCCCGTGCGTGCTGGCAATATTCACCGCTGTGGCCGCCGTGGACCGACACGAAGGGGGGCAGTGCTTCTGATTGTTGATTGTTATATGGAATCATAGGCTGTTCCATAGCCGGAAAATGGTCTTCCGTCAACTGTCAAATGGACAGACGGTTCCCTGACAGATCCGGATCACTTGGCATGAAAGATTGAAAAGACCGCAGCATTCGGGTCTGGCAGGGGCGACCGGCCGGTCGCCCCTACTTGGCGGGGTATCTGACAGAGTGTATAGATGCCTCAGCAGATAAAAATACACGGATCGCTTGTTACCAAGCTTCAGTTTGGGAACAAGTTGCAATGCTTTTGTACAAATTACAAATAGAATTGACAAATAATGTGAATTACCTTAACATCCTGTCATGATTGAACGAACAGTACACGATACCCTCAATCGTCTGGTCAATGGATTCCCGATTATTGCTATCACCGGCCCACGACAGTCATACAAGAAGACCATTGCCATGAAAGCTTTTCTGGACAAATCTTACCTGTCAAAGAACATTTTTTCGTGTATTTCGTGTATTTCGTGGTTTAAAAGTAGGGGCGACCGGCCGGTCGCCCCTACTCAAGGTAGAAATAGATCAACGACTTTCAAACAATGAATTTACCAGGCTGTCATGACACAAAGTAAAAAATGTCCATTTTTTATCCGCTCGAAAATATGGTTTGAAGACGGTTCGGGAGAGGTGATCTTTGGTCTGGGGCGTCTTAAAATGTTGGAAGCCATTGAGCGACATGGCTCGATTCAGGCGGCTGCAAAAGAGCTGAAAATGAGTTATCGCGCCTTATGGGGAAGAATAACTGCTACGGAAAGCCGGATGGGTCGGCTGCTTTTGACCCGAAACATCGGCGGTGCATCTGGTGGTGGCTCTCAGTTAACCCCTTTTGCAATAAATCTGCTGGAAATTTTTCGGGATGTTCACCGGCGCATCGCCATGGAATCGGACCGACTGTTTCAGGAGGAAATCCTTCCCGAAATCACCTATACAGACGGATGATATATTGATAATGGCGGAAAATCCATGTCAGTAAAGATTTATTCACTTAGCACCTGTAATTACTGTAAATCCACCCAAAACAAGGAGGCGATTGGACTCTAATGCATACCGAAAAACTTTATGAAATGCTCAAAAAGGTTCAGGAGCCAAAAGGCTATTATTTCAACGATGACACCGAAAGGGTGACGGATATGATGAAGGCCCTTCTGGTCAATAAGGAGCGGTATGGCTACATGGTCTGCCCCTGCCGCCTGTCTTCGGGAAACATTGAAAAGGACAGGGACATCATCTGTCCCTGTGTTTACCGCAGCGAAGATGTTGCGGCTTATGGGAGCTGTTACTGCAATCTTTACGTGTCCAGAGAATGGAATGAGGGCAAAATCTCCCGCGAATATATTCCGGAACGCAGACCCGTAGAGAAAATGTTTTAGTACTGAAAAAATTTAACATGGTCAGTCTTATCTTTGGGCCAGGATGGACAGGATAATGGAAAATACAGGATAGAAAGTTGGGGCGGTTCAAGGTATATCTTGCAGCAGCTTCTATATTCATGTTACGGGAAGCATGGATTGATACGAGAGAAATACAGGAAAGCCAACCATGAACCAAAGGAGGCAGTTATGGATTTCAAGGATGTTATGTACCAGCGCCGGGCAGTCAATTTTTTTGATCCTGAACAGCCTGTTTCAGATGCGTTGCTGCGGGAGCTTGTTGAAACCGCAGCAAATACTCCATCGAGCTTTAATCTTCAGCCCTGGAATCTGATCGTGTTAAGGGAGCCGGAAAGCAAAGGTCGTTTGGAAAAGCTGGCATGGAACCAGTCCAAGGTCAGTGAAGCGCCGGTGGTATTGATTGTGCTTGCTGATCGCAGTGGATGGAAGGAAGGCCATTCGGTTGTTGAACGGAATTTTCAGGAAATGGTTCGGTCCGGCTCCATGACTGTCGAGCAGAGGGAATGGTTCCTCGGAGCATGCGGCAGCCTGTATGGCGCAAGTGAAGAACGGCAGCAGGCATTTGCCTGTAAGAACACGGGGTTCTTTGCCATGTCCCTTATGCTGTCGGCCAAAAATATGGGTCTCGACACTCACCCTATGGATGGTTTTGATATGGAAGGGGTGAGAAAAGCGTTTCAGATTCCGGACAATTTTTGGATACCTCTGCTTCTGGCAGTCGGATATTTCCGCAAGGATAAGGAGCTGCTGCCGCCAAAATGGCGTAAGTCATATACGGATATCGTTGTGAGTTTTTAATTGTTTTGCAGGTTTTTGCAGGTTCCCTTCAACAAAAGAGGCAGCATACCATTTTTTTTCGAAGGGAATCTGGCAATGATGGATATAATGGCTCAGAAAATAGAGACCGAGGATTTATCTGGTGTTGACAAGGGATTGGTCGCGATGTTTCTTAAAATGTCGCCAGAGGAACGGTTGCGATCCAACGATAATGCAGTGCGCGCGATTCTGGAGTTAAGAAGTGCCTTCAGGAGTCAAAAAAACAGCAGGTGCAGATCTCAGTACACTACTTGAGGGACTGGCGGAGACAGGTGTTGAATTCATTCTTGTTGGCGGTTTGGCTGCGGTTGTGCAGGGCTCTCCGGTTACAACGATGGATGTGGACATTGTTCATAGCCGATCTTCCGATAACATCACCCGGTTGACAGGGTTTCTCAAATCAATTGGCGCAGTTTACCGTCGGCCAGATGATAAAGTTATCGAGCCAACGGAAACCGATTTATCGGAGATGGGTCACAATCTTTTTACGACCATATTGGGACCTGTTGATGTTCTGGCATTTATTGAAGAGAGAAAAGTCTATGAAGACCTGCTTGAACATACGGTGGAAATTCCGTTCAGAGGTCATATCATTCGAGTTCTGGACCTTAAAATGCTGATTGAACTGAAACGGATGTCCAGTGATCCCAAAGACAGGCAACGGCTTTCTGTTCTTGAAGAAACATTAAGACAAATATATCAACAGCAGTGATTAAATGGTTCGGACCGGTGCCATGACATGAGAGCAATCGCTGTCGTACTATGAAAATTTAACTCCGGCAAGCCATATGGACTGGCGGTTCCCACACAAAAAGAGTTTTGAGGCCTTGCGAACTGCATCTGTTGTTATCCGGCAATCAATGCCATGTATTTTTTGGATACGGTTTATAATAAGTTATTGAATATATAATAAATGGACAGCTAAATCTCATCTTTCCCTCATGGCTAACGGGGGCGAATTCATGAAAGGAAAAAAACTCATGTCAGTACCTACGGTAAAGGTTTATTCACTCAGCACATGCAGCCATTGTAAATCCACCAAAAAAATGCTTTCAGACTGTACCATCCAATATGACTTTGTGGATGTAGATACCTTTGAGGGTGAGGAAAGGGCTGCAATTCTGGAAGATGTAAAAAAATTCAATCCCAAATGTTCGTTCCCGACCGTTATCATCGGAAATACTGTAATTGTCGGGTTCAAGGAAAAAGAAATCAAGGAGGCGCTTGGACTGGAATGAATGCCTAAAAAATCCATGAAATGCTCAAAAAGGTTCAGGAGCCAAATCGGTTGACATCATGGTCCGTCGTAGGGTCTGATCCTGTTTTTTGCAGCAAGTATCCGCTGTATGGATTGATCGCAGAGGGCATCAAGGGATACACTATCCCGAATGCGTTTCTGAATCTGTTCGAAGGCGGATTCGATGGCCGTACTCTTGTGGCAGATCAGTATCTGGTCGATCTCGGATGAAAGGGCCTGATCTATGGCGGCATCCAGCGAATAGTGCCTGGTAATGGCTCCCATATCCAGATCATCGGTCATCACCAGACCCGTGTATCGCATTCGGGAGCGCAGCAGGTCTCTTGCGATGAAAACGGAAAGGCTGGCAGGCCAAATAGGGTCCAGTTTTTCATAGAGAATGTGGGACAGCATTATGCCGCTGACCCCACTTTTTATGGCTGCTTTAAAGGGGATAAGATCGCAGGAATCCAGATCCGCCATGTCTTCCTTGATTACAGGAATATCCATGTGCGAATCCAGAACGGTTCGTCCGATGCCGGGAAAATGTTTGGCCACGGACAGGATGCTGTTTTCTTCAAGCGTTTCAATGACGGCGGCTCCAATTGTCGCCACGCGATGCGGGTCACTTCCAAATGACCTTCCATCCATGATGCCCCGGATATTTGGACGCGTTACATCCAGCACTGGGGCGTAATTCATGTTGATGCCTATGGACCGGAGTTCCGATGCTGTAACACGGGCAAAATTGATGGCATGAGCCCTGGTTTGTATGGCAGGATTTCCGGGGAATTCCGAAAAAAAAGGGGCTTTCAGCCGGGCCACCTGTCCGCCTTCCTGGTCAATGGCGATAATAAGCGGCGGCTGACCTGAACTTCTGGCGTAATCCTGAACATCGTTGCACAATCGCCGGATGTCATCCGGGGGCCCCAGGTTTCTGGAAAAAAGAATGATGCCACCGACTTTCAGGGTTCCGATCAAAAATTCCAGATCGGCGTTAAATGCCTTACCGTCAAAACCTACCATCAGCCGCTGTCCAGCCTTCTGCGCCAAAGACAAAACCATTGTTATTCTCTTTTCTCTAGATTGGGCGGACATGGGGGAGACGGGCAGCGCTGTCCCTCCCACATCAAAAAGGGAGAGGAACAGCATTCGGCAATGATGTCGTCTGTGTTCCGCAATTTCTTAATTGGGCGGTCCGCCATCGGAGGGGCTACCCATGCCATGCCCCATGCCGCGCCCCATATCTCTGCCATCAGTAAAATTTGGATCAACTTTTTTCATTTCGAGAATATGTGTCAGACGTTTCTGATCAAACTGGGACTGAAGATATGAGACTTCCTTTTGAATGGTCGCGCAGGTTGATGCATCCGGAGTCTGTTTGGTCAGTTCTGCTTGCAATGTCTGCCTCTTATCACGAATCTGCTGGCGGATATCCTTTGTGGCCAGCCGGAATGCAGTTCGCTCCGATTCCATTTTTTTAATCTGGTCATCGGTCAGGTTGGCGTTGGCGGCGCACACTCCAGGATTTCCGGTGCCTTTGCCCATTCCAGCAAAAGCGTTCACTCCAGAGCCTATCAGCACTGCCACAGCCACTATCACAAACATTCTGGAAAATAAATGTTTTTTCATGACAACCTCCCTTGTTTTTGGTAAATAAAAGGTCACAAACTATCAAGCGATTCACCACCTCCCCCCGTTGGGGTGCATAAGGAAAGCGCAAGTTATGACCATTCACGGTATAACGACTCTGCCCGGTACAAAGCAATCATTGTGCCATGAGCATTCATTGTTGGGTAATGTAATTATTCGTTAATACATTGAATGCCCTGTGGTGGCGTAATTATAGAGAAAATATTCAATGAAATTATGATTTTCTTTGCGTCTTTGCGGTGAATTAAAAATGGATATTTTATATCCAGTATATGGAAGTAACCTGCTTAAATCGGATATACATTAGCCATTTTAAATACAGGATTTTCTTTACCGTGAAAATACTTTTAACCACGAAATACACGAAACAAGTAGGGGCGACCGGCCGGTCGCCCTTACCGCCTTTGCGTGAGAAACGCTCTTGTAGCCGACACAAGAGCGTCGGCTACCATTTTTATATATTTTTGTCATGCATGGGGACGGCATAGGCCATGCCATGGACGTTTATATGTCATCTACTACAGGAGGAATTATGAAAAGCACTGTCTATTTTGCAGATCTTCGGTCCACTCACAAGGAAAACCTGGTGAACAAGGTCGGGCGGCTGGTTCAAACTGCGGGACTTGCCGCTGCTGTGAAACCCAGGGATATGGTTGCGGTGAAGCTGCATTTCGGAGAAGTCGGCAATACTGCATTTATTCGGTCGGTTTTTGTTCGGAAAATAGTTCAATTGATCAAGGCGGAAGGCGCAATTCCCTTTCTGACTGATGCTAATACCCTGTATGCCGGAAGCAGGAGTGATGCACCGTCTCATCTGTTGACTGCTCTTCAAAACGGTTTTTCCTACGCATCTGTGGATGCACCCATCATAATTGCGGATGGGCTTCGGGGAAAAAGCGAAGTTATGGTTGATATTGCACAGAAAAATTTTCAGCATGTTTATGTCGGGGCTGAAATTGCACAGGCGGACGCCATTATTTCAATGGCGCATTTTAAGGGTCATGAGCTGTCTGGTTTTGGCGGAACCATTAAAAACCTGGGCATGGGGTGCGCCTCCCGAAAAGGCAAACTGGCTCAGCATTCCAATCTGTCGCCGGCCGTCAAGCAAAAAAAATGTATCGGGTGTGGGGACTGCGTTGCCCACTGCTCTCAGAAAGCGCTGTCCGTGGTGGAGGAAAAGGCAATCATGGATACACAGAAATGTATTGGCTGCGGCGAATGTATTCTGATCTGCGCACAGGAGGCAATCCAGATTCAGTGGAATCAGGCTGTTCCGGTTTTTATGGAAAAGATGGTGGAATACACGATGGGGGTTTTGAAAGGTAAAACGGGAAAAACGTTGTTTGTCAATTTTATCACCAATGTTTCCCCTGCCTGTGATTGCTATCCCTATAATGACGCGCCCATCATCAGAGACATTGGTTTTACCGCATCCATAGACCCAATTGCTATTGATCAGGCATCTGCTGATCTGGTCAACCAGGAGACCGCTGTCCCTGGGTCGTGTCTAACCCGAAATACCGGTGCAGGCGAAGACAAATTCCGGGGTGTATATCCGGAGGTTGACTGGCCTTATCAGCTTGAATATGCGGAAAAGATTGGGCTGGGTTCAAGGGATTATACGCTGATTACTTTATAAAAACATTATTCGCCCACGAAATACGCGAAAAGCCAAACAGGTATTTTTCACATCAGGGGTGAATCCATTTGTAAAGTTATCAGCATTTAATGGGCTTCAGCCCAGTTCTTTCCAGAGGCGATATTGACCTTTAGCGGTACTTTAAGTGGCCACACGCCTTCCATGATGTCCCGGATCCGGGTTGTAACCGCTTCCATCTCATGTTCCGGGACTTCAAACACCAGCTCGTCGTGAACCGTCATCAGCATGGCGGCCTGGAAGCCTTTTTCGGAAAAATCGGCATCCATCTGAATCATTGCCAGTTTGATCAGATCAGCAGCCGTCCCCTGAATCGGGGTGTTGACAGCAATTCTTTCTGCAAAGCCTCGGACATTGGCGTTTTGACTATTGATGTCCGGAAGCAGACGAATTCTGCCCAGAATCGTGCTGGTTTTCTGCGTCTGCCTGGCCAGTGCAATGGTTTGCTCGCTATAGTCCCGAACGCCCTGATACCTCTTGAAATACTGATCAATATAAGCTTTGGCCATTTTCTGGCTGATTCCCAGCTCCTTGGACAGGCTAAACGCTCCCATGCCATAGAGGATACCGAAATTGATGATCTTGGCTTGCCGCCGAAGCTCTGGAGTCATCATGCCAGGAAGTCCCCCGAAGACCTCTGAGGCAGTTCTGGAATGAATATCTTCATCTTTTATAAACGCATCAATCAGCAGGGTATCTTCTGAATAGTGCGCCAGAATCCGGAGTTCGATCTGGGAATAATCTGCGGATATCATAACCCTGCCCTTCTGCGGGATAAAGGCGCTGCGTATCTGCCGGCCTTCTTCGGTGCGAATGGGGATGTTTTGAAGATTCGGATCCGAGCTGCTAAGCCTGCCTGTGGCGGTAACTGTCTGATTGTAAGAGGTGTGAATCCTGCCAGTATCCGGGTGAACCATATCCAGAAGCGCGTCTGTGTAGGTGGATTTCAGCTTGAAAAGGGTTCGATGCCTTAAAACGAGATCCGGCAGCTCGTGGTGGAAAGCAAGTTCCTTCAATACCTCCACATCCGTTGAATAGCCTGTTTTCTTTTTCGTCTTTTTCTTGGTATCAAGTTTGAGTTTTTCAAACAGGATATGTCCAAGCTGCTGATGGGACTGGATATTGAAGGTTTCTCCGGCAGCCGCATAAATCCGTGTTTCGATGTCCGAGAGTTGGCTCTCAAAGGATTTGGACATAAGCCTCAGCCGATCGCAGTCAACACAGACCCCGCGCATCTCCATTCGCATCAGTACCCCGATCAGGGGGATTTCCACGCTTTCCAGAAGATTCGTCAGACCCAGGGATTCCAGCTTGGGGAGCAGAACATCTCTTGCCATCAGGGCAATGTCCGCATCCTCACAAGAATATTGTGTAGCCGATTCAATGGGAACCGTCTGAAATCCGGCATGAGCGCCTTTGCCGGTGACTTCCTGAAAGGTTATGGTTTTATGGTTGAGGTGATCCAGGGCAATCTGATCCAGGCTGTGGGCTCGAAGCGAGGGGTTGATGAGGTAAGAGGCCACCATATCGTCAAAAACAACCCCTTGCAGGTAAATGCCGTAGCGGGCCAGCACAATGGCATCATATTTGATATTCTGACCAAGTTTGGGAATTGCGGCATTTTCCAGTATAGGCTTGATGGCATTCAGAACTACATCAATATTCAGTTGGGCCGGCGCTTCCGGATAAACATGGCCAACCGGAATATAAAATGCGTGGTCGGCTTTTACGGAAAAAGACAGACCAACAAGCTTGGCCTTCATGGGGTCTGTGGATGTAGTTTCGGTATCCAGGGAAAGTATTTGCGCGGCAGACAGGTTTGAAACCAGTTGATTCAGCTCTTCAATGGACATCACGGCGGCGTAGTGTTTCTGGGTTAAGTCTGCAGGAACTGGGTACTCCTGCTGCAGTTGCCGGAATTCCAGGGTCTTGAACAGCTTTGCAAGTACTGCTGTGTCCGGGGGGGTTGCCTTGAAATCTTCCAGGCGAACTGACAGGGGGACATCTGTTTGAATGGTTACCAGGGACCGGCTGAGAAATGCCTGCTCCTTATGGGCGGACAGCTTCTGACGAACGGATTTTGAAGCGACCTCATCAATTCTCTCATAGACCTGGGCCATACTTCCAAAAGTTTGAATCAGGGACAGCGCGGTTTTGGGGCCGATTCCCGGCACTCCTGGAACATTGTCGCTGGTATCTCCCGAAAGCCCCATCACATCAATGATCTGTCCTGGTTCCAATGCAAATGTTTTGCGGACTTCTTCCAGGTTCGTGACCTTATCCTTCATGGGATCCCATATCGAAACGGTATCTGTCACAAGCTGAACAAAATCCTTATCACCCGTGACCATGACCACCGAAAAGCCTGCCTTTTCCGCCTGGGCAGCCAGGGTTCCGATAATATCATCTGCTTCAAAACCTGGCAGTTCGATGACTGGAAGCCGGAAGCCTTCAGACACTTCCCGAATGTAGGGGAGCTGAAGGCGCATGTCTTCCGGCATGGGCGGGCGAGTGGCCTTGTAGTCCTGGTACATTTCGTGCCTGAATGTTTTTTCCTTGCTGTCAAAACACAGAGCAATGTATTCAGGGGACCAGTCATGAAGGAGTTTGATCAGCATTCGGGTGAACCCGAATACAGCGTTTGTGGGAAGTCCCGATGAAGTGGATAGTCCCCGAATGGCGTGATAGGCCCGGTGAATGGTGGCGGTGGCGTCAATCAGGTATAATACGGGTTTGGCGGGCATGGAAGGTTTCCAATCATGGAAGTCTGATGGCTGCAAAAAAGACGCCAGAGTGAGCTGATGCATCTGAATAATTGTTATAGTCCGATGCTTTCCGCGATGCCGGACATGGCCTTCAGGCTTATGACTACAAAGTCCGAAAGGGGAATCCCAATGGTTTCACATTCCATGATGATATCGCGACTGACAGACCGGGCGAAATGCGGGGTTTTCATGCGCTTGGTAACGGACTGCGGCTTGACGCTGGCGATTTTTTTATCCGGATACACCATTGCTGTCGCTGCAATCATGCCGGTAATGGTTTCAGCGCAGGCCAGCGCATGGTCGAAAACCGTGGTGCGTTCAAGGCCAAGTCCTTCGGCATTGTGTTTTTGAATGGCATCGGCAATGGCCGGAGATATACCATGATTCAGAAGAAGTTCTGCGCCTTCCCGGCCGTGCCGTGAAGGATCACCATCAGTGATTTCATAATCAATATCATGAAGCAGCCCTGCAATGGCCCACATTTCCGGGTTTTCGTCAAATCTTGGAGCCAGCTCCCGCATTATGGCTTCAGCGGCCATGCAGTGGAATACCAGTTTTTCATTTTTCAGGTGCGTTGTCAGCAGCAGAAAAGCATCTTCACGGGAAATACCCGGTTCGGTATGGGTTGACATAATCATGCTCCTATATTAATTTATTGCAGAGTAGGGCGACCGGCCGGTCGCCCCTACCACGAAACACACGAAAGACACGAAAGACACGAAAAAATGTTCTTCGCGCTTTTGAACCTTTGAAAGCACCATTGCAATGCACTCTTCCTATAACAACGATCAAACGAAGCTATAAGATGATATGAAAGAAAAGTCCATTTTATCCCCATACAAAGAAAAGCGCCGTATAGCAAAAGAAAGTCCCTGCTCCTGCTGCGGCAAGCATCCTCCGTTCTGCTGGAGATGTCGTTGCGGATTCTCTATCTGCCAGAACTGTATGGAGAAAAACTTCTGGGGAATGTCCTGTAATGGTATTACCTGGCAGTGTCCGGATTGCGGAGACCAAAACGGCTATGGAAACCAGTAGTGAAAAAACCCGATGCATCTATCCTGACAGGCCGCAAACATTACACCGGCCATCCGCGCCAATGGCTCCGACGCAGCTTTCATCAAGGCAAAGTTTACGATCTTCCCACCCTGGGTCATTGGACTCTGTCGCTTGATCTTCTGTAAATGACTCCAGGGATTCTTTCTGATCGGTACTCATTCTATTGGATGGGTTCGAACCCGGAGGAGTTTTTGTATCAAGCAGCCCGCAAACCCTGCATCTGCCATCAGCGCCAATAACGCCGATACAACTGTCGTCACTGCAAAGCCTTCGGTTTTCCCAGTCGAGGTCTATTTCAGGGGTGTCGGAGATGTTTTCGGGAGTGTCAGTCGTCATGTTGGAGTTCTTCTTTTCGGGTTTTGTCCGTTGACTCTTTTACAGTTTCGTCAATGGTGTGATAAATGGACTTAAAAGATTCGGAAAACCCGCTGGGAGAAATCCGTCCGGTTTCAATAAATTTGACAACAATTTCCTTTGTTGTTTTCAAAATATGTTCATCCATAGAACTCATGATGATATACACCTGTAATAGAAAACGGTTGAATAATGAATTGAGTTTGGCCTGATGAATGGCCTGGCCACCAATGTAAATTAAAAATATACGACATGGGAGCTTATTTCATGTGAGTTGCCTTAAGGTGTCGGAGTCGGTGTTGGTGTTGGTGTTGGTGTTGGTGTCGGAGTTGGGGTTGGGGTTGGGGTTGCTTTTGGAGTTGGTGTTGGAGTTGGAGTTGGTGTAGGAGTTGGGGACTGATTCACAAAAATTGTTGCAGATGCTGATTCGCCGCTGTCAATACTGACCTGGACGATATCCATGCCAGCAGTGGAACCGGCCCTATATATGGCGGTTGCTGTTCCAGAAACATCAGTTATGTTGTCCACAATCGTAAGTGTGCTTCCAGAGACATTTTGCGAGATTGTAAAAATCACTGGATAACCGGAAACAGGGTTAGATCCAGTTCCTGTAGTTTCAGTAGTTCCTGCTGTGGTTGTGGTTGATTTCGTATTAATCAGGGTGGCGGTAATCCAACTGTATTCGCCGCTAAGCACGGTGGCTGGACTAACCGTAATGGATAGTTGTAAGTAATGTGAGTCAACATCCTTAGTGGAATCGCAGCCTGCAGCAGCGACGATCATCAGATAACAAAGGCAAAACATGCAATAATGCTTTTTAACCATTCGATTTCTCCATAATAAACTGTAATATTGTTATGTGCAGGTATAGCTGTCTCATGAAAAAGTCTGCATAAAAACGAGTTGATTAGCGTGGTTTGCGCCATTTTCAGATATTCTGCTGCAGGTGAACGCTCTATCAGGGGAATGCGGCAGCAAGGAATCGAAAAGGGCACAGCACCGCGATCCTGTCATACTCAGGAATCCCGCTGGTTTCCAAAATAGCCGGACTGAAAACCAGCGGAAAAGCCATGATGGCGGCCGTTTAAAGAATACTCCCTGAATACAGAGCATCCAATGACAGGCAAAGGGCCTTTCAATCGTGCGAGGAAATTGTTCCGCAATAGGTTATGGCGTTTTGCTTGTGACTGGTGCGGGTGCCGCGAGCGCAGGTGCTGGTACAACAACCGTGGGCGCGAGTGCAGGTGCTGGTACAACTGCGGGTGCTGGCGCAGTTTCGACGACAAAGCGATCTTTGTTGGCATCCCAAAATTTAGTGCCGATACCTTGAACTTTTACGATATCTTCCGCTCGTTTAAAAGGACCGTTGGTTTTTCGGTATTCTATAATTTTTTCAGCCAGTTTGGGGCCAATTCCCTTTACCTGTTCCAACTCTTCCGCTGTAGCGGTGTTCAGGTTGACGATAGCAGTGTTCTGCTTGGTTTTTTTCATCCCCTTGTCTTGAGCTCCGGCTACCGCCACCAACATGAACCCAATAGCTACCAGTACCACCATCGTTAAACTCATGCGCGTTTTTTTCATGATTTTTCCCTTGTTTTTGGTGTTTCCAAAGTTGCGTTGCCTGCATGGCATCTGTTCAAACAACATTGGATAATTTAAAAAACATTCATCCTGCATTATGCCATGTCCGTGGTTGATGTCAACCAAATTAATTCACTGCGAATTTGTTTTGAAATCAATAGCTCCCGTCTGCCCCCTTTTCCTGCTTCTTTTTCTGCCATGTCAGCGACAGAGTTTGGCCTTGAATATAATGAGTAAACAGTATATGGTGCGATAATTTGTGTTTTTCTTTTTTGAAGTTATGACAGCACGGGAATGCCGTGTCAGGGGAGATGGGTGGGAATGAAACAGCAATACACTATTTTAAAAAATCATGATAATAGCCGGTTGATTATTCGCGAATTCGGCGAACTGGACAAGGATAGCTTGTCACTGCTATGCGAGGAAAGCTATGATAATGCAGCGGTTGCCGATGCCGTTGACACAGACAGAGAAAAAGTTATTTCAGTTCTTAGAACCAAAAACATGTATCCCCCCAGGGGACATGCCGAAAAGATTGCAGATATGGTGATTGATTTTTATACAGCCAATAAGTCCGAACCCGTGAATATTTCCATTGATGAGCCGGCAGCGTCATCCAAGGAGGTACTGACAGAGGCATTCATGGGCATTGAGGAAGATGCTGAAATTATCGATGATCTGCTTGAAGAAGACTTCGATGGGGACAGCGATGACTCCGATGAAATCAAGATTGATTCTTCAATAAAGATTGCCGATGATGATGCTGCTGATGTCGAAGATGAATTGTAAGGGATGATGAAGTCTGGAAATTTTTCATGGCAAGTTACCGTAACCGAAAAGCCCAGAAAGGAGTGAATTTTCTATGGATGTAACGCGAAGGGATTTTATCAAGATTACCGGCGCCACGGCTGCAGGTCTTGCAGTCAGTGGTGGTCATGGTTTTGATCTGTCACCGGTCAAAGCCCATGCCCAGATGCTGAAGACCAAGTACGCCAAAGAAACCACCACGATATGTTGTTACTGCGCGGTAGGTTGCGGGGCCATTGTACATACCAGTAAAAAAGGGGATGGACGGGTCATCAACATCGAAGGTGATCCGGACCATGTCATAAACCGGGGAGCATTATGCTCCAAAGGGGCAGCGCTGGCCGGGTTGGTAGAAAACGAAAACCGGCTTCTTAACCCCATGTATCGTGCGCCTTATGCGACAAAATGGCAGGAAGTTACCTGGGAATGGGCCATTGACCGCATTGCCAGACGTGTCAAGGCCACGCGGGATGCATCGTTTACAGAAGTCAACGCCTCAGGGCAGACCGTCAACCGTACAACGGCCATTGCCTCTGTCGGAAGCGCCGCCCTGGATAATGAAGAATGCTGGATTTATCAAGCCATGCTGCGTTCCATGGGACTGGTCTATATTGAGCATCAGGCCCGAATCTGACATAGCGCAACTGTTGCGGCTCTGGCAGAGTCGTTCGGACGCGGTGCAATGACCAACCACTGGATCGACCTTAAAAACAGCGACTGCATCCTGATTATGGGAAGCAATGCTGCGGAAAACCATCCCATATCCTTCAAATGGGTGACTGAAGCCCAGAGAAACGGCGCCAAGGTCATCAACATTGACCCCAGGTTTACCAGAACATCCTCAAAAGCGGATATCTATGCGCCGCTTCGCTCCGGGACTGATATTGCTTTTCTGGGCGGGATGATCAAATACATTCTGGATAACAAGCTGATTGGTGAAGAATATGTTCTGAATTACACTAATGCCGCTTTTCTGGTAAACAAGGATTTTTCATTCAACGACGGTCTGTTTTCCGGCTGGGACTCCAAAATCAAGAAATACGACAAAGCGACCTGGACATTTCAAATGGATGAAAAAGGGTTGCCCTTAAGGGATTTGACCCTGAAGAACAGTCAGTGCGTCATCAATCTTTTGAAAAAGCATTATGACCGCTATGACCTCAAGCTGGTTTCCAAAATTACCGGTACCACGGAAGCGGATCTGCTGGAAGTTTATAAAACCTACGCGGCTACCGGCGCCAATAACAAGGCTGGTACGATCATGTATGCCATGGGCTGGACACAGCATACAGTGGGCGTTCAGAATATTCGAACCATGTCCATCATTCAGCTCCTTCTGGGGAACATGGGCATTGCAGGCGGCGGCGTAAACGCGTTAAGGGGGGAATCCAATGTGCAGGGATCAACAGATCAGGCTCTGCTGTTTCATATCTGGCCCGGCTATATTCCCGCCCCGAGTGGGAAAATGGCAAAACTGGAGGATCTGCTCAAGCGCAGAGCCCAGAGCAAGGATCCTCTCAGCCTCAACTGGTGGCAGAACGAACCCAAATATATCGTCAGTCTTCTGAAATCTTTTTTTGGAGACAAGGCTTCTGCTGAAAACGAATTCGGATATCCCTGGATGCCCAAGCTGGATGAAGGCAAGCCTTATTCCTGGCTGGATATCTTTGATGAGATGTTCAAAGGCAGCATCAAAGGTTTCTTTGCCTGGGGTATGAATCCGGCATGCAGCGGCTCCAATGCAGGAAAAGTACGCAAAGCTCTGGCCAATCTCGAATGGATGGTAAACGTCAATCTCTTTGACAATGAAACTGGTTCTTTCTGGCATGGACCCGAGATGATTCCAGAGAATGTGGCCACGGAAGTCTTCATGCTTCCCGCCTGTGTTTCGGTTGAAAAGGAAGGCAGTATTTCCAACAGCGGGCGCTGGATGCAGTGGCGGTATGCAGGTCCCAAGCCTCTTGGGAACAGCCTGCCGGATGGCGACATCATAATGGAACTCGGTTTGAAGCTGAAGGAGCTTTACAAGGAAAGCGGCGTATTCCCGGATCCGATTCTGAATCTGAAGTGGGACTACATGACAGACCACAAGTTTGATCCTCATAAAGTGGCTAAACAGATCAACGGTTTTTTTGTCAAGGATGTCAAAGTCGGCGACCAGGAATTCAAGATGGGATCTCAGGTGCCAAGTTTTGCATTTCTTCAAAACGATGGGTCCACATCTTGCGGCAACTGGATTTACTCCGGCAGCTATACGGACAAAGGAAACATGGCGGCCCGCAAAAAGCAGGAGGATGCGCCAAACAAAATCGGCCTGTATCCGGAGTTTGCCTGGGCATGGCCAGTGAATCGCAGAATCATTTACAACCGGGCTTCGGTTGATCCCAAGGGGCAGCCTTATGACGAAAAACGCTGGGTCATCCAATGGAAGGACGGTAAATGGATTGGAGATGTTCCTGACGGACCTGCGCCGCCGCTGATCGGCGCCGATGGTCAGCCTGATCCCAAAGCCAAGCATCCGTTTATCATGACCGTTCATGGTTTTGGTCAGATTTTTGGACCTGGACTGCTTGACGGACCCTTTCCGGAACATTACGAGCCAATGGAATGCCCGGTGGAAAAGAACTTCATGAGTTCTCAGTTTACCAGCCCCACGGCAGCGGTTTACGGCACCAGCGCCGATACTTTCGCCACCTGCGACCCCAGATTCCCTTATGTGGGGACAACCTACCGGGTGTCCGAACACTGGCAGACCGGCCTTCTTACCCGTCCCCAGCCTTGGCTTATGGAACTTGCGCCTCAGATGTTTGTGGAAATGAGCGAGGAGCTTGGCGCCCTTAAAGGCATCAAGAATGGCGAGCGGGTCAAGGTGTCTTCGGCGCGCGGATCACTGGAATGTACGGCGGTTGTCACCAAACGGTTCAAGCCGATGAAGATTGCCGGAACTGTTGTTCATCAGGTGGGGATGCCGTACAATTATGGGTGGCGATGGCCGGCCAGCGGCAAGGAGGAAAGCGCAAATTTGCTTACCCCATCCGCGGGTGATCCCAATACCCGAATTCCGGAAACCAAAGCTTTTATGGTCAATGTAACCAAACTATAACCGGAGGTGGAGCCCATGAGTAAGGTATTTTTTGTAGATACGACAAGTTGTACCGCCTGCCGGGGTTGTCAGGTGGCCTGCAAGCAGTGGCATAACCTTCCTGCGGAAATGACCACCAACCGGGGGACGAATGAAAATCCTCCGGATCTGTCTTTTGACACCTACAAGGTCGTCCGTATGCGGGAAGAAGTTATCAATAAAAAGCTCAATTGGCTGTTTTTTCCGGAACAGTGTCGGCACTGTATTTCGCCGCCATGTCTGGATACTGCCGGCGATACCAGAGCCGTTTACAAGGATGATGTTACCGGGGCGGTCATTTATACAGCAGAAACTCGGTTTCTGAATGCTGATGATATTATCTCGTCTTGTCCGTACAATATCCCCCGAAAATCCGCAGATGGAACCCTGGCCAAATGCGATATGTGCAACGACCGGGTTCACAACGGGCTGATTCCGTCCTGTGTGCAGACATGTCCGACCGGCGCCATGAATTTTGGGGATGAAAAAGAGATGAAGGCCCTTGCCGCAAAGCGCCTGGCCGAGGTAAAGGTTAAGTACCCGGAGGCAAAGCTTCTGGATGCGGAAGATGTCCGGGTCATTTATCTAACTTTATATGATCCCAAGCTGTACTTTAAATATGCCGTGGCATCATCTTCGGAAGTAAATCTGACGAGACACCTGGCCTTGAAGAAGATGTTCAGACCACTGACGGACATTGCCTCACGGGTGCTTCAGGCGTAGCGATTGCCAATTTATAGATGGAGATGAGACGGGGTGATTCAAATCTTTTCGATTGGAATCACCCCGTTATGTTGTATCAGGTGTAAACGCTCATGGCATGGTCTATGCCGCCCCCATGAATGAAAATTGTTTCTCACGCAAAGGCGCAAAGAACATTTTTTTCGTGTATTTCGTGTATTTCGTGGTTTAAAAGTATTTTCACGGTAAAAAACGACCTGTAGAATTATGGCGGGTTAAATGAAGGAAATTACTGATTATGTCCGATGCTGATGCAGCCAAAGAGCGGATTAGAAAGGCATGCCGGGAAGTAACGACTGCACGTCCAGTCTATACGGAAATCCTGAAATTCTACGAAGCCGTGTTTCTGGCTCAGGAAGAGTCCAAGAACCATACCAATATTACGCAGGTTGACATTCCTGAAGACATTCTGGCGATGAAACTCGCGGAGAAATTCCCGCTGGTGGCTGCGGCGGATTTTGAAATTGATATTGCCGCCTCAACCCATCTTCTGGAAGAACTCTTTGAAATTGCCGGTGCATCAGCATCCGCCGATTTGCAGGAGGCCGCACGGCTGATTTCCGAATCCCTTGGGTCCGGGTCCATGAACCCTAAGGATATCTTCGACCTGGCATTGGGTAAGGACACTTCCGATAAAATCCCACCAGGGGTATCCGTGGACATGGCCATGCTTTTTGGCTACAACAGTATTCGGCCTTCCCTGCGGTTGTGTTCAGAGCATCTTTCGGCTTCACTGAATGCGGAGGAGCCATGGAGAACCGGTTATTGCCCGATTTGCGGCAGCAGCCCAGGCCTTTCCATGTTGAAAGGGGAAGGGGAGCGCTCATACATCTGCAGTTTCTGCTGGCACGAATGGCTGACTCCCCGGATTTATTGCCCGTTCTGTGACAACACGGACAGCAGCCAGTTGCATTATTTTTTCAGCGACGAAGAACCCGAATACCGGGTGGATGGCTGTGACCGGTGCAGCCGCTACATCAAGACCATTGATCTTCGCAAAACCAGCCGGACGATTGTGCCGGTCGTGGAAGCGATTGCAACCCTTCATCTGGACCTGAAAGCCGGGGCAGGTAATGGGACGCAGTAAGGTTTTTAAGTTTCCGAAGTAAAGGTTTTATCAGAGTTAGAACAGGCATAATCTTTCACCGTAGAGCCGGCATCCTGCCGGCTGCAGCAGCTCTGATCGGCAGGATCGGCCTCCTGGCATAAGAGATAAACCTTAAAAAATGATCCGTGGTTGTCGTTTCGGTTGTCGTTTCGGTTGTCGTTAGGTTGTCGTTAATGCGTTCCCCGTAACGAGGATATGAATGCCTACATTCATTGAAACCCAGTTCACGGGTATCATCCATTATTGCTACTCAAAAACCCAGTGTAAACTTAAAATGTTAACAGCGTCCCTTATATCTTATCCAGCGCATTGATCAGCTCTTCAAGGTCGGGCCGGCGATTGATGTCCCCAACCTTTGCATAGCGCAGGATTCCGGCCTTATCAATGATGAATAGCGCTCGTTCGGCGATTCCATCGCTGCGCAGCACTCCGAATTTATCTGCTACGGCCCCATGCGGCCAGAAATCCGACAGCACCGGAAACCAGAGATTGCCCATTTGCCGGGTCCAGGAATACAGGGTCGGAATGTTGTCCACGGTAATGCCAAGAAGAATGGCATCATGCGCCTCGAACAATCCTTTCGCCAGATTGTACCCTGGCCATTGATCCGAGCATATCGGAGTCCAGGCTGCGGGGACATAGGAAATCACGACGTTTTTCTTTCCCGCAAACTGGCTGAGTGAAATGGCTTCACCGCTCAGGGACGGCAGAGTGAATTCCGGAGCGGGCTCGCCAACCCTGACTTTCAGCGTGCTGTCAACAGGCTTTAACTGACCGGGATTGTAAATATTTTCCTTGTATGCATCCGAAATCGCGAATGCTGAGCCTGATGTCAACAATATGAAAATAGCGATTGCCGGGATGGTTTTCAGAAATGATTGCATAGTCCCTCCATGTCAGAACATTATTTGGTTAATTGCGCCTGAATCAGTTTCAGAAAGCTGGCGTTGTCGGCGATTCCTCCAAGTTTGGAATAGAAGATTTTGTGACTGCCGTCATTGAGGATTTTGATGCCGATAAAATAAGGGGTTCTGACTTCACCGAGCTGTTTGTGAACGATAAACTCGCCATCAGAAAACAGCGGGAACTGAATTGAGTATGTTTTTTTGAAATATTCGACTTCATACCGGGAATTGCCCACGCCGATGCCAACGAGCTTAACCTTATCATTCAGTTTTTTGCTTTGCTGAATCTTTGAAAACAGATCATTGATGCTGGGGGCTTCCCTCTGGCAGTGCGGGCAGTACATGCTGAATATTTCAACGATGACAACCGACGCCTTGATCTGGGGAAGAGAAAAGGTTCCATCTCCTTTAACACCCAGATATGTCTGGTAACAGGCATCGGCAGGGATGGCAAGCCTGATGTCCGGCAGCTTTCCGCCTTCAATTGGCGGCGCAACTTCAGCTTCCAGAAAAGCAGGCAAAGTCAACAGACACGCCAGAATTGTCCAAATACTACGCAGTTTCTTCATGATGGCAGTCCTCCAATTAAGTGAAAGTAGGCCGTAATGGTACTCACACGCGCACTATTTTAACCTTCAGATCAATAAACCGGCATAGTTCTTCATGAATGTCCTTTAAAGTCAATTCATTCAGGCACTGGCTGATTTCTGAGTTATGACATCCTTTATGGCGGCAGGGAACGCAGGACATTTTTTTGGAAACCACCGTATGCTGGCGGCTGCCTCTCGGCGCCCAACATACGGCCGGAGACGGCCCGAAAATGCCTAATGTCGGAATGCCGACGGCAGCCGCCAAGTGAAGGGCGGCGGTATCCACCCCGATAAAACCACAGCAGGCTGCAAAAACGGCGGCCAGTTCACCGATGGATGTTTTCCCCGCCAGATTAAAGGGTTTGGTTCGGCAACGCGCCATTACCTGATCCGCACGGCTGCGCTCTTCCGATGATCCGGTTATGACGACAGTTACATCATAACGTAGTTGAACATCATCAATCAGTTCGGCGCAGGAATTCACCTGCCATTCCTTGTATTTCCACAAGGAAAACGGGTGAAATGCCAGAAGCTGGCGATTCGTAGGAATTTCTTCACTTGAAAACAGTCTGATTGCCGCCTGTTTTCTGTGACAGGGGATCGTGATTTGCGGTGCGCTGTCCCGAATCTTCAGGCCCAGGGGGAAGAGGATATTCAGATTGTGTTCGGCTGCATACTGGAATGCCTCGTCTGGCGGCGTGACCAATTGAGTAAATACGCGGTTTCGCCACAGCCGGCCATCGGCTGCAAATCGGCCGATTCGCGTACCTGCGCCGGAAAATCCGGCAATGATCGCGCCCCGTGTGCCGGTGCGAAGATCAATCGCCAAATCAAATCGGTGCGCGCGCAGTTCCCTGATCCAGAGAACCTGATCCAGAATCACGGACTTCAAT
>Ga0194038_1000204_pt1 | contig 25187 bp, 20 predicted proteins | sample JunL226m_MetaG_FD_148630 | JGI IMG/M metagenome (GOLD analysis project Ga0194038, IMG submission 148630) | Anoxic zone freshwater microbial communities from boreal shield lake in IISD Experimental Lakes Area, Ontario, Canada - Jun2016-L227-6m | ecosystem: Environmental > Aquatic > Freshwater >... | reverse complement strand
TGACACAATTTACTTCTGATTGAATCAATCTCGCCGATTCAGCATAGTCAAAATTTAAAAAATCAGTTGGTACAAAGATTGCTTTCGCCTTCGCTGTGCTAGCTATATGCTGAGCCTCTTTGGTTTTAAAACGGGTGCTAATTGGCACAACAAGAATACCAATATGGGCAGCAGCAAACAGAAGTTGCAGCCAGGCCCCACCATCTGGTAGCCATAAGCAAATTGTATCGCCTCTCTTTAAGCCCGCAGACGAGAGATATGCAGCGTAACGAAGCGATGCATAACGTAGTTCTCCAAACGTGGCTGAAAATGACTTACAAGTAAGGGCACGCTGGTTTGGTGATATCTCTAGTAGAGCACCGAAGCTAGTTAATTGATTCATTTCTCCGTTCTTATTTGGAGGACAGCACGTGCCTAGCAATCTGAATTCGTTGCATCTCTGAAGTGCCTTCACCAATCCTAAATGCACGAGCATCCCTATAGAAACGTTCTATAGGTAGATCACACATATAACCCATGCCACCAAATATTTGAAGTGCGCGGTCAGTGACTCGGCAACCCATTTCACTCGCATAAAGTTTTGCCCGTGAGGCCGCAATGCGACCTTCGATATTTCCAGCATAAACGAGCTCAGCAGCACGTTGGATCATAAGACGTGCAGCTTCAATTTCTACATCATTGTCTGCAAGCATAAATTGAATCGCTTGATGCTCAGAGATTTTTGAGCCAAACGTGATACGTTCTTTGGAGTACTGACATGCCATTTCCTGCGCACGCTGACTCAGACCAAGTGACCGACTAGCCGAAAAGATTCGGTCATGGTTTATTGATTCAATCATCGTCAAGAAACCATCGCCCACTTTACCTACGATATCACTATCAGTTACCTTGCAATTTTCAAGGGAGAACCCATTTAGATGGTAACCCCGCCAGCCCATTTTCTTATAGCGTGTCATACCAACAAGCCCAGGATTATCGCGTGCAACTATAAAGGTAGTGAAACGATTTTTAAGTGGTGCATCAGCATCTGTTAATGCCAGCACTAGAATGTAGTCTGCGGTTTCTGCATGGGATATAAATTGCTTGCTACCATTAAGTAACCATCCACCTTGGGTCTGTTGGGCGCGTGTCCTTATAGCAGTGAGATCAGATCCTGCTCCCGGCTCTGTCAGTGCATACGTAATGATTTTCTCGCCCTTTACAATTCCAGGGAGCAATTCCTTTTTTTGTTTTTCGTTGAAGAATTTCATTGATAGTGGAAGATGGCCAATGACTTCACTTAAGGGTACCGAGGTATAGGTTATCTCCTCAAGGATGGCAAGCTTTGCTGCGGTACTCAAACCTAGACCTCCTAGCTCCTCAGGCAAATTAAAACCATAAAGTCCAAGAGCTGATGCTTCTTGGCGAAGGGTTGCAAGAAGCGCTACATTTACCTCATCAGAAGCTTCTATGTCATTTTCTAGGGGGGCCAGGCGTGTCCTAACGAAGCGCCGCGTGGTCTCCCTGATCATTTCTACTTCTTCATTTGTTTGCAAGGGATTTTCCTATTTAGAGAGAGTGCCGAATAGTCGAATCGCGTTTCCGCTATAAATTTTTTCGCGATCTAGCGGTGGTAGCGAATCTACAACGGGAACGGAGCGCTTACCCTCTGGATCACCAATATCAAATGGATAGTCACTACCAAATACCACTCTATCTGCACCCATTGTTTCAATAACAAATCGGTTGCTTCGCTCATTAAGTGCGCAGGTATCGTAATAGAGACGGTCAAGATATGCACTGGGACGCATAGTGATATGTTGTTTGAAATAGGGATCAGCTTCCCATCCCGTGGCATCGTATGCCGAATCAAGGCGTCCTCGAAGGAAAACAAGATTGCCACCACCATGAGCAAGTACTAGCTTTAGATTTGGGTGTCGTTCTAGGACGCCATTAAAAATCATTCGCGTTACTGCAAGCGTTGTCTCAAAAGGGAAGCCCACTAGCACATGAATTCCATACATATGGAAACGATCGGAAGGCATAGCTGTAGTTGGGTGCATGAAAAGTACAATGCCGAGCTTTTCACATAGCGCAAAAAATGGTTCAAACTGAGGTTCATCTAAGGCCCGCCCCCCAGCAGTACTGGGAATAATGAGTCCGCGAATCCCATATTCGTCGACAGCGCGCTGAAGTTCTGCGGCAGCTTGCTCAGGTTCGCCTAATGCAGCAACTCCGATAGCTTCCATTAAGCCCTCGGACTCTGCAGCAACTTCATGCAACATGCGATGTAAAACTCTTGTCAATTCAACGTTTGGAGCGCCACCAGGCCAACTGACTAAGAAGGGGGGTGGTCCAAAGAATTGTTTAACTACGCCACGTTTGCGAAGGCTATCCAGTCGAAGCGGCAAGTCAATTAAGTGCGGATCAATCGTACTCTTACGATCATCACCTGGACGACGGATTGCATATAAACCTTCGTTAGTTTTTTCGGCTGAAAGACCTGCGATTGGATTCTTAATCAAGCCAGTGATAAAGCGCTCGCTCAATGCGTGAGCGTGTAAGTCGATAATCATTTGTGTACCTTTTTCGGGATGGTTCGAAATCGATTTCGAAATTCTAAGAGCCCCTTTTCACAACGTCAAGATAAGTTGCTCAAGTTAAACCCTGACAAGGTAAACCCTTATTTTAAAGTTTAGCTACAGTGAACAGAATCCAAAGAATAAATTCGTTTTCACGCTAGGATAAGAAGTGAATATTAAAGATCTAGCGGCCCAGCTAGGGCTCTCTGCCAGTACTGTGTCCAAAGCCATAAATGATCGTACTGATGTTAGTTTAAGGACTAGGGCTCGGGTACTTGAATTTGTAGCGCGTTCAAAGTACACGGCTGACCCTTCCGCTCGTCGCTTGCGCCAGCAAACATCGGAAACTATAGGCTTCGTGCTGTCAGCACCACAAACTCGCTTTGCTCATCCCTTCTTTCTTGACATGTTACTGGGCATTGAAGAGGGGCTAAGCGAAAGTCAGTTACAAATTATTGTCATGTCGTCGCGTTCAGTAGAACAAGAAATTGAAGTCTTTGAAAAGTTAGTTGAACATATTCGTGTAGATGCATTACTTTTTAGTCGAACACGCGTAAATGATCAGCGCATTGAGTATTTACTAGATCGTGGCATACCATTTGTTACATTTGGCCGAAGTTCTATTGCGCGCCCCTTCCCATTTTTGGATATCGATCACACAACCGTTGGCCGTGTTGGTTGCGAAAGATTTATTTCTCTAGGCCATAAGCGCATTGCACTTTTAAATACCCCGAGCTATCTAATGATCAGTCAACATCATCGAGTTGGCTATCAGAGTGCATTAAAGGCAGCGGGATTGCCGTTCTTGCCTGAACTTGTTGTAGAGGGAGATATTAGTGAAGAGGGCGGTGCCTACGCTATGAAACAGTTGCTAGCACTTGATGACCCTCCAACTGCGATTGTATGTGGGCAAGATTTGATGGCAATTGGTGCAATGCGTGCGATTTCAGAGCACGGACTTAAGCCTGGATTAGATATTGGCGTGATTGGAGGTGATAACCATCCTGTAGGCAAAATAATCACACCAGCCCTCACAACGTTTTCTGCTGATACTTATGCTGCAGGACGGCGTATGGTAGAGTTATTACGCGCAAGCCTAGCTGGTACCGACGTCCATGAACTCCAAGAAATATGGACCCCAACAATGATTTTACGGTCATCCGATGGTGCGCATAGATGATTACTAGAAATATTTATGCGAAGGGTACTCTATGACTATTGAAATCCGATCAAGCTTCTGTAAATTAATTTTCTTAACCTTGTTATTTATTCATGGATCAATACACGGTCAAACCCAATCTTATCCGTCTAAGCAAATTAAAATCGTAGTTCCTTTTGCTACTGGTGGTATTGCAGATATGGCTGGACGCAGAATGAGTCAGTCGCTTTCTGAAATTCTGATGGTTCCTGTTATTGTAGAAAATAAAGGTGGCGCAGGTGGAATGATTGGCGCAGAGGCAGTCGCAAAATCTCCGCCTGATGGGTATACGCTGCTGCTTGGATCAAATGGTCCTCTTTCTGTCGGTCCTGCCTTATATCCTAACGTACCTTATCAGCCTCTTCGTGACTTTGCGCCGATTATTAGTTTAGGTGTTTCACCTATAGTGCTAGTTGTCAATCCATCTGTGCCGGCAAAAAATATGAAAGAACTTCTGGTTTATCTTAGGGCAAATCCTGGAACTGTTTCGATCGCGTCTCCTGGCGTTGGCACATCCAGCCACTTAGCTGGTGAATTATTTCAGCAGCTTACTGGTACAAAGTTGGTCCATATCCCATATAAGGGTAGTGGCCCCGCAATGACTGATCTTCTTGGTGGGCAAGTGCAAATGGCTTTTGATCCACTTTCATCAAGCCTTCCGTTTATTAAGCAGGGTAAGTTGCGTGCTATTGCAGTAACAACCGATACACGTTCACCGTCTGCACCTGATATTCCAACTCTCGATGAAGTTGGTGTAAAGGGTTATGAGGCTAGCACTTATGTAGCCTTACTTGCACCAGCCGGCACCCCTCCAGAGGTGATTGAAAAGCTGAATATTTCTTCTCGTAAAGCCCTTGCAACTCCTGCAATGATAGAGAGCTTTGCACAGTACGCAACGGTGCCTACTGGCGGCTCACCTGAGCAACTGAGCGCCTATATCAAACGGGACCTTGACCGCTGGACAAAGGTCATCAAAGAAGCCAACATCAAACCCGAGTAAATATGAAAATTCTTTTTTCTTTTGTGCTCATTGCACTAGAGTTTCTGATTGCGCCTGCTGCCTATGCTGCCGAACCATTTCCATCAAAACCTTTGCGCCTTATTGTTCCGTTTCCACCAGGTGGTGCGACTGATAATATTTTGCGCTTAGTTGGCCAGAAGCTTGGTGAACGCCTAAATCAAACAGTCATCATAGATAACAAGCCGGGCGGCGGAACGGTCCTAGCAACTGATTTAGCAGCAAAGGCACCTGCTGATGGATATACGCTCTTGGCAGTAACAGCAGCTTTTGCTGTAAACCCTAGTTTGTATAAAAAATTACCTTTTGATCGTGATAAAGACTTCACACCTGTATCTCTAATTTCTTTAGCACCTAATGTACTAGTTGTGAATCCAAGTCTTCCAGTAAATACGGTCGAAGAGTTAATCACTTATGCCAAAGCAAATCCGAAGATGCTCAATTTTGGATCTGCTGGAAATGGAACTAGTAATCATCTAGCAGGAGAAATGCTTCGTACTAAAGCGGCCATAGATATTGTTCATGTGCCCTACAAAGGCGATCCAGCTGCTATTACTGATTTAATTAGCGGGAATATTCAAATTATCTTCATTGGTTGGTCACCGGTTTCCCAATATGTAGCATCTGGCAAATTAAAAGTACTGGCTGTTACAAGTGCAAAGCCAAGTTCGCTGCTGCCTAGTCTGCCCGTACTTGCTGCCTCTGTTCCAGGATTTGAATCATCCGTATGGAATGGCATCGTAGTTCCTTCAAAGACGCCACCCGAGATCGTTCGTCAACTTCAAGTAAATATTACAGCTGTTTTGTCTGAGCCAGAGGTTAAGGAGAAAATTCGCTCTATGGGCTTTGAGCCGATAGGCAGCACTTCCCAGGAATTTAGCGAGTTTCTTTCTAGGGAAAGTAAGCGGTCGGCTAAAGTAGTGCAAGACGCTGGTGTAACGATCGACTAGGCGTTAATAAAACCTGCCAATAATGGTGGGGGCGAGTGAGATACGAGAAATGAATGAATAATTTCCTATCGAAAACTCTACCAGTAATGAAATCAGAAAGATAATATTTCTTAAAGGATATGAGCAAATGAAATATCGAGAAATCTTGGTTAGTATTTTTCTATTCGTACTTCTTCACTTCAACACTACTCTAGTATTTGCTCAAGCTTTTCCGGTAAAAACCGTAAATGTTGTAGTTCCTTTCCCGCCGGGTGGTGGGGCTGATTCTCTTATGCGAATCATACAGGTCCCATTGCAAAGGATGTGGGGACAATCCATAGTCATTGAGAATAAGCCTGGCGCGGCGGGTTTGATTGGCGCAGAACAAGTGGCGCGTGGACCTAGCGATGGTTACAATTTACTGATGACAGCAACGGGCGGCATTGTGGAAAAGAATTCTGCTCAATTTACTCCCGTGGTAATCGTTTCAGCTGCAGCTTACGTTATTGTCGCGAACCCAAAACTTCAAGCAAATGATGTTAAACAGCTTATTGATTTTGCTAAAAAAAATCCCGGAAAAGTGACATTTGGTTCCTCTGGATCAGGCGCGGCATCTCATCTTGCCGGAGAGCTTTTCAAGTCTATGGGAAACGTTGACATGCTACATGTCCCATATAAAGGTATGGGACCAGCGATTAGCGATCTCCTCGGTGGACAAATTGACCTCATGTTTGCGCCAGCTCAAGCAGCAATGCCTAATGTAAAGGCAGGCAAATTAAAGGTTCTTGCTGTAACCAGCCTGAAAAGATCTGTAGCATTACCAGATATTCAGACAGTTGCAGAATCTGGCCTACCTGGCTTTGATGCGGTCGGTTGGTTCGGACTCTTCGCTCCAGCAGCTACGCCCCCTGAAGTCGTAGCGCGCATTTCCTCTGATGTCAATAAGGTCCTCTCAATGCCAGAGATACGCTCGCAAATTATGGCTCTCGGTTCAGATGTTGCTGGCGGCAATCCAGAGGCTTTTGCCAGTTTTTTGAGGGAGGATCAAGCTAAGTGGGCAAAGTTGATCAAGGAACAAGGAATCGTAGTTAATTAAATGGAGAACAGAATGAGCAAGATTATTCGCGGGGATCCGCCTGGTTTTACAAATGTGCGGAAGTCTATTTACCATCATTACATTCGGGTTGATAATCCGACATCTCTAATTTTCCTTTCGGGGCAACTGTCGCGCGATGCTGACGGTAATCTCATCGGGAAGGGTGATATGTTAGAGCAGACAAGGCAGTGCATTCGGAATATGAGCACTGTGTTGGAGGCTGCCGGTGGCTCACTTGAAGATATTGTCTCTATCGTTGTCTACACAACTGATATCCGTCAGTTCAAGGAAATTGTGGCTGCTCGTGAGGAATTCTTCATTAACAAATTACCGACTAGCACAATCGTAGAGGTTAATCATTTGGCTGATCCGGGACTTTTGATCGAATTTCAGGCGACAGCAGCACTCTAATTCATGGCTTTGAGTCGCGGTCACTTCTGCAGCCACTTTCCAATCAAAGGTTGAGATTCTTTAAATCTAGCTAATGTTGTTGGAGGGGTCGGTTACAAAAGAAGTAATTGACTGTATCAAGGGTGCAAATTTAGATGCAACTAAGTTTGTGATAAGCGCAAAAGCCTTGTAAAATAAGGCATATATAGCTTCGTAACAAGAAGTTTGGTGCCCAGGAAGGGACTCGAACCCCCACAACCTTACGATCGCCAGCACCTGAAGCTGGTGCGTCTACCAATTTCGCCACCTGGGCATACCTTTATTATAGATGGATGGCTGCTTTGAGGGCTTTTCTAGGCTAATTTGGCTTTTCCCCTACAGACTCGATGGTTTGATACAGTAGCCTTATTCATAACAAAAATAGATATCAATAGATATATAGCAAGGGCATGTATTGCCGAAGGAATTAAATGCGTAAAGCAAAAGACTTGGTGCCGCGTGAGGCTGACCGTTTAGGAACAGTCCAGGGCCACCGAGATGGATTTGGATTTGTTATTCCCGATGATGGTGGTGAAGATATTTTTCTCTCTGAACGAGAGATGTCGCGCGTCATGCACGGCGATAGAGTCAATGTCAAAGTTTTAGGAACAGATCGACGCGGTCGCCCTGAGGGGCAAATCGTCGAAGTGATACTTCATGCAAATAAAGTGGTGATTGGTCGCCTCCTAAATGAAAACGGTGTACTCATTGTTGCACCTGAAGATAACCGTATTGGCCATGACATACTGATTCCGCCGAAGGGGCAGGGCCAAGCAAAGCTAGGTCAGGTCGTTAGCGTTGAAATCATTGACTACCCTGATAGCTATCGTCAAGCGCTTGGCCGTGTAGTTGAAGTCTTAGGTGAGATTGACGATCCTGGTATGGAGATTGAAATCGCCGTACGAAAGTATGGTGTTCCCCACGAGTTCTCAGCTGCTGCTATGAAAGAGGCTGCAGCATTGCCAGACTCTGTTCAGCAAGAAGACCTAGAGGGTCGCGTTGATTTACGGGATATCCCTTTAGTCACCATCGATGGCGCTGATGCAAGGGACTTTGATGATGCGGTCTATTGCGAGCCAATCATGTACGGCAAGACGAAGGCCTGGCGTTTAATCGTAGCGATTGCTGACGTCTCACATTATGTGAAGCCTGGACATCCTCTAGATGATGAGGGTTTATTACGTGCCACCTCGGTGTATTTTCCAAGACGCGTCATCCCAATGCTTCCTGAAAAGATCTCTAACGGCTTGTGCTCATTAAACCCTGGTGTAGATCGCCTTTGTATGGTTTGTGATTCAGTAGTGGATAACAACGGCATTGTATTGGCATACCAGTTCTATCCCGCAGTCATGCATTCTGCACAACGTTTCACATACGACACTGTGTGGGAGATTCTTTCTAATAGCAAAGGTCCCGAAGCTGCGCGTTTTGCCCAGTTCAGCCCCTTACTTGGTAATCTTTACTCCTTATATAAGATTCTCTTATCAGCCCGCGAGAAGCGAGGTGCAATTGAGTTTGAAACTACCGAAACTCAAATCATCAGTAATGAGTTAGGCAAGATTTTGCGCATTGAGCCCCGTCTGCGTAATGAGGCCCACCGCTTGATTGAAGAGTGTATGTTGACAGCCAACGTTTGCGCAGCTGACTACATTGATCAAAATAAACATTTAAGTCTGTATCGTGTACATGGAGAACCCTCTGAAGAGAAGTTGGTGACCTTACGTCAAGTATTGAGGACCTCAGGCCTTTCTCTCGGCGGCGGTGAAAAACCCAAGCCACGTGATTTTGCAAAACTCATGCGTGAGATCAAGGATCGTCCCGACGTCAATATGTTGCAGTCAGTGGTGTTGCGCTCGATGCAGCAAGCGATGTATCAGCCAGATAATGAAGGTCACTTTGGCTTAGCTTATCCAGCGTATTCGCATTTCACTAGCCCAATTCGCCGCTATCCAGACTTACTCACGCACCGTGTGATTAAGTCTATTTTGCAGAAGAAACCTTACACACCTGTTCTGCCGCCAACCGTACCCCTGAATCTTACTTTGCCACGCAAAGGCAAAGGCCGTGAGAATGCAGTCAATGCTAAGAAGTCTCATAGTGACGCTAAAGCCGGAGTGGCTAAGGGCACTAGAACACCTAAAGGGGCTAATGCCGCTTTACCTATTTGGGGTCAATTGGGCGTGCATTGCTCATCGAATGAGCGCCGTGCGGATGAGGCCTCGCGAGATGTTGAGGCATGGCTTAAATGCTATTACATGCGAGATCATTTAGGTCAGGAATATGCTGGCACAGTAACGAGTGTGGCTAACTTTGGATTATTTATTCAGCTTGAGAATTTATTTGTTGAAGGCATGGTTCACGTTACTGAATTAGGCGGTGATTATTTCCAGTATGACGAAGCCCGACAAGAACTGCGTGGAGAGCGAACGGGTATTCGGTATCGCTTAGGAGACCGCTTACATGTCCTAGTGAGCCGTGTAGATTTAGATGCTCGTAAGATTGAATTTAGTCTTGTGAAGACGATGGGTGCAGAAGTAGGAAGCACATCTACCCGTCGTCAGTTGCTTCTAGCTGCTGATACTGGAAGGCCCAATAAGAAAGCTGCTTCCAAGAAGACTCGTCCTGCTAACAAAGTGCCACAAAAACCGAGCGGCATTAATGTCAATGCGGCTAAGACTGCTGGTAATTTAAGTGCCAACCAATCCAAGAGCAAGGCTAGCCGTAAGAATGGTAAATCCAAACCTGGAAGGTCTATAGGTAAGCCTGCTGGCACTAAGCCGCCAGTCCGTAGTACTAATGCCCGTCGTAAATAAAGATTGAACAAAAGAAGATGAAACAGATATTGGTTGGCTTTCATGCGGTTCAGGCGCGTTTGCGTGTTGATCCAGACAGCTTGAAGGCGGTGTATTTTGATCCAAGTCGTCGTGACAGACGCATGGGTGATTTTTTAAAGCAAGCAGAGGAGATTTTGGGCGAACGCTTGCATGCTGCTGATGCTGAACGTTTACATAAACTTACGGGTCACGATCGCCATCAAGGTGTTGTTGCCTTAGCTGAAAAAATGACCGTTGCACGAACCATTACTGAGGTGGTTGAAGATGCAGAGAGTGCCCAGAAGAAGCCCTTGTTTTTGGTTTTAGATGGTGTGACTGACCCCCATAACTTTGGTGCCTGCTTGCGCGTAGCTGATGGTGCGGGAGTAGATGCTGTCGTGATTCCAAAAGACCGGTCTGCTTCAATTAATGCCACTGTCAGCAAGGTTTCGAGTGGCGCATCTGAGGTCATACCAGTGATTACTGTGACTAACCTTGTGCGCAGCATGAAAGAGATGCAAGAAGCAGGCGTCTGGTTAATCGGTACCGACGATGAAGCTGAAAAATCGATCTATGACATAGACCTGAGTGGCCCAGTTGCGATTGTGATGGGTAGCGAAGGTGAGGGTATGCGCCGTCTCACAAAAGAAACCTGTGATCAGCTCGTACGCATCCCAATGAAGGGTGTAGTCGAAAGTTTGAATGTTTCTGTTGCAAGTGGCGTATGCTTATATGAGGCATTAAGACAGCGCCTAGCGAAAGCATCTAAAGCTGCCAAGGAAGTTTCCTGAAAGGCTTTTATGAAATGCAATATTGGTCACACTGATCGTATTCTGCGCATGACCGTCGGCGTTACGCTCATCGGTCTAGCTGCTTTTGGTATTACTGGACCTTGGGCATGGATTGGCATCGTACCCCTAGCTACTGGAATGATTGGTAATTGCGCAGCCTATAGCTTGCTAGGTATTAATACTGCCAAGTAGTAAGAAAAAGTTGTCTAGAAGCTTTACTTAGTCAGTAAAGCTTCTAGTTTGTCTGTATCAATGCAGAAGTTCCGAATTCCTTCAGCCAATTTCTCAGTAGCCATCGCATCATTATTGAGTTGAAGCCGGAAACTAGATTCATCTAGCTTTAATGGGGTGATGGTTTCACTATGGGTACTCCTTACATCCAATTTTTTGCTAACAGCTGCAGTGCTACTTTGTAGTTCGGCTAGCAGTTCGGGACTAATGGTTAACAAGTCACAGCCAGCAAGCTCTAGGATCTGGGTGGTATTGCGAAAGCTCGCACCCATGATTTCAGTGGAGATACCAAAGTACTTGTAATAGTGAAAAATGGTCTTCACTGAAGTAACGCCCGGATCATTGGCACCGCCATGATGAGCATCACTCCAATTAGCGCCTAACTTAGTCTTATTCCAATCGGTAATGCGACCCACAAATGGGGAGATTAACTTTGCGTTTGCAGCCCCACAGGCTGCCGCTTGTACTAAAGAGAAGAGCAAAGTCATATTGCAATGAATACCTGCAGCTTCTAATTCTTTTGCTGCAGCAATGCCTTCCCAGGTACCGGCAAGTTTAATTAAGATACGTTTGCGATCAATCCCATGTGACTCATATAAAGCAATCAGGTGTTTAGCCTTTGTAACGGTCGCTTTAGTATCGAAAGAAAGTCCGGCATCGACTTCAGTAGAAACACGCCCTGGAATGATTTTAAGAATCTCTAAACCAAATGCCACCAGAATGTAGTCCACTAAATCGCTGGGGCTCATGCCTGGGTGGGCATCCTTCACTGATTGCACCAAATTTTGATATTTACTTTGTTGGGCAGCTTTAAGAATCAGGGATGGATTAGTAGTGGCATCTTGCGGCTGGAACTCTTGCATGCGCTCAAAGTCACCTGTATCGGCTACCACCGTGGTGTATTTTTTGAGCTGATCGAGTTGGTTGGGGCTGGAAGGGGTGCTATTCATGGCTTATCAAATCTGATGTAATGGGTTTCTTGTAATTATCATATGATAGATGCATTAATTACTCAGTTCTAATAAAGGTATTTGGTGGGCTTATGAACCAAGATCAACTTAAACAAATGGTGGGTGAGGCGGCGCGTGACGAGGTCTTAAAGCTGCCAGCAGGACAAATTTTAGGGGTTGGTACTGGCTCTACTGCTAATTGCTTTATTGATGCCCTAGCGCCTCATAAAGATCATTTTGTAGGAACGGTATCGAGTTCAAACGCGACAACAGAGCGTTTGCTCAAGCATGGCTTTCAGGTTCTAGATCCCAATGATGTAACAGACTTGCCTGCCTATGTCGATGGCGCCGATGAAATCGATCCAGCAGGCCACATGATTAAAGGTGGTGGTGGGGCGCTCACCCGTGAAAAAATTATTGCCTCTATGGCTAGGCAATTTATCTGCATTTGTGATTCTTCTAAGCAGGTCCCTATTCTGGGTAACTTTGCACTTCCAGTAGAAATCCTCCCATTAGCAAAAGGCGTGGTAAGTAGGGAGTTGGAAAAGTTGGGTGGCAAGGTCATGCTGCGCCTTGCAAAAAGTACCCGTGCAGATTTAAATCAAACCCCAAGTGAGCCTTTTGTCACTGATAACGGCGGCTGGATACTAGATGTCGCAGGTTTAAAGATTGCTGACCCCATCAATATGGAGATGCAAATCAACCAAATCGCAGGGGTGATCACTGTGGGCTTATTTGCAAAAGAGAAGGCCAACATCTTATTGGTCAGTAACGCCTCTGGCGTCAGCCGCATCTCACTCTAGTTGGAAAAAGGAAATAAAAAACCCGACGGGGCTTCCCCATCGGGTTGTTTGCCATGGTTTGCATGGCGCAGGCGCTCGGAAGAGATTTAGTTCCTTAGCCTATGAGCATATAGATATGCTCATTCTGAGTGGCTTTCGCCAATGTAGCGGGGCACCATATCTGCCTTGCTACGAATTCATCCTATTCCTACCTAATGAGAGTGTCAACAGCTGGAAACAAGTTTTATGGTTTTATTTATGCCGTACTGCAATACAGAAAAATCTCTTTATTCTGCTGGCGGTGTGTAACCTTCAGCCATATCGGCACCACCTTCAAAAAAGTACTTCTCAACCTGCTTGAGAAGGTATTGGCGAGCTCTAGGATCAGCCATATTGAGGCGATTTTCATTAATGAGCATGGTTTGATGCTTTAACCATGCAGCCCAAGCCTCTTTAGATACTTGATTCCAAATCTTTTTACCAAGATCGCCAGGAAGTGGAGCGAAATCCATTCCTTCACCCTCTTTGTTAAGTTTGATGCATTGAACCATGCGTGCCATCTGTAATGCCTTTCTTGTTTTTCTTATAGATCTTTAGTTAAAACCATGGACTTACGGTCCCAGTTATAAATTTGCTTTCTTTCTTCAGGCAAGTCCTCAACCGTTGCTCTCTTAAAGCCTCGCTTTAAGAACCAATGCTCTGTTCTTGTAGTTAGTACAAATAATTTCTTGATGCCTTCTTGTTTGGCGCGCATTTCAACGCGCTTGAGAAGGCGCTCGCCATCACCTGAGCCTTGAACATCAGGATCTACGGCTAAACATGCAAGTTCACCAACGCCGTTAGGGAATGGAAAGAGGGCAGCACAGCCGAATAGAACACGGTCATGCTCAATAACAGAGAAGCGCTGAATATCACGCTCAATCACGTCTTGACCCCTAGCTGCCAAGATTCCTTCTTCTTCAAGCGGCATTGTTAATTGCAAAATACCACCCACATCATCTTGGTTAGCTTCACGCAAGTTCTCAATATCGGAGGAGGCGAGCATCATGCCAATGCCATCATGGGTAAAGAGTTCTTCAAGTAATGCGCCATCTTGATTGCATGGCAGGAAGTGAACACGACTTACGCCTGCTCTAATGGCTCTACCAGAGATATTGAGCAAGCTCTTCATGCCAATTGCTAAATCCTTACTTTCAGCCATATATTCTTGCAACTGAGGCAAAGAAAGCTCTGTAATGAGTTCGCCCTCTGCATCATGAAGGCCTTCATAAGGGCTTAAGAAAATTAACTTGTCTGCTTTCAGCGCTGCAGCAGTAGAGGCAGCCACATCTTCATAGGCCAGGTTAAACGCCTGCCCTGTTGGTGAAAAGCCTAAAGGAGAAAGCAAAACAATTTTGTTGCTATCTAATGATTGCGTAATAGAAGTAGAGTCCACTTTACGCACTAAACCTGTATGAATGTAATCAGTACCTTCAACAACACCAACTGGCATTGCAGTAATAAAATTACCAGAGATTACGGAGATACGCGATCCTGCCATTGGAGTATTTGGTAAGCCACGACTGAAGGCTGCCTCGATATCGAGACGCAATTCACCAGCAGCTTCTTTGACGCACTCAAGTGCAGCAGCATCGGTAATCCGGTAGCTGTGTATCGTACTCTTACCAAACTTACTCTTGATCTTGCGTAAGGTGAGCTGTTCTTCAATCTGTGGACGAATCCCATGGACCAAAACAATGCGCATACCCATGGCATGCAACATGGCAATGTCCTCAATGAGATTCTCAAGGCCAATTTCCTGGACGAGCTCACCAGCAAAAGCAATGACGAAGGTCTTTTCGCGGAAGCTATGAATGTAGGGCGCAACATCGCGCAACCACCCTACAAAGGGGAAGTTGGAGGTAGATTCTTCGGCGCTTGAGGCCTGGTTCGGTGCATTTGTTGGCATAGTGAGAAAATTATAGGGTGCAAGAGCCTAGAAACCAACAAAAACCCAAAGCAATGCCAAAGCCTGTGCCTGCTTCCAACACCTCACGCAGGCTAGAGATCCGCTTTCCGGAAGAATTACCCGTCTCTAGTCAAAGGCAAATCATCAAGGATGCCTTGCAGAATCACCAGGTGGTGATTGTTTGTGGAGAGACGGGCTCAGGTAAGACTACCCAGCTGCCCAAGATCTGCTTGGATCTCGGGAGAGGCACGATCAATGGCGGTAAGCTCATTGGCCATACCCAACCTCGCCGAATAGCAGCCACTGCCACAGCCAAGAGAATTGCCCAAGAGCTAGGCTCACCCATTGGCCAAGATGTGGGCTATCAAGTGCGCTTCGCAGACAAGACCAGTCATACTGCCTCCATCAAACTCATGACCGATGGCATCTTGCTAGCGGAGACACAGCGTGATCCACAGCTCAAAGCTTATGACACTCTGATTATTGATGAGGCGCACGAACGTAGTTTAAATATTGACTTTCTATTAGGTTATCTAAGACAGCTACTACCCAAAAGACCTGATCTTAAGCTGATCATTACCTCAGCGACGATTGATGCCCAGCGTTTTGCTCAGCACTTTGCAATGAATGGCAACCCTGCTCCAGTCATTGAAGTCAGTGGTCGTCTGTTTCCAGTAGAGCAGCGGTATTCCCCATTAGAGGCTGACCCCAAACCTGACGGTAAAAAAGAATCAAAGGCTGCAAAGGAAATCCCGGATGCAGTCGTAGAAGAAATTACTCATGTTTGGCGTGAAGGTGCATCAGGTGCTGGGGACGTATTGGTATTTTTACCAGGGGAGCGTGAGATTCGGGATTGTGTTGAGGCGTTGCGTAAAGATCATGTACTGCAACAACGCTTCCACCCAGAAGTACTCAGCCTGTTTGCCCGCCAATCTGTGGCAGAGCAAGAGAGAGTCTTTAGTCCTGGAAATGGCCGTCGCATTATTTTGACGACAAACGTTGCTGAGACGTCTTTAACGGTTCCGAATATTCGTTACGTGATTGATAGTGGTTTGGCTAGGGTAAAGCGCTACTCCTATCGCAATAAAGTCGAGCAGTTACAGATTGAGCCGATTTCACAAGCTGCGGCAAATCAAAGAGCAGGGCGCTGCGGCCGGGTATCGGACGGCATCTGTATTCGTTTGTATAGCGAGCTGGATTATCAAAGCCGTCCTAAATTTACTGACCCAGAAATTCTTCGCAGTTCATTAGCTGCAGTGCTGCTGCGCATGAGTTCACTGCACTTACCAAAGATTTCGCATTTTCCCTTTATTGATAAACCTTTAGGCAGGGCCATCGCTGATGGCGTGCAACTACTAGATGAGCTGGGCGCGATTGAGTTTGATGAATCAGATGCCGCTGATAGTAAAGACATCAACAATAACTTTAAGCTCACTGCCATTGGGAAGCAGTTAGCTGATCTACCACTTGACCCTCGTATTGGCAGAATGTTATTGGCGGCTAAAGAGCAGAATGCCTTAAAAGAAGTCACTATTATTGCTTCAGCTTTAGCAACCCAAGATCCGCGTGAGCGACCTATGGATCAGGGCGCTGCAGCTGATCAAGCGCACCTTCAGTTTGCCGATGAGCGTTCTGAGTTCTTAAGTTTTGTAAAGCTTTGGAATTGGTACCAAGATGCTTTGCACCATAAGCACAGTAATCGCCAATTAGAAAACTTATGTAGAAGTAAATTCTTATCACCACGTCGCTTGCGTGAGTGGCGAGATGTATATGGTCAATTACATACCATGCTTGGTGAAAAGGGTTGGAAAGAAAATCCACTCGCCGCTACTTATGAACAAGTCCATCTATCCCTTCTAACGGGCCTACTGGGTTATGTTGCCAAAAAAGAAGACGATGAAAAATCCCAAGATCGCAATAGTAAGACTGGTGGGTATATAGGTGCTCGTGGTATCCGGCCGTTTATTTGGCCAGGCTCTACGATTGGTAAAAAGGCTGGTGCCTGGATCTTGGCAGGAGAGTTACAGGAAACCAACCGTATGTATGCCCGCACGATTGCCAAAATTGAACCGCAGTGGGTGGAAAAGGTTGCAGCACATCGCCTGATCAAATCGCTCAGTGATCCATTCTGGGATAACCGTCAAGGTGAAGTGCTGGCCTTTGAACGTGGCACCTTATATGGTTTACCTATTTATCATGGCCGCCGAGTGCGCTATGAACCCCATAACCCAGAAGAGGCTAGAGAGTTATTTATACGCCAAGCTTTAGTTCAAGAAGAAATGTTTGGGCGCATGGATACGCCTGCCCTATATCGTGAAACTGAGAGTGATGCCAAGAAAAAATATCCTGGGCTCTTTGGGTTCTTTTGGCACAACTGTCGTTTAATTAAAGATATTGAAGCGCTTGAGCATCGCTCACGCCGTCCTGACGTCTTGGTCGATGATGATTTACTGATTGCATTTTATGAGTCACGCATTCCCAAGGGAGTGTGTAATCGGGAAGATCTCAAAGCACTACTTAAAAAGGAAGTCGATCTAGATCAACAGTTAAGACTCGAAAAGGCCGACTTGATGCGCCATGAGGCTGCTGGTATTACAGTTGACCGCTATCCCAAGAAGATGCTGGTAGGCGGTGTCGAACTCACCCTGACTTATCACTTTGAACCCGGCAGCCCTAAAGATGGCGTGACTTTAGTAGTGCCCTTAACGCAACTGAATCAAGTTGATGGGCGTCGATGCGAATGGCTAGTGCCTGGGATGTGTGAAGAGAAGGTATTGCTACTTCTCAAATCCTTGCCACAAAAACTTCGTCGTCACTGCGTTCCACTACCCGAATATGCAAAGTTATTTTTAGAGCGCAAGCTTGAAGAAAAACAATTTGGCATAGGAGATTTCGTAGATAGCTTGATTAGTGATATTCGTAAAGAGCGTGGTTTAGAAATTAAACGTACAGACTTTAGACCTGAATCATTGCCTTTGCATTCAGCGATGAACTTCAGGCTGATTGATGAGCATGGCCGCCAACTCGAAGTTGAGAGAAACTTAGTTCGCCTTCGTTCTGAGTATGGTGAGACCGCCCGGAGTGCCTTCCAAGCAATTGCCCAAGAGACAGCACAGGCTGAGCTGGGTGCTGAGGCTCCAATCCGAACTCCCAATTCTGATGAGAAGGTTCGCGCAGTGGAGCAGGGGGGTTACCGCGCCTGGGAGTTCGGTGAGTTGCCAGAAACTCTAGAGATTCAAAAAGGCAATAAAACTTTATTTGGCTATCCAGCATTAGTAGATAGAGGTGACTACTGTGATCTAGAGGTATTTGATGACCTACTCGAAGCTAGAAAGCAGCATCACCTAGGATTACGCCGACTCTTTGCGCTGAGCAATAAAGACACACTCAAAGCACTGCAAAAACAATTACCTGGTATTCGAGAATTAGGATTATTTTTTATCAATTTAGGTTCAGTAGAGGGATTAATTGAACAGATTCTCAATCTAGCCCTCGAGCGCGCATTCATGACTGAGCCACTGCCGATTAATGCGGAACAATTTACTGAGAGATTACAGGCAGGCAAGCCACGAGTGGCTCTCATCGCTCAAGAGATCTCACGCCATGCCTTAAATGCATTGCAAGCCTATGCTGACCTGCAGAAAAAGATGGCCAGTGCCAAGGCATCTTCACTTACTGCTTATGCAGATATCCAAACCCAAATGCAGGCCTTGATCTTTCCTAGGTTCGTAGCCGAGATTCCCTATGGGCAGCTTGTGCACTTACCACGTTACTTAAAAGCGATTGCCATGAGGATTGATAAATTGCGCTCTAATCCTAGTCGTGATGCGCAATGTCAAAAAGATTGGGAGTCAGTTGCCCGGCCTTGGCAAAAGCTGCTTCAAGGAAGCAAAGGTGCAGCCTCCTATGCCATGACCGAGGATCAAGCCCTGCAGGATTTCCGGTGGCAGCTAGAAGAGTTGAGAGTGGCTTTATATGCCCAAGAGCTCAAAACGCCCAGCCCAATGTCTTTAAAGCGACTCGAAAAGGTTTTAGCTAGCTTGCGCTAAGTCAAATCCATCAGGCTTTAGAGGTCTTTAATTAACCCTTCATTGCTTACAATAGAGGAATGTATACATTTATCACGATTAGAGGTTTTCGCATTATTGCGACTACCTTCATATTGACGCTACTTGCAGCAAACCAGTTTGCCCTTGCGCAAACTGCAGCCATTCCAAATTCGCTAGCGAATCAGCCAAAACTGGCAGTGATTCTCAACTCAGGTGAAGCATCGGTAAGTTTGATAGATATGCCAAGCCGCCAGGTGATAAAAACGATTCCTGTTGGCAAAGAACCCCATCACTTGATGATGACCCCAGATGAAAAAACATTATTGATTGCCAATGCTGCAGGCAATGATGTTGTTTTGATGAACCCAAGTACTGGTGAATTAACGGGCAGAATTCCAAATATTATTGATCCTTACCAAATTGGCTATTCACCAAATCACAAATGGTTTGTGGCAAATGGCAATCGTTTAGATCGGGTAGATATTTATGCTGCTAATGGTGCTGATCTAAAGCTAGCCAAAACAGTGAAGTTAGCAAAGACGCCAAGTCACATTGCATTTACAGCAGATAGCAAAATTGCCTTTATTACATTACAAGACTCTAGTGAACTAGCAGCAATCGATCTCGAAACGCAAACTGTATTGTGGGTGATGCCTACTGGTAAAGTTCCTGCTGGATTGTGGATGACGCCTGGAGATCAATATCTATTAGTAGGAATTACTGGCGACGATTATGTCCAAGTGATTGATTGGAAGACGCGTAAGGAAGTAAAGCGTATCCAAACAGGTAAGGGCGCCCATAACTTTCGCCCCTTGGGTGATAAGAAACATGTATTTGTGAGCAACCGAATTGCATCCTCTATTAGCTTGATCAATATGCAAACCCTAGAGAAGGTGGGTGATATCACTGGTTTGCCAGCCGGCCCAGATGATATGGAAATTACCCCAGATGGCAAAACTTTATGGGTTACTTTACGTTTTGCTAAAAAAGTGGGTGTGATTGATATCCCTTCCATGAAATTAATGACAGTCATTCCAGTTGGAAAATCACCACACGGTGTGTTCTTCTATCCAAGAGCTTCCTGGGAATAAACATTTAACATGAAATACCAGCAAGGAATTGAACTCACAGTCGTATTCATCATCGGCTGCTTTGCATCTTTGCCATCTGGACAAGCGGCAAGTTGTAATAAAACGGTTTATCTCACATTTGATACCGGCAATATGTCGGTTGCCGAAAAGGTCGCCGACATCCTCAGAAGGCAAGATGTTAAAGCAACTTTCTTCCTGTCCAATGAAAAGACGTTTCGCGGAGATTTCGCCTTAGACGATTCATGGCAAGCCTACTGGCAAAAGCTCGCTAAAGAAGGGCAACACTTTGGCAGCCACACTTACGATCACACTTATTTTGTAAAAGATGGCCCTAAAGGCGAAGTCTTTGAGAGGCCTCAATTTGGACCCAAAGCTGGGATCACGGTACTTTATAACGAAGCGGCTATGTGCAAAGAGATTCGTCGAGTTGATCTTCGCTTTCAAGAGCTAACAGGCCAGCCATTGCAAAGAATCTGGCGCGCCCCCGGTGGCAAAACATCACCAAGCTTGATTAGGATGGGAGATATGTGTGGCTATCAGCATATTGCTTGGGCGCCTGCTGGATTTTTGGGGGACGAGCTGAACTCTGAGAAACATTCTAATAGCGCTCTTTTAGAAAAAGCGAGTCGGGAGATTAAGGATGGTGATATCACTATGGCCCACCTGGGCATTTGGTCCAGAAAGGATCCTTGGGCTCCTGCGGTATTGGAGCAACTGATCGTTAATCTCAAGGGCCGTGGCTTCTGCTTTGGTGTATTGCCCAAGACTGACAAAAATTCTGTAGATCAGTCAAAATAAAGCATGGATCTGAGTTCTATTACCCTAGCAATCTCTAACGCTTATGGCAGCGTTCAGGAGTTTTTGTTTGCCAATATTGTTGGACCATTTCTGTATCAACTCGATTTGATGGCGTGGGCAGAAGATGCATTTGATGGCATTGATTGGTTTTTATTTGGCTGTATCCAGATTTTTCTCATTATCGTTGTGCTTAGAACCTGGGAGCGTTTAGCGCCTGCAGAGACGCAAGAGCGTTTTTCAACGGCAAGTAGAGCAGACATCTTCTATACCTTATTTCATCGCCTAGGTATTTTTCATGCAATCATTTTTATTGCGCTATCGGGATTCTTTTTTGAGATTGATTCCGTCTTGCATGATTTTCGTTTCGATCGTTTTAATGTGGAGTCTTGGTGGCCAGGGGTTACTTCAATCCCCTTGGTAAGTTTCCTGGTTTACTTGGTACTACTAGATTTTGTAGAATTCCTCTATCACCGCGCGTCCCATCAATTTAATTGGTGGTGGCAGCTCCATGCCTTACATCACAGCCAAAAAGTCATGACGGCCTGGTCTGATAACCGTAGCCACATTTTAGATGACACCATGCGGGCAGTAGTAATGGCATTTTTTGCACTTCTATTTGGTGTATCACCAGGCCAATTCATCATCTTGGTTGCATTAGGTCAATTTATTCAGAGCTGGCAGCATGCCAATATTAAAGTTCATCTCGGTAAAGGCCAGTATCTTCTGGTATCCCCCATGTTTCATCGCATGCATCATGCGGTTGGCTATGGCCATGAAGCAATCGGTAAGCCTGGTGTATTGGGTGGTTGCAATTTTGGTATTTTATTTCCCTGGTGGGATATATTGTTTAGAACCGCCATCTTCCCAAAAGAGGTCTATCCTACAGGGGTAAGAAACTTAGATGTATCACACAATATCTTCACTCAACAATGGCAAGGCTTTGTGCAGCTAGCTAAAGAGCTGCTGCAAAGTAAATCGCTGAAGTAAGGCATACGAGGTTGATGTAAGAGGAGTTTTATGGTCGGACTGCCGCAAGTATTTAAATCATTTGGATTAGCCCTAGTGGGAACAATGCATCCAAGAATGTTGTGGCTTAGCTTACGACCATTCTTAATCGTATCGATTTTATGGGGCTGTCTCATTTGGCTCACTTGGACACCTGCACTAGCAGTGCTGAGCGAGTTTTTGACCAACTCGATCTTTACCAATTGGATCCAAGAAGGTCTGATCTGGGCTGGCTTTGAAAATGCCAGGGCATGGATTGCTCCTCTATTTTTTGTGATGCTGATTATTCCGCTGATCACGATTAGCCTATTGGTGTTTATTGCTTTTTCAACTGTTCCCACCATTGTGAACATTGTTGTCAGGCAGACGAACTATCAGGATTTAGAGTGTAAGCGGGGCGGCGGTTTATTTGGGAGCCTGATTTATACCCTATGGTCAGCATTGATTTGTCTTGCATTGGTTATGCTGACATTGCCAGTGTGGTGGGTTCCACCACTGGTGGCTGTATTACCACCATTACTTTGGGGATGGTTAACAATGCGCCTCATGTCTTACGATGTACTTGCTAAGCATGCCAGCGCACAAGAGCGTGATCAGTTATTAGAAAAATATCGCTGGCCTTTGTTATGTATGGGCATCGCCTCGGGAATGCTTGGTGCGGTACCTACCTTCTTCTGGGCTACATCAGCCCTGGCCTTAGTATTATTTCCGCTAGTGAGTTTTGTAGCGCTATGGATTTATTCTTTGATCTTTGTATTTGCAGGCCTTTGGTTTTGCCACTTCTTATTAGATGCCTTAAAAGAGTTACGGCAAGAAGAATTAGAGCAAGCCTTAACAGTCCAATCACGCGTAGTTGCATCGGAACTTCCCTATCATGGCTAATGAGATGGTTGATGTTATTAAAAAAGTTGAAATAGACCTACCAAGTGATGTATCAACTGCGGTGCAACGCCGCTTTGGTCTGATTGTGATTGGTGATGAGATTCTATCCGGACGTCGCCAAGATAAACATATGGCGACATTGATTGAGCTTCTCAATGAGCGAGGCTTAAGCCTCGGGTGGGCAAAGTATGTGGCTGATGATCCCGAGCAAATTACTGCAACGCTAAAAGAAAGCTTTGCCAGTGGTGATGTGGTGTTTAGTACTGGTGGTATTGGTGCGACACCAGATGATCACACACGGCAATGTGCAGCATTAGCCCTGGGAACCAAAACAGAGTTGCACCCTAGCGCACAAGAACTCATTGCTCGACGTATTCAGTCTATGGCCGAAGGTGATCCTATCAAGGCAGATCTCAATACACCAGAGAATCAACATCGTTTTAAGATGGGAGAGTTTCCGATTGGTAGCGACATCATTCCTAATCCTTATAACCAGATACCGGGTTTCCGAATTAAAGAGCATCACTTTGTTCCTGGCTTTCCAGTAATGGCTGCACCGATGATGGCTTGGTGCTTAGATACCTATTACAAAGACCTCTTTCACCAAGAGAACTGGGCAGAGCAAAGCTTCATTGTTCCTAAGGGTATTGAGTCAACCCTAACGCCTTTAATGGAGCGCATAGAGGCCAATTTTCCGGGGGTGAAGGTATTTAGTTTGCCTTCCGTTGGCGATCCTAATAAGGGCGGTGTTTATGCCCAGCGTCATATCGAGTTAGGGATCAAAGGCAACGCTCAGCTCTTGGAAAGCGCATGGATTGCCTTGCGAACTGGGACTCAAGAGTTAGGCTACGAAATCCACGATATCAGCTAAACTTCAGCCTATATTTGCACCAAATAAGTGCAAATATAGGCTTTACAGACGGCTAATGGGGGAAACGAGCACTTTAATAGTGCAATAATAGGTATTCCCGTTTGTTTGCTTCAGTAAATTACATACATCCATTAAGGCATGTTTGCTGCCTGGAATGAACAAGGGCTTACACCTTGATTTTGAATTCCGAATTTAGTTAATAGAGGAGATTTGCATGACGAAGACCGTCGCTGATGTGATGAAGTTAGTTAAAGAGAAAGAATGTACTTTCGTTGATTTCCGCTTTGTTGATACAAAGGGCAAGGAGCAACATACTACCGTTCCAATTTCTGCCTTTAACGAAGACAAATTTGAAAGTGGTCATGCATTTGACGGCTCCTCTATCGCCGGTTGGAAGGGTATTGAAGCTTCTGACATGTTGTTGATGCCAGATCCAACAGCATGCTATATCGATCCGTTCTATGAAGAGCCAACATTAGTGATCACATGTGATGTGATCGAGCCTTCAGATGGTAAAGGTTACGACCGTGATCCACGCTCTATTGCAAAACGTGCTGAAGCGTATTTGAAGAGTTCCGGTTTAGGTGATACTGCGTATTTTGGCCCAGAGCCAGAGTTCTTTATTTTCGACGGAGTCCGTTGGGGTGCTGACATGCAGGGTTGTTTCGTGAAGATCAATTCTGAAGAAGCTCCGTGGTCATCTGCAAAAGAAATCGAAGGTGGTAACACTGGCCATCGTCCAGGTAAAAAGGGCGGTTATTTCCCAGTCGCCCCAGTAGATACATTCCAAGACATGCGTTCTGAAATGTGTTTGATTCTTGAATCATTAGGTATTCCAGTAGAAGTGCATCACCATGAAGTTGCTGGGCAAGGCCAAAACGAATTGGGTACTAAGTTCAGCACATTAACGCAACGTGCTGACTGGACTATCTGGCAAAAGTATGTAGTGCAAAACGTTGCGCATGCTTATGGCAAAACAGCCACGTTCATGCCTAAACCAGTAGTTGGTGATAACGGTTCTGGTATGCACGTTCACCAATCTGTTTGGAAAAACGGTGAGAACTTGTTTGCTGGTAATGGTTATGCTGGTTTGTCAGAGTTTGCTCTGTTCTACATCGGCGGCATCATTAAGCACGCTAAAGCACTCAATGCAATTACCAATCCAGGTACAAATTCTTACAAGCGTTTGGTTCCAGGCTTTGAGGCTCCAGTGAAATTAGCTTACTCAGCACGCAACCGTTCTGCTTCTATCCGTATCCCACACGTATCTAGTCCTAAGGGCCGTCGTATTGAAACGCGTTTCCCAGATCCATTGGCAAACCCATACTTGGCATTCTCTGCCTTGTTGATGGCTGGCTTGGATGGGGTACAAAATAAGATTCACCCAGGTGAAGCTGCTGATAAGAACTTGTATGACTTGCCACCTGAAGAGGATGCAAAGATCCCAACCGTATGCGCAAGCTTGGAAGAGGCTTTAGCTGCTTTGGAAAAAGATCATGAGTTCTTGACTCGTGGTGGAGTTTTCACTGAATCTATGATTGATGCTTATATCAATTTGAAGATGGAAGATGTCACACGTTTCCGTATGACTACTCATCCTATCGAATTTGATATGTACTATTCCCTGTAAGCGAAGGAGAAAGTTTGAGCGCAGGTCTATTGCGCAATTCGTTCAAGGGAGCAGCTTCGGCTGCTCCTTTTTTTCCGACATTGCTTGATCAGATGCCCAATGCCATCGTGGTATT
>Ga0194038_1000203_pt1 | contig 25264 bp, 18 predicted proteins | sample JunL226m_MetaG_FD_148630 | JGI IMG/M metagenome (GOLD analysis project Ga0194038, IMG submission 148630) | Anoxic zone freshwater microbial communities from boreal shield lake in IISD Experimental Lakes Area, Ontario, Canada - Jun2016-L227-6m | ecosystem: Environmental > Aquatic > Freshwater >... | reverse complement strand
ATCGGAAGGGTCATAAACAATATTTTGGCCAGGCCTTGATTTTTTTCATAATAATCAATCTGAAGCCAGAAAACCTTTCTGAGTTTTTCCTTTAAATCTTCGATGCCCTGAAGGTGGTCAATAATCCTGTCCGTCAGTTTTCCCATCCATACATCCACAACAGCGAACACAAGCCCTTCCTTGCTGCCGTAATAGCCGTAAATAGTGCTGAAACTCACCCCCGCTTTTTTTGCAACCGTACGGATATTGGCCTGATGAAAATCCGATTCGGAGAATATCTCCAGAACCGCTGTTTCAAGCCTTTTCTGAATTTCATGCTTAAAAACCTTGTTACCATCTAAAACGCTCTTGTCATCGTTCGCCAAAATCATCCCATTCAACAAATTGAAATAATAATAAATAAAAGTTTATATTGCGATTTGAACCCTCTAATCACAAAAATAAAAAATAATGTTCTGGTTAATTATTTTTTATAACTTGCTGATATATAGATAATACCAGCAATAATTGAAATAGAAACATATTAAAAACGAAACATTGTTACTGTTTTGATATATGAATGGATTTGTTCTGTCAAGAAGAAAAAAGTCTGCAGCCGGATGGATAACATGTAGATCGCGGGAAGGCTGTTCAGTTTTGGCATTGATCATCGTTTCGGACATTGCGATAGATAACGATTTCCTTTTTGAAAAAGGTGGGGCTGGGAGGTCAATATATCTCTTGGATTGGTTCCTGGTAACTAAATTTTCCAGGGGGGGATAAAGCAGTCATGATGATATGTGCAGGAACGATGATGAATGCCTCAAATTTCATTAACAATTTATGGGAAATGCTGTTGACGGTTTCGCTGTTAATACTATACTCTGATACAGGAAGTTGTTCAGCTCATTCAAGTGCTGGTTACACACAACATGGCCATCAAATCGCGCCACAAAAATATTTACATCTGATCGTATTGAACGCATTCATCGTTAAAAATGGGTGCATTTCCGTAAAATAATTTGGGGACCACTATATATGAATATTGCATCACTCAAAAAAGAGATTTTAGAATGTTTGCTTCCTTTGAATCCAGAAAAAGTTATTCTTTTCGGCAGTTATGCATGGGGAGAGCCTTCGGCTGATAGCGATGTTGACCTGTATGTTGTTACCCGGGATGCGACAACGCCCACAACCTACCATGAAAGGAGCGAACTCTACCTTCGTTATGCCAGGGCAATGAATGCGCTCAACGGAACAATTCCGTTAGACATGGTTGTCCATACGCGCCCGATGCATCAAAAGTTTCTGGAGATTGACAGCATGTTCAGCCGGAAAATTCTTCAATCAGGTATATCGCTCATATGAAAACAGCCACATTACTATGAGTTCGAGTTCATTCACCCCTTTATTGACGGCAATGGCCGTATGGGGCGTTTGTGGCAGACCCTGATTCTGACGTGCTGGAAGCCGTTGTTTGCGGACATACCTGTCGAGAGCATGGTCCACGAGCAACAGGCGGAATATTATCAGGCGCTGCAGAACAGCACCAACCTGACAGACTCCGCCCCCTTCATCGAATTCATGCTCAGAATGATTCTCGATGCCGCGACAACTGCTGCCCCCCAAGTTACACCCCATGTCACCCCCCAAGTCAGTCAGTTGCTTGTTAAAATTCAGGGCGAAATGAGCTGTGAAGCCTTGCAAAAAGCACTCGAATTACAGGATCGCAAATCATTTCGTGAGCGTTATCTCAAACCGGCCCTGATGGAAGAATTAATTGAAATGACCGTCTCCGACAAACCCAGCAGCCGTCTTCAGAAATATCGCCTGACCGACAAAGGCCGCCAATGGTTGCAAAAGCGTGAAGGTGAGGTGGCCCCCTGTGTCAAGACAAAAAAAGTCGAGTTTAAGGCAACTCAAAACATACTTAATTTTCCAGGGGGGGAGATAAAGCAGTCATGATGATCTGTGCCGGAACGATGATCAATGCCTCAATTTTCATTGACAATTTATGAGAAATGCTGTTGGCGGTTTCGCTGGTAATACTGTATGCTGGCGCAGGAAATCGTCCAGCTCATTCAGGTGCTGGTTACACAACATGGCCGTCGAATCACGCCATAATCTGATTTTATTAGCTTACAATATAAAATAGTTATGTCAAAATTGGACATGTAATCCAAGGGGCGGAGCTATATATTCGCCATCTTTTGTCTGTCGTCCGTTTCAACCGTGTCAGAGGAAATAATGTCATTTCCGGCCAGATCACTATATACAGCCGAGCAATATCTTGAGTCCGAACGCCAGGCAGACTACAAGAGTGAATTTATAAATGGGCGGATTTACGCCATGTCTGGCGCCAATCGCATTCACAACCAGATCACATTCAATATCGCTGGTCTGCTGCATTCACAGATCAGAGGCAGGCTCTGTGAAGCTTATATTGCCGATATGCGGGTTAAAATCAGCTCGACCGGAATGTACGCTTATCCGGATATCGCCGCTCTTTGTGGTGAATCGCATTTTGAAGACACGCATCTGGATACGTTGATTAACCCCACCTTGATCATAGAGGTGCTTTCACCCTCAACGGAAGCTTATGACCGCGGAGGCAAGTTCTCTCACTACCGCAAGATTCGGTCGCTCACAGAGTATGTACTCGTTGCCCAGGATCGATGCAGTGTCGAGCGATTTATTCGGCAGGATAATCAATGGATATTCTCTGAAGCTACAAATCTTACTGATGTGGTTCACTTGCATTCAATTCAATGCGATCTCTTGCTGGGCGACATATACGATAAAGTCATTTTCTTGAGCAATATAGAAGACGAGACCGGTTAACCTCAGGGCATAACTTTTCTCGTGGGTTTAATGAAGCGATAGTAAAGATGCTTATGTCGTAAATTTTATAAAATGGTAGAACCCCTTCCCCAAACAAATGAGAATAAACACATGATTCTGGATTACTGCGAAAAAGCCTTAAGCAAGGCCCAATATAAAAAGTTAAATGATGGAACCTGGTTTGCGGAACTTCATGGATTTAATGGTGTTTGAGCAAATGGATGTACCGTCGAGGCTTGCAGAAATGAACTGTTGTCTGTTCTTGAGGAATGGCTTGTTTTAAAGTTGCGTGACAATGATTCTATACCTGAATGTTTGGTTTTGCTTGGTGGGACAGACGCTCCATACTGGTTCAGGCCAGAGAAGAGGCGCATAACACACTTAAGCTCCGCGAAGATCGCAGTCAGGGTTTTGAGGAAAAACTGAATAACATATTGGAACTGCTGCGTCGGTGGTCTGCAAAAGAGCCGGGGTTGAAGGAACTGATGCGCCATTGTAATTTATTGTAACTGATCGCTTATATCTACAAGTTTTGGCATCTTGAGTTCGGATATGTCTAACCATTTGAAAATAGACGATAATTCAAATTTTTCTGATTATTAAATAAAAGTTTCAAATTCAGTGGGTTACGCTAAAATGCCAACAGTTGTGGACCTATGCGGAAAAACTCAGGAGTTTTTTGATCGACCATAAAACCATTACATCACTGATTCAGCTTGAATATTCCGGTTTTGACGGCGCGACAGTTCCAATTTGCACTTTTACTGTTGAAAACGCCCCAAGCCCAAACTTCAAAGGCGGATATATTCGCCTGTCGGATTTTCGTGGAGCTGAAAACCAAGCCCCGAAAACACTTGAGGCCATCCAAAATCCCTCCTGCGGTTGGTTCTTCCATGCCTCCGCCGCCGACTTCAAGAAAATCCCCGGCAGCCCGATTGCGTATTGGCTCAGTTCTAAAATAATTCGGTTATTTGTAGAGAATCCCAAATTAAGTGAATCGAGCGAGCTTTTTAAGGGCTTATCAACCGGAGAAAACGAAAAGTACATTAGAAACTGGTTTGAAGTTTGTTTTTCAAACATCGTTTTCGATTGTGACTCAACCATCGCAAGTAAAAAAGAGCTTCGACGCTGGTACCCATGTAACAAGGGAGGCTCTTTTCGAAAATGGTTTGGCAATCGCGATTCAGTAATTGATTGGCAACTTGACGGCAGTAAATTACGTTCAATGATGCCAAGGTCTGTGATACGTAGTCCAGACAAATATTTTAAACCCTGCCTGTCATGGTCTAAGGTGACCAGTAGTGAATTTTCAATGCGATATTTTGAAAAAGGGTTTGTGCCTCTTGATTCTTCATCTTCAATAATTTCTGTTGATGACTTGTTTGCTAAACTGGCTTTAACAAACTCGAAACCATTTTCTAAAATACTGACAGAAACATCAGCAACATTAAATTTTGAGATCGCTCAAATTGCCCGTATGCCGTTTATTCCGTTAGATGATAAGACATATAGGGTAAGTTCTCTTATTGAAAACCACAAAGCAGACTGGATAGCCCAAGAAGCTGATTGGGATTTCTCCACCCTCCCGCTGCTCCACCCCGACCACCATCAACCGACCCCGAAAGCTACCTATGAGAAAGTCCGCGCCCACTGGCGGACCATTACCCTGGAAATGCAGAAGCTGGAGGAAGAAAACAACCGCATTTTCATTGATGCCTATGGCTTGCAGGATGAACTGACCCCGGAGGTGCCGCTTTCCGAAATCACCCTGACCTGCAACCCCCATTATCGCTATAACGGCAGCAAAACCGACGAAGAACTGGAAACCCAGCTCTTGACCGATACCATAGAGGAACTCATCTCATATTCCATCGGCTGCATGATGGGTCGTTACAGCCTGGACGAACCTGGTTTGATTTACGCCCACAGCGGGAATATCGGTTTTGAACCGTCAAAATATATAACGTTTCCAGCCGACGACGACGGCATCATACCCATTATAGACATGCCCTGGTTCGCCGATGATGCCGCCAACCGGTTTGTGGAATTCATGAAAGTCGCCTGGCCGCCGGAAACCATTGTTGAAAACCTGAAATTCGTGGCTGACAGCCTAAACCCCAAACGCAACGAAGACCCCACCGACACCATCCGCAAATATCTGAGCGTCGGATTATTCAAAGATCATCTCAAAACCTACAAAAAGCGCCCCATCTACTGGCTGTTTTCCAGCGGCAAACAAAAGGCGTTTGAATGCCTTGTCTATCTCCACCGCTATAACGACTCCACCCTGTCCCGGATGCGCAGCCACTATGTCACCCCTTTGCAGGGCAATATCCGGTCACGCATCGAATTTCTGGATAATGAACAAAAAGCCGCCACCTCCGCATCGGAGCAGCGCAAATTCCAGAAAGAAATCGATATGCTCAAGAAGAAACAGACCGAACTCGTCAAATTCGATGATGAACTCCGCCATTACGCCGACATGCGCATATCTCTGGATCTGGACGACGGGGTAAAAGTCAATTACAGCAAATTCGGCAACCTGCTGGCGGAAGTGAAGGCCATAACCTGAGAATGATAAAAAAATATTCACCGCAAAGGCGCAAAGGACGCAAAGAAAGAGAAAACAGAGTTCGCTGGTTCTCAAGCTCCAGTTTGGGAACCAGCAGATACCATTTTCATATCTGGGGGCGAACAAGCCCTTGTTCATGAACATTTAATCAGATTCGCGACGATTAAAAAAATCAATGGATTAACTAAAGGGGCTTGTAATGATTGAATATATAGAAATAAAAGATTTTACAGTTTTTGACGAATTGAAAACCGATTTCGTTCCCGGTATCAATTTATTCATTGGGGCCAATGGAACAGGAAAAACGCATTTGCTGAAATTGTTATATTCTATTCTGGCTTCTGAGTTTATTGATGGATTATTTAAGGAGTCTTCGGGAAAGCTCTTGAGAGTTTTTTTACCTCACAAGATGTCTTTAAAACGCCTTATAAAGAGAGGAAAAGGTTTAAAAAATAATGCGTTGGTAGCTATTCAGAAAAACGGAGAAAAAATATCATGGGAAATCAATGAAGATGGGATTCACACTAAATCCGGTATTGAAGGCCTGAAACCGAATAAACCAGTCTATATTCCCGTTAAGGAAATGCTGGCAAACGCCCCTGGTTTCAGATCTCTTTATAAAGAAAGGGAAGTCCATTTTGAAGAGATTTATTTGGATATTATTGATAAGGCATTTTTGCCATCTCTCAAAAATCTTCGTCCTGATCAGGAACAAATTTTAAAAACGCTGCAAAAAGAAATGGGCGGGAAAATTCAAGTTCAGAAAGAAGAATTCTTTTTAAAACAAAAGGCAGCAGAAATAGAATTTACACTTGTTGCTGAAGGTATCAGGAAACTCGCTCTTTTATGGCTTTTGGTTTCAAATGGGGTTTTAGATAAAGGGGCAACCCTTTACTGGGATGAACCCGAAACAAATCTCAACCCATCCATCCTGCAAACCGTGGTCAAGATTTTATTGTCTCTTGAACAAATGGGCGTCCAAGTGTTTATTGCGACACATAGCTATGAATTGTTGAAAGAATTTGAACTCCAGCAAAAAGATCACTCAATCTGCTTCTATTCTTTATATAAAGGCGAAGATGGATCAATCAGCATAAACAGCGCCAAAACTTATCACCAGCTCTTTCCCAATAAAATAGCGGATGAATTCTCACGAATTTATGATCTTGAAATTGAAAGAAGCATCAGGGGCAAATAATGGGCGAAATATTGATTGAAAAGGAGCTGGAATTTGATTTTAGGAATGCGTTAAATGCGATCCACTTTGATGGTGCTGACCACAAAATGAGTCACTGCATGAAAGCAGTTGATTTCCTTGTAGAATGGGACGATGAGTTTTGGTTTGTCGAGGTAAAAGATCCTTCGGCATCCACCATCCCTAATCAATTGAGAGGACAAGCATTAACTTCATTTATTAATAAAATGAAGGACGAAACGCTTTTTTCGAGGGAACTGGGGCCAAAGCTGAAGGATTCATTTTTATATTACCATCTTCAGAATAACCTTCCAAATAAAAGCCTAAAATATTTCGTAATACTTGCGATAGATACTCTTGACCATGCCTTATTGGCGCATTCAATTGATCAATTAAGAAGCTATACCTGCTTTTTGGGGCCGGATAATTCAGCCTGGCCCAATAGATATATTGAAGCTGTTGCTATTTTTAATCAAGAAACATGGAATAAAAATCTTGGCCATTGCCCGGTCAGCAGGAGGATCAATTACTAATTATGCTCGGATTAGTAATTCAGTGCTTCTTTTACAGCCCGAATCAAATCCCTATAATCCTTTGCGTTGAAAGATCAAATGGACATCAAACAAATATCAGACACATTAAACCGGATTTTTACGGAAAAGAACAAACGCATCATCTTCTGGTATGACGGCGAAAGGGAGTTCGATGAGATATTACCGTCTCTGGAGTTAAATGACGCCGCCATTTTGCGGATGGATGCGCACAGCGCCCTTGAACTTAAAATCAAACTCGAAATCGATGATCCCGTCGGCAAATATGTTTTATACGCTCCCTGGCATGAACAGCCGCCTGAAGATGACTGGCTGTTTGATATCCGCCTTTATAGTTATACATTTCTTGCTGATACCGCCTCAATCACACTAAAGGAACTGGATCTGAACCATCAGAGCATCCGGCCATATATTCGGACAAGAAAAGCATTTTTTAATAGTCAGGACAGGATGAACCGGTTGAAAAAGTGGGTGGCCGCCGATGACCTGGAAGACGAGATTGACCTTAAAATGCTGGCAGTGATTACCAGGGCGGATCAACCGGAACCATTCTCCATCCTGATGAAACTCTTCGACTCATTTTGTCATAAAGGAAAGTTTGACATACAAGAGACTTCCAAGCCATGGATGGAAATCGAAAAACTCGATCTGATGCCTTTCTTTTGGAAGATTCTTAGCCAGACATTCGGATATGTAAATACGGACACCCCAAGTTTAATAGATTTTTTATTGCGGGTATTTGTGACGGATTTTGCAAACTCCATCAAAGCCGATCCGCCTTCGTCAATTTCCAATTTCATCATACCAAACCCCACTCAGGCCATGAATTCATCTGTGTTTTTGTCTCAATGGCGGAGCAACACCAATCATTTCAAGAATTATAATGCAATTTCACAGTTTGCCGAGAGCCGATTAAAGATTAATGAACTCCTGTCATCAATTGATGCCAGCACATTGGATGAGATTATGACGTTTGAGGCGGTAGAGCGCAGGATCATCAGCGGCATTCGGGATCAACTCATCGGCAATTCCGAAAACGGGTATCCGGAGATGCGGGAGGCGATTAAGCATCGTCTGGATGGACACTGGGCAACAACAACTTTAGAGGAAGATTTTTCGGGAAACCGGTATCGAATCACTTATCATGCCATGCTGTCCGCCATTGACCTGTTTGAGCTGAGAAGGAAATATGATGCAGGGTTTTCTTATCCTTCGGCTGAAGCGATGCTCGCCGCCTATACTCGGGAACTGTTTCTGTTTGATCAATTGTACCGTAATCGGCGGTTATCATTTAAACCGAAAGGGGATATTGTTGTTGATGATAAGGCGACAGGTTCAACAGCATTGCGGGCTGATATTCTTTCCTTGTATGAAGGCACTGCGATTAAAGCCGATGAGTTGATGGTCATGAGCAAGGACAAGGGCCGGGAATTTGTTAAACCTTACCGGATTATTTACATATTTCATGACCAGATTGACGCCACCGGAGACAAAGCCGTCTCGGAAGGCAATACGTTTGAAGCGGTCCGAAAAACCATTGACGACCTTTATGCACTGATCAGTTTCATCATTAATTCCTTAAACGGAACAAACGTTATTGTCACAGCGGATCATGGGTTCATTTATCAGGAAAAGCCCCCTGAACCGATGGATAAAAGCAACATCGAATTCAATCCTGAAAATGCTGTAAAAACCAATAAAAGATTCATCCTTGGAAAAAAATTAAACGGAGCCGACAATGCGTTCTTTGGAAATACCAAAATCACAGCGCATACGGATGTCGAGATGGAATTCCTGCTGCCCAAAGGGACAAACAGGTTAAATTTTGTGGGCGGAGCCAGGTTTTATCACGGTGGAGCCATGCTCCAGGAGATTGTCATCCCGGTTGTTTCCGTATCTGAAATGAAAGGTATTCATCTGGAAAAATCCGAAGTCCGGTCCGTGGGCGTATCACTCCTTGGCGCATATAAAAAACTGGTGACAAACAGACCGGTTTATAAATTCATCCAGACGGACCAGGTGTCGGATCGAATGAAGGCATTAACATTGAAAATATCACTTCGGGATGGAAATGATCTGATCTCCAATGAAGAAACCGTGACATTCGACAGTGCTTCCGCTTCACTTGACGAGCGCCAGAAATCGGTAAAGTTGTCATTAAAGAGCGGGACTTATGACAATAAAAAGGAATATTTTCTGGTTTTAAGAAATATGGATGAAACCGAATATGAACGGATGCCGCTAAACATTGATATCGCCTTTACTAATGATTTTTAATGGCTGAAACTATGGAAACCGAAAAAAACATTGATGAATTATTAAACACGCATTTCGCCGGCCGGGTGGTTCGCAAAGATCTCACAAAACTGCTCAGGGAAGGTGCCAATGTTCCGGTATATGTTCTGGAATATCTCCTGGGTATGTATTGTGCGGTGGATGATGAAAGCGTTATCGCCGAAGGGATGAAAAGCGTAAAGCAAATTCTCTCGGATAATTATGTCAGACCCGATGAGGCGGAAAAGATCAAGTCAAAGATCAAAGAGTTGGGGAATTATAAAATCATAGACAAGGTTACCGTTAAGCTCAATGTAAACAGGGATAAATATGAAGCGATGCTGTCCAACCTTGGCGTGGGAGGCATTGAAATTAGCAGCGACACAATCAAAAAATATGAAAAACTCCTTGTCGGCGGGATATGGTGCATTCTCAATCTTCAATATCTTTATGATGAAGGGGCAAGAACAACGCCGTTTATCCTTTCTGAACTTAAACCAATTCAGATGCCTAATCTTGATCTGAATTCCGTCTTTGAAGGGCGCAAGGCATTTACCGAAAGCCAGTGGATTGACGTGTTGCTGCGTTCAACAGGCCTGGAACCGACCAATTTTGTGGAACGGGTCAAATGGCATCTGATGGCTCGGCTGATCCCGCTGGTTGAAAACAATTATAATATGTGTGAACTCGGTCCTCGGGGAACCGGAAAAAGTCATATATACAAGGAAATTAGCCCGAACTCCATTCTGGTATCCGGCGGACAGACCACCGTCGCCAACCTCTTTTACAATATGAGCAGCCGGCTGGTTGGATTGGTCGGCATGTGGGACTTGGTGGCGTTTGATGAAGTGGCCGGGATCAAATTTAAAGACATGGATGGTGTGCAGATCATGAAAGACTTCATGGCATCCGGATCTTTTTCCAGAGGCCGTGATGTTATCAATGCAAATGCGGCAATGGTTTTTGTCGGCAATATCAATCAGAGTGTGGACATACTTGTCAAAACCAGCCATTTATTTGCGCCATTTCCAGATGAGATGATTGATGCCGCTTTTTTTGACCGGATGCACGCCTATCTACCCGGCTGGGAAATCCCGAAGATGCGACCGGAATTTCTGACCAATCAATATGGTCTGATTGTTGATTATCTGGCGGAGTTTTTAAGGGAGATGCGGAAGCGGACGTTTACGGATGCCATCGACAAATATTTTAAGATTGGGAACAACTTAAATCAGAGAGATGTGATTGCGGTCAGAAAGACAGTTTCCGGCTTGCTCAAACTTCTATATCCACAAGGTGAATTTGACAAGGATGCGGTGGAACGCTGCCTGGCCTATGCGCTGGAAACCCGTCGGCGGGTGAAGGAGCAACTTAAAAAAATTGGGGGCATGGAATTCTATGATGTTCATTTCAGTTACATTGACAATGACACTTTGGAAGAAAGATTTGTAAGTGTTCCGGAACATGGGGGCGGTTCATTAATCCCTGAAGGGCCGATGAAACCCGGAACCATGCACACGGTTGCATTTGGGACAGCGGGACACCTGGGGCTTTACAGACTGGAACTACAGGTGACCGGCGGAAAGGGAAAACTGTCAATATCCGGTTCAGGCGCAGACACAAAGACAAAAGAAGCCATCAAGATTGCTTTTGATTATTTTAAGGCGAACATCAATAGAGTCACCGCCATGAGCAAAGCCGGAGATCATGACTATCACCTTCATATCGTGGAAATGCATAACACCAGTGCGGCAGGCGCTTTGACCCTGTGCAGTTTCATTGCCTTATGTTCTGGTATGATGAACAAACCGCTCCAGGGTCAGATGGTGGTTCTTGGCGACATGAGCCTTGGGGGTACAATTGTTAAAACGGTAAACCTGGCGGAATCCCTTCAAGTAGCGTTTGATTCGGGCGCAAAACGAATTTTGATCCCCACAAGTAGCGTCGGTGACATTCCAACAATCCCCGGCGAACTATTTGCCAAGTTTCAGACCAGTTTCTATTCCGATCCGGTTGATGCTGCATTTAAGGCCTTAGGGGTCGAGTGAAATTTGACAACTGAACAAAAAAATATGGTGTTAAGGGTGGAAATCATGCTCAATGTTGCAGAACGTCCAGTATCAACCCACACCCCAAAAGAGCTTGAACCAAATCCGTGGCGTATATTGTACGCGAACGCAATACTCTCCAGCGGGTTTTGTCGCCCATGCTGGAATTTCTGTTTATATCGATTCAAAGCATAAAATCACCCATAACAAAATTACCCTCTGATCATCGACCGGATTACGCTAATAACCGGAACATACAACTTCACAAAATCAGCAGAGGAATCGAACGCCGAAAATCTTTTGGTCATGAAAGACAATAAGCCTCTGGTGGAGAGGTATATGGAGAACTTTGAGGTGCACAAGGCGCATTCGGATGGATATGGGGGGAGATAAGAAATCTCATCGCGTGATATGCGGACAGGAAGCAAGAAATTCGCATGTTATGCGGATCAATCAAATTTTTGTTGGGCAGATCAAGGTTCCATTATTACTTTGCACACCTTATCAATGAAAGGCAATGCTCATTTCAAAGCCTTGGGCGTGAACTTTAATGACGCAACAACGATTCACGAAGTGCAGCAGGCATAAAAATCTTTCCGTGTAGCATGTAGACCACGTGATGGTAATGTAAACTTGATTGATGGAGTTTGATTCTCGAAGATTACGTAAAGGAACGCGATAGCCATGGACCCTACAGACAAGGATTGCCTCAAGCAGTTGGACAGCCTTCTCTTTTCAGACAGCCAATCGTGGCTATTTGGAGCGGGAATTAGTAAAGTTGCAAATATTCCATTGATGACACCTCTTACAAATCGCATTTTTGCGAAGGCAGCAGACAGTAGTGACAAGAATATCAAATCAGTGCTGGATACAGTGAAGTCTGAACTGCCAGATAACGCCCACATTGAGCATATTCTCAGTCACCTTGGCGACATTGCAACGCTGGCTGAGCGGTCAAAAAGTCGTAAAGCGAAAGTTGGTTCATTAAGTCTGGAAATTGACGTTCTTCGTGACCTCCACGCAATAATTTTACAGTGGATAGCAGAGACCATCCGTTGGGGTTATGTTGAAACACCCGAGTTAATCGGATCACGCGAAAACCCGATTGTCACCGTCGATGCCCACAACAAATTTATTTGTACACTTTTCAACTGCAACCAAGCAGGCGTTGCAGATCGACGAGGTGCAGTAAGGATGTTCACAATCAACTACGACACCCTTCTTGAAGACGCACTCTCCCTGGGCTCTCGTATTGGGATGGATTTTCTGGTGGGGCTGTTGCATTCCGCAAGCACATATACGGCCAAAATGAGCCAGAGTCAGGATTCAGAGCACATCTGATCAAACTGCACGGTTCGATTGACTGGCACCTCGGATTAGATGGTCGCGTGTGGCGCATCAGGGATGGGGATATTTACCCTGAACGGTCCACGAGAGTTCTGATCTATCCGCAATCCACAAAATACTTAGCTACACAAAGAGATCCCTTCGCTGCACAGTTTGACCTATTTCGGCGTGCGCTCAGTTCGAATGCTGAGAATGTTCTCGCAGTATGCGGATACAGTTTCGGTGACGAACACATTAACCAGGAGATCGAGCTGGCTCTCAATCGTCCAGAGAATAAAACCACGGTTCTCGCATTTTCTTCATCGCTCTCTGAGAAACTCATATTCTGGCAGTCTATGCCGTGGGCAAAACGACTATATATCATTACTGCATCCGGATTATACGTGGGCTCTGAAGGCCCATATTTCCCTCCAGCATCAGCTAAGACACTGGATTGGTGGACATTCAGCGGAATAACACATCTCTTAAGCAACGGAGCGGAGGCATCCATCCTATGAGTACTTTCGACGTTATCTCAGATCTCAAGATTGGCCACATTGTCGAAGTATCCGGCACTACAATTCGCGTAGAGCTTTCAGGGGAAGTTACCGAATTGACTCGAACTCATGAGGGACGTGTATATCCAATTGGGCAGATCGGCAGCATCGTAAAAGTACATTTCGGACGCAGGCTTGTGTTCGGATTCGTCACGCTCCTTCGCATGCGGTCAGAGGAGCTGATTGAGGCTGCAAAGCCGATCCCGCCCGATGCCGATCAACGGGTGATGGAGGTCGAGTTATTTGCTGAAGGTGCGTGGAACGCACAGGACGCAAGGCTGCGCTTTGGTCGCGGTATTTCTATCTACCCGCTCCCCCGACAGGGAGTTTACCTCCTTACCCGAGATGAAATCGTAGAACTCTACAAGTCCGCCGAAGGTCAGCAGGCATGCGACGGCTATAATCCTTTGGTTCCATTTGCCCACTATGTCGGCGCAGACAATGCGCTCTGTCGAGCAAACATCGACAAAATGTTTGGCATGCACTGCGCGGTATTGGGATCAACCGGATCAGGAAAATCAGGTGCTGTTGCCGCTATTCTTCACAGCGTCCTTGATCACAAGACTGATAGTGACACACAATGCAAGCCCCGAATTGTAATCATTGACCCACACGGCGAATATGGACACGCGTTTCAACAGAGGGCGGTGATCTATCGCGCTTATGACCCTATAGGCACAGAAGAAACAACAGGGACATCAATCCAACTTCCATATTGGCTCATGTCGGCTGACGAATTCCGTCGGCTGGTAATTGGGAAGACAGAGGAAGAGGCTACTTCTCAAAACAACATCGTATATAAGGCGTTGACCTATGCACGTATGGTCGCGGCGGATCTCGTTAATCCCTCCCCAACAAGTTACGGCGGCACCGCTCCGGCAGATGGATTACCACATGATGAACCGAGGCCAAAGAATGGCGTATTACAAGAAACGCTTACCGGCTTTGATCGAGATAAGCCCCGTCCGTTTTCTCTTCAAGAGTTTCGAAATCATATTCAATATTTGCAAGCTGCCCGAGTTCAGAGCGGAGGAAGGCTTGAACAAGTCACTGCGACAGATTTTTCCAAGTACTTCAAGTCGATTTTGGATAAATTATCTGTTCTGCGACGTGATCCGCGTATTAAGTTCTTAATGACTGAATGGGGAACCGACAGTCCACACCTCGGCCTAATTGTTGGGCAGTTAGTCGGAACTTTAACCGGTGATGCTGGCGAAAGTTATGATATCCGCATCATTGACATTTCTGGATTACCAAATGAAGTAGCCGGTCCTTTGGCAGCAATGATTGCCAGGCTCCTATTTCAATATAAGTTGTACCAAAGCACACCCGAGCGAGAGCGTGACCCTATTCTGCTTGTATGTGAAGAGGCACATCGATATGTGCCCGACCGAGGCGAAGCGGAGTATGCAGCAGCACAAACAGCCATTCGCCGTCTGGCACGAGAAGGAAGGAAGTACGGAATAGGACTGATGTTGGTAAGTCAAAGGCCTGCAGATGTTGAAGGCACCGTTATTTCCCAATGCGGGACTTGGCTGGTGTTGCGGTTGACAAATTCCGCAGATCAACAGCATGTTGCCAGATTTCTGCCCGATGGGCTATCTGGTATGACAAAAGCTCTCCCAAACTTAGCTCAACAAGAAGCAATATTCGTCGGCGAAGGAGCCGCGCTGCCGGCTCGAATAAAAATCCGTGATCTAAGCGACGACAAATTACCGAAATCTCAAACCGCCAAGTTCGCTAAAGGCTGGTCTTTAGAACGACTCTCTGAAACCGAGATTGCCGAAGTTGCGCAACGAATGGCCAGTTAATCAATCTCAACAGCCTTTGACACCTCAACGCCAATGTTTTTCAAATCATGCCAAGAGGTGCCATGCTTGATAAGAATGATATAACGCGGATAAGGCACTCACTGTGGATAACCACGCGGGTAAAAATCGCAAAAATATCTAATCTTACTCAAAAATCAAATTATTCAAACAAAGTATGTTGCGGTGTATAATATGGGCTTTCTGAAAGGTGTTTTCTATTGTCACAAAATTCAGTTGGATTCTGCTCATTGCAAGAGACAATGGTATAGACGGACTACCTGGTCGGGTAGAGTTGACTTTTTTGCCAGTTTCCTAAATCCCGGCAATACGCGATCCGTGTCGGCCTTTGACTCAGCAGTGTCGTCGAATGATATATTACCGATTCCGGCGAACAATTCTTCAAGACTCGCCTTACCATCAAGAAGGATATCCATATACTTGGGATTATCCAGATTTTTTATCAGCGGTGTATCGGAAAGCATAGTTTGAAGAACCCGTTGCATTGAGTTGTTGCCAGTTTTTCGGCGATGTTTTCTTCGGATTTCCCGGAAGAACTGCTCAAGAATATTGTTGGTACGTTGCGGATAAACGATGCTCTTGCCACTTGGGGTATCTACTTCAATTGGGTCGGCAAAGAGCTTATCCCCATATTTGTCTATCTGCTCAGCCATTTTACTGCTGAGTGCATCGGCTGATAATCTGGGTTCGAGTTCGCATCTAAATTGCTCTACATCACGACGTATGCTGGACATAGCCTGGGTTGTTCCATCGTCATTAATGCCATTACTGCCACCAACCGGTGCAATTCGCATTGCAATGCGTAGACGATCAAAGATTTCACATCGCCAGATTAGTTCATCTACTGCAGCAATGAGTTCAGTGTCTTGGGCGATATCTGAGGACAGACTGACAAGTTTGTAGAGCAGGGGATGTTCGCGCCGGTCAGCACCCAAATGAAGCAGTTCGGGCAGACACTGATGGAGTTTGATCAGTCGGTTGGCAAATTCCAAAAGGGGGCGATCGAAGGGAAAACCATATCCATCTCCGCAATGTTTGCCATGTAATGTCCAGAGAGATAGTGAATAAGCAGAGGCTGTGGCCAGCTCCCTCTTGTTCTGTTCGAGATTTTGGGCTGATTCAAATGCTTGTACCAAAGATGCAGCGTTATAATCATGCGCTCTCAGAAAATGCTGGCCTTCTCGAATAATGGCGTGCAACCTTGAGCTGGTGGTATGATGACGCAGGCGTTTTCGGAGACGATCATACGAGGAGTTCAGATAATCTTTGCCAATATCGCGCAGGAAGTGAAAGTGGCAGATAAAATCCAGCACTCCGGGAAAGACTTCGGCCACGGCCTTTAAAATGCCCAAACCCATGTCGTGTACGCAGGATAGGGGGGCTCCATGATCTGTCTGGATAGCGTCTGTCATAATGCGCTCCTGATAAAGTATTGCATTTTGATGTACTAAAAGCGATATTATGCATTACTTTATCATGAACTAAAGAAATTGACAACGATTTTAGGAATGCTATCTTTTCAGGGTAAACATATTTTAGACAAAATGATTTCAATGTGTTATTCAATTTATAAGTATTATTAGCGCGTTCTGTACATTATAGACTAATATCATAAAAACGAGAAAGTGTAGCACATTGCGATGGATAACTCACTGATATTATAAAATCCAACTGACATTTGGAACTATAGCAATTTTTTATAGCCTGTTCTGATGGTGGTTTTTCACTCACTTATCAGAACAGGCTATTTTATTTTTAAACCCTGTTTTTTTATTCGGAGCTTTGTTCCAATAGCTTATTACCTCAAACCAATAACAGTCTTCGGCCTTTTTTCCTCCTACCTGTCTTTATATTCAGGATTTGAAATGATCCATCACCCGCTTGAAGCCGGGCAATGATTTGATAATGGTGTCATCCGATACGCAAAATGCAATTCTGAAATGCCCTGGTCCGCCAAAACCGCTCCCTGGAACCACAAGAATCAGTTCCTGTTGCAGTGCTTTTACAAATTCAACATCATCGGGTATAGGAGTTCGCGGAAAAAGATAAAATGTCCCCGGCGGTTTTACAAAATCATAGCCACTTTCCGAAAGACCGTTACAGAGAAGTTCCCGTTTTCTGGCATAAGCGGAAATATCCACACTTGCTCCCTGCATCCTGGCGATCACGCGCTGCATGAGGGCCGGCGCATTGACAAAGCCCAGTATTCGGTTACACAAGGCCATGGCGCCAAGCAGCGTTTCCTTATCGGTTGCAACTGGGTTTACGGCGATAAATCCGATCCGCTCTCCCGGAATAGAGATGTCCTTTGAATAGGAAGTGGTCATTATGCTTTCGGCATAACAGCCAAAAACACTTGGAACCTTGGCCCCGTCATAGATGACTTTTCGATAAGGCTCATCCGCCATCAGATAAATGGTTCGGCCAAACGATTTTGCCTTTTGGGTCAGCACTTCCCCCAATGCCATCAGACTTTCTTCGGAATATATCTGTCCGGTCGGATTGTTGGGAGAATTGATCAAAACAGCCTTGGTCTTTGACGTAATGGCATCTGAAATGGCCCTGATATCCAAAGTAAAATCCGGATTAGTCGGAACCGTTTTTAGTATGCCGCCATGATTGCCGACATAGAACCCATACTCCACAAAATGGGGCGTCGGTGTTAAAATCTCATCCCCTGGATCGGTTATGGCTTTCAAAATAACATTCAGTCCTCCTGCTGCGCCGCAGGTCATGATAATCTCGGCCGCCGAAATAGGAACGCCCTGCTCCGAACGCAAATAATCCGCAACAGATTTGCGGACTTCCGGGTAGCCGGTATTGGGCATATAACCGTGACACCCCGGCGTTTCCTGGTCCAAAATGTTTTTCAGGATGGTTTTGAATGCCTCTGGAGGATCCAGATTGGGATTTCCAAGACTGAAATCATATACATTTTCCGCCCCGTGAATACCCTTCAGGCGAGCGCCTTCTTCAAACATTTTGCGAATCCATGAGGATTTTATCAGAATGCCTTCAATATGCTTGGCTATGGTCATGATTGGTTTCCTTATTTTTACCGTGAAAATATTATTAAGCCACGAATGACACGAATCAAGTAGGGGCGACCGGCCGGTCGCCCTTACCGTCTTTGCGTGAGAAACAGCATCGGCCTGATCTTGTTAATAACATTCCGGACTTTTTCTTTCATTATTCCTCCTCGCTGCCTGGGGTCCGTTGTTCATAAAAATTATTTCTGAAATCATCGAATGCATCTTTCACTATGGCGTTTCGCATTTCCGCCATCAGACTGATATAATAATGAATGTTATGAATGGTGTTAAGCCGGTACGCAAGAATTTCGCGGGACATGTACAGATGCCGCAGATAGGCTCTGGAATAATGCCGACAAGTATAGCAGGCGCAATGCTCATCAATTGGCGCAGTATCTGTTCTGAAACGGGCATTGCTGATATTCAGCGCTCCTTTTGGCGTGAACAATTGCCCGTTTCTGGCGTTTCGCGTCGGCATTACGCAGTCAAACATGTCCGCCCCACGACTGACCAGCTCGACCAGGTTTTCCGGGGTTCCAACACCCATGATGTATCTTGGGGAAGAGCGGGGAAGATGATGCAGGGTGATCTCGGCCATCTCCAGCATAACATCCGCCGGCTCTCCAACACTTAATCCGCCTATGGCGTATCCGGGAAATTCCATTTCCACAAGGGCCTCCGCCGAAGCCCTGCGCAATTCCGGGTACATTCCCCCCTGAACAATTCCGAACAGCGCATGGGAATCATCGGATTGATTCTTCCATGCGGTTTTACAGCGCCTTGCCCAGCGTGTGGTCAGATTCATGGCATCAGCCGCCTCTTTTTGTGTTGAGGGATAGGCAATACACTGATCAAGGCACATGATGATATCGGCATTAAGGCAACTCTGAATATCAATGGCCTTCTCCGGGGTGAGCAAGTGCCTTGAGCCGTCGATATGGGACTGAAAATCCGCGCCTTCTTCTGTGATTTTCCGCAATCTGGCCAGAGAAAAGACCTGAAATCCGCCGCTGTCTGTCAGGATTGGTCCCTCCCAGTGCATGAAACGGTGAAGCCCCGAAAAAGCCTGAATGACGTCACATCCAGGTCTGAGATACAAGTGGTAAGTATTGCCCAGAATGATCTGGGCGCCGCAAGAATACAGGTCTTCGGGCGAAAGGGATTTGACGGTCGCAAGCGTTCCGACCGGCATGAAGACCGGGGTTTTAATATCTCCCCTCGCCGTTTGGATGATTCCGGCCCTTGCCTGGGTTGTTGTTGACCTTGATATTTCTTTAAATTCCAGTTGAGCCCCCGTCTAATCAATCAGCATGGCATCCCCATAGCTGTAAAACCGGTAGCCAGTTTGAATGGCTGCCTGATAAGCATTCAGAATAAAGTCCCGTCCTGTAAAAGCGGCTACCAACATCAGTAGCGTCGATTTGGGCAGGTGAAAATTTGTGATCATGGCATCCACAACCTTGAACCGGTAACCTGGGTAAATAAACAGATTACAAGGCCCTGCTCCCGCCATGACCCTTCCGTTTTCAGATGCGGAAAATTCCAGCGTCCGAACGCTTGTGGTGCCGACAGCCACAATACGGGCGCCGCCTGCCCTGGCATCGTTGATGATTTCAGCAGATTGCCTTGAAATTGTATATGTTTCACTGTGCATCCGATGATCGCGAATATCCGACACCCTTACCGGTATAAATGTGCCATAACCCACATGAAGGGTAACAGGAACCACCGCGATTCCCATAGCCTGCAATTGGGTCATCAGGTCCGCTGAAAAGTGAAATCCGGCCGTTGGTGCGGCAATCGCCCCTTTTTCAGACGCATAGATGGTCTGATAAGCGGTGTGATCTTCGCAGAACCCGGTCCCGGATTCCCGTCGAATATAAGGAGGAAGAGGCGTCTTCCCCACCTGATACAGTACCTGATCAAAATCATTTTCGCAGGTGAACTTGACCTCGTAACAGTCTCCCGAAGGGCTAATCACCTCGGCTCGAAGGCCACCGTCGAAAAAAATCATTGAACCAGTCCGGGGTTTTTTTGAGCTTTTGATCAGACATTTACACTCAAATTCGCCAGCCATTTTTCGGCTCGCCTGGCCATCTGCATACGTCAATATCAGTACTTCGGCCTTGCCTCCGGTATCTTTGCGTCCCAACAATCTGCCGGGAATGACCTCTGTATTGTTGACAACCAGCACATCACCGGAGCGCATCAGGTCGGGCAAATCGCAGAATATCCGATGAGCGATATTGCCCGAACTGCGATTCAGATGAAGCAACAGGGAACGATCTCTCTGCTGACAAGGATTCTGGGCGATACGTTCCTCAGGAAGCTCATAATCATAATCATCCAGAGCATACATCAGATTAACTCTTTCCCAGATACACCAGCCACAGGCCAGTGAACATAAGTACCAAACCAAAACGCCGGAGCCATCCATCCGGCATTTCCAGCATCTTGGATACCCAGGATTTCATTTGCTCCGGAAAAGCAAAATACGGAAGCCCTTCGATTATCATGACCATACCCAGCACACAGAGAAAAAAATCCATTGATTCATCAATCCATTTCAGTTCCCAAGCCGAAACCAACCTGGAACTTATCGTTTTCCTTCAAAAGCAGCATCATCGGGGATAATCTCCGATTGTATCACATTTAGCAGTTCTTCTCCAATTGCAGTACCCATATCGATAAATTCAGGGCCATAAGCCTTTCCGGTTTGAGTGCGAAAGGTCTGCTTGATTTCTAAAAGCCCTTCCATCGCCTTGGGATAGCGGCTGAGAAATTCTGATAACGGCGGGTCAAAAAAAGACACCATGTCCCACACGGTATGTGAAAAATTATCCGGTCCCCAACGGAATTTATCGGCATCATAAAGGCAATCGGCTACCAGAGCCCCCTCAATTGTGTTGATGCTGACATAAGGCTGAAATGCTTCATGATTGCGAATAGCCTGGCAGATATCTTCAATTTCATCCAGAGAATATGGATAGGCTCGGAGCGTTTTCCTGGCGTATTCCGCCCCTTCAACAGCATGATGCTTCATTTTCCGTTTGATGTCATGAAGGAGCCCCGCACTTTGCACAACAATGACGCGCTGCTCCGCATAAACATCCGAATACCCGCAGCGACTGCCTTCGATCATCATCAATACACCAGCGTCAACGGTTACCTTGACGGCATGGTCAAGCCCGTGCCCGAAATCGTCTTCAAGGTGATCGGCGACAAACGCATACAAGTTTCTCAAAACCGGGTTTGTACGAAAAAAGCTTCTCGATATATCAACGAGAGATGAAAAGTCCCTGTAAAAAGCAGGCTGTGGAAACCGTGATACAATACGGCGAGCCAGTTGGCGCATCCTAGCGTAAACGGGGGACATGGCTTTAGGAGATTTTTCAATCAGAATCATGGCGGATCGGGGTTAGAGCCAATCATAAATCATCAGCTTTCAGATATTGAAAAAAAACCTTCGCAGACTTTCCACTTTCCACCTTCCTTGATGACATTGACTGTCTGGTCCAACTGAGTGGTTTTTCCGAGAAAGAACAGTTTCCCTATATATGCAAACAGCGGATTAATTCCTTTTTTCATGTCTCCGGTAATTCGAATTTCGGCACTGCTGGAACTCATTTTAAGTGTATGGGTTTTAACGTTAAAAAGACTGTTTTTCATATAACTGATGTCATACCCACGTTCATTGGCCTGCTTTGCCGTGTTTTGAATATAGGAGGCTACCACGTTGTTTTCTTCATCCAGCGCCAAGTTGTCGCAGAGTCGGGTCGCCATTGCCGAATCCAGTTGATAATACATTCGCGCAAACTCAACAGCAGCCTTGCCTGGCGTATCCCGCATGTCCGCCATAACAAAAATAACCTGAAAAATGAATGCAAGAAGAAATACAGTTATGAATGCCGAGCGATTGTTGTTCTGAGTCATGAATCGTTCCTCCGCCCAATGAATCAGACTGACGAATCAGAAATAAATGAATTGACAAATCCGATTACAGTTCTGACAATACAGGTTGTATCTGTGCAGGAATAATGGCCGACTATCCCCATGTTGTTTTGCCTTATAGCCGCAGCTTGATTCTGATAGCATGGAATGTTCCATGAAACAAGACTTTTTACCGTAAAAATACGGGTATTTTCATACTTGAGGGGCGGCCAGCATGTCATGTCCATGACCATTTACAAACCATCAACCCTGAAAGAATTTTTTTAATGGAGCCATGAAGCATTACCGACAACATTTCATTCGCAAAAATCTGATCCTGAGAGCCAGAATCCTTCAAGCCGTTCGCATCTTTTTTATGCAAAACGATTATCTTGAAGTCGAAACCCCGGTGCGGATTCCGGCCCCGGCGCCTGAAACCAATATTGATGCTCAGGAAGCTGGGGGATGGTTTCTCCACACCTCCCCGGAACTCTGCATGAAACGGCTACTTAGCGCCGGATACCCTCGAATATTTCAAATCTGCCGGTGTTTCCGCAAACAGGAAAGGGGCCAGATGCACCTGCCGGAATTCACCCTTCTGGAGTGGTACACTGCCAACCATACTTATCTGGAAATGATGTCCCAGTGCGAAAAACTGATTCAGTTTGTTGCCGGAGTCGTCGGTCAGTCTGATTCCGTTGGTTATCGGAATCAGCGGATATCGCTGTCATCACCTTGGGACCGCATGACTGTATGCGAAGCATTTGATCGGTACTCACTTACTTCGATGAAAGATGCGCTGAAACAAAATCGCTTTGATGAAATCATGGCAATTGAAATTGAACCCCGCCTCGGAAACGATCACCCGGTTTTTCTCCACGATTATCCGGCTTCCTGCAGCGCCCTTGCCAGGCTGAAACCGGACGATCCTTCAGTTGCCGAACGTTTTGAGCTTTATATCGCCGGACTTGAGCTGTGCAATGCATTTACCGAACTGACAGATCCGGTTGAGCAGCGAAATCGCTTTGAAGAAGAACGACAGCTTCGCAAAGATGCCGGAAAAATTGAATACCCCATGCCAGAAAGCTTTCTGGGCGCCTTGAACGATATGCCGGCAGCCTCCGGAAATGCACTTGGAATTGATCGTCTCATTCTTCTTTTGACTGATGCAAATTCAATTGACGACGTGGTTGCATTTATTCCAGAGGAGCTGGAATAAGTCGGGACAAGGGACATCTTGACGAATGGGCATGCAGAGGAAATGATCGGAGTTCTTTCATCTGACCGGAGCCGCAGAAAATCGACTGTTTCCCAACCCTGGATACTCAGCCCTGACCCCATGATAATCATTGACAAATATCTTTGCTATGGTTAATTTTGCTCATTGGTGGTGCTGTCTGAACAGTTTGTTTGATCTGATCTTATAAGCGGATTTTATTTACTATCTCTACAGGAGGGTGTCATGATTGAGGTTACCCCATCAGCTACAGAACAGATAGCTGAATATTTTAAAGGCAAGGAAGTCTCTCCCATCCGGATTTTTTTAAACGAAGGCGGATGAGGCGGGCCAAGTTTGGCAATGGCTCTGGATGAGTCAAAAGAAACGGATGATGTTTTTGAAATTGATGGCTTTAAGTATGTTGTGGATAAAGAATTCATGATAAAAGCCGACCCTATCAAAGTGGATTTTCTGGTAAGCGGTTTCAAAGTGGATTGCGGAATTGATTTTACATCAGGCTGTTCCAGTTGCGGCACTACCGGTTCCTGCTGTTCAACCTGATTTAACTTCCCCAAATAAGGGCAGATCGGTTTTATGACTTTGTCATTCACCGGTTTGCCCTTTTTAATCGCTGTCCGGAAGTCTGAAACAAAAGCGCATCCAGATGCCCGGTTCTGATTCAGCCCATATCCGGCCACCGTGCTTGGCGATGATTTCCCGGGTGATAAACAGCCCCAGTCCCGAACCTCTGGAAGCATCCCCACGAGGATCGAATCGGACGAATTTCTCAAAGATTTTCTCAAGCTGATCGACGGGCAGCCCCTCGCCAAGATTCCATACTTCTCCACTGACCTCCGCGTCGTTATACGAAATTTGAATTCGTATTTCCCCCGGTTCAGCTCCGTATTTGGCCGCATTGTCAAAGAGATTTCTAAAAACCGTCTTCAGCAGCGACGGATCGGCAAAAATCGGCAAGGCCTGTGGAAAATCGGTATGCAACAACATTCCCTTTTTGGAAAGAATTGGTGTCATTTCCTGAATTACCGGGTGGATCACGTCCTGAATCAGATCCATGGACTGCCGGTTGATACGAAGCTCGGCGCTTTCAATTCGGGCCAGATCCAGGTACTTTCGAGCCATATCGACGGCTGCATGGATATTTCTGGAAATGTTGTGTACCAAATCGGTTTGCTGCACGCTCAGCGCACCTCCAATCTGAATTTCAAGGGCTCTGGCGGAAGTGTATATCACCCCCAAGGTATTTTTGAGTTCATGGGACACAAAACCCAGCATATCAAGATAGTTGGCGTTAAGACGCTGCAGAGAGCAATTGGTCTGTTCCAGCGCTGTATTGGCAGTATTAAGCCGATCTTCGCGATCCTTCAAACTAACCGTCATAAGGTTAAATGCACGGGTCAAGTCCCGAACCTCATCATTACCCGGCGGCTCCGGAACCTTTAGATTCAGGTGTCCTTCTGCGATCTTTCCGGCAGTTTCGGCCAGACGAGTCAGCGAGCCAGTTAGCCTGCGGGCGAAAATCAGGCTTACGGCGAATACAGCCAGGGCGACACCTATGGACAGCGCGGCATTAGCTTTCCAGAGGCTGTACTTGATGTCATCATAGGTTTTGGCCAGAATGCCCACATAAAGGATTCCGATCACCCGATTTTCAACATCGAAAATGGGGTCATAAGCTGAGACATACCAGTCATTCACCACGAAGGCTCTGTCATACCAGGGTAAGGCATTTTCAAGAACATTATCGTAAACCGTCTGGCTGACCCTGGTCCCAATGGCCCGTTGGCCGTTGGCCAGCATGACGTTTGTTGCAATCCGGGCATCCCACTGGAAAATGGTTACATTTCCGATCTGAACGCCATTATAGGTTTGATCCTCGAAAATAATGGAGCG
>Ga0194038_1000202_pt1 | contig 25391 bp, 23 predicted proteins | sample JunL226m_MetaG_FD_148630 | JGI IMG/M metagenome (GOLD analysis project Ga0194038, IMG submission 148630) | Anoxic zone freshwater microbial communities from boreal shield lake in IISD Experimental Lakes Area, Ontario, Canada - Jun2016-L227-6m | ecosystem: Environmental > Aquatic > Freshwater >... | reverse complement strand
GGGCCACCGAGATCACCGTCGATGACACCGGCACGGCACTGTTCGGTGGCTTCGGAAATTCCGAGTACGGCGCGTCCGACGAACAACTGCAATCCGATATCGCTCAACTGCTATTGACGACGACCGAGAAATTCGGCGCCGAGCCTGCGGTGCGGGCCGCCATCGCCGCACTCGGTGCCGACGCCGTGCTCGATGGATCCGGACGCCTGACGAAATCGGCGATCCCCGCACGGATCCGCAAAACAGTCACCGATCCCAAGGCAGTCATGACCGCGGCCCGCGACGAGGTGAAGAAGCAGACCGGCGCCGATCAGATCGAGACCGAGACCATCACCCGGTTCACCCGCAAGCAGGTGATCCAGCTTGTTCTGCTCGTCGCACTTGTCTACGTCGCCTATCCATTCATCAGCACGGTGCCGGCCTTCTTCCACGGACTACGCAGTGCCAACTGGTGGTGGGCGCTGTTGGGCCTGAGTGTCTCGGCGATGACCTATATCGGTGCGGCCGCCGGGCTGTGGGCCTGCGCATCGGGCCTCGTGCCGTTCCGGCATCTGGTGATCATGCAGTTCGCGAACACCTTCGCCGCCACCACCACCCCGGCCGGCGTTGGTGGCCTTGCACTGAGCACCCGGTTCCTGCAGAAGGCCGGCCTCGGGACGGTGCGTGCGACTGCAGCTGTGGCGGTGCAGCAGGCGGTACAGGTGATCACCCATATCGCCCTGCTGATCTTCTTTTCCGTCGTCGCCGGTGCTTCGGCCGATCTCTCGCACTTCGTGCCGAAGCTCACCCTGGTGTACCTGATCGCCGGGGTAGCACTCGGTGTGCTCGGGGCGTTCCTTTTCGTACCCAAATTGCGCGGCTGGCTCGACACCGCGATTCGGCCGAGACTTGTCGAAGTGGGCGGGGAACTGATCGACCTGGTGCGCGATCCCAAGCGGTTCGCAATCATCGTACTAGGTTGTGCGGGAACAACTCTCGGTGCAGCGCTGGCACTGTGGGCCAGCGTGGAGGCCTTCGGCGGTGGAACGACGTTCGTAACGGTCACGGTGGTCACCATGGTCGGCGGAACCTTGGCCTCCGCCGCACCGACGCCCGGCGGGGTGGGCGCGGTGGAGGCGGCACTGATCGGCGGACTGGCCGCGTTCGGGGTACCCACCGCCGTCGCCGTACCGTCGGTGCTGTTGTACCGGGTACTGACCTGTTGGCTCCCGGTGTTCGCCGGCTGGCCGATCATGCGGTGGCTCACCGCACGAGACATGATCTAGCTGCGCGACTGACTCGAGAGGATTTTTGTGACGCCATGGCATGACCTCACCGGACACGTCGCGTTGGTGACCGGCGGTAACAGCGGTATCGGACTTGGCATGGCCCGCGGATTACACAGAGCCGGTGCGGCGGTGGCGATCTGGGGTACCAATTCCGACAACAACGCTGCGGCGGTCGCCTCGCTCGCAGCGGAATCCTCCGACGCACCCGTGGCCGCGTTCGCAGTCGATGTCAGCGACGAGGACGCCGTCGCAGCAGGCGTCGCCCAGACGCTGGAGACGTTCGGACAGATCGACTCCTGCTTTGCCAACGCCGGCGTGGCCGGACACCCCGCTCCCATCGACACCATGTCGACCGCAGAGTGGCGCCGGGTGATGGCAGTCAATCTCGACGGGCAGTTCTACACCGTGCGGGAGGTGGCCGGGCACATGAAATCCCGGGGTACCGGCTCGATCGTGTTCACCAGCAGCGTGTCGATGAGCGATGGTTTGGCTTTCGCCACCCACTACGCGGCGGCGAAAGCCGCACTGACCGCCATGGCGCGCGGACTCGCGGTTGAGTTGGCCCGCGATAAGATCCGGGTCAACGCGATCGTGCCCGGCTGGACCAGGGCGGCCATGACCGAGACACTGCTCGACTCCCCGGCTGCCCAAGCCAAAATCCTGCCGCGGGTGCCGTTGCGGCGCTGGGGAACACCCGAGGACTTCGAGGCCGTCGCCGTGTGGCTGGCCAGCACAGGCTCGAGCTATTTCACCGGACAGACACTGGTCATCGACGGTGGTTACACCGTCTTCTAAAAGTGCGGGCGGAGGGATTCGAACCCACACGCTCTTTCGAGCACCGGCACCTAAAGCCGGCATGTCTGCCATTTCATCACGCCCGCAGCGTGGGCTGATTCTATCGCGGCGGTACCGTCATAGGCGTGCCCACCACCCGCCGACGCCGCTTCGCGCTGATCCTCCTGGTGATCGCCGCCGCCGGTGGCTGCCTGGCGTTGGGCTGGTGGCAGTGGACCCGGTACGAGTCCACGTCGGGCAGTTTCCAGAACCTCGGATACGCGTTGCAGTGGCCGTTTTTCGCAGGTTTCTGCGTGTACGCCTACCGCAAGTTCGTCCGTTACGAAGAGGCTCCGCCGGAGCACAATGCAGGCGGTGACCTGACCGAGATACCGACCGGTCTTCTACCCGAGCGGCCATCGACTCCGGCACCATCTACCAACGACGACCCCGTATTGCGGGAGTACAACGCCTACCTTGCCGAGTTGGCCGAGGCAGACCGCGCCAACCAGCGGGCCGCCGAAACCAACCAGAACAGGACGACAGCATGACCGAAAGCCCCGAAACCCATCCGCTTGCGCCGATCGAGAAGATCCGCACCGCGTTGAACAGGTACCGGGCGTTGGCGTGGTTGACCGGCGTCTGGCTGATCGCGCTGTGCTACGAGATCATCCTCAAGTATGTGGTGAAGGTGGACCATCCGCCGAGCTGGATCGGTGTGGTGCACGGCTGGGTCTACTTCGTCTATCTGCTCTGCACTGCCAACCTCGCGGTCAAGGTGCGCTGGCCGATCGCCAAGACCATCGGTGTGCTGCTGGCCGGCACCATCCCACTGCTCGGAATCCTCGTCGAACAGGTGCAGACCCGCGAGATCAAGGAACGCTTCAACCTCTAGCCAGCGCCGACAACGCCGGCACCAACAGCGCCAGCGCGCGCCCGCGGTGCGACACCGCGTCTTTCTCCTCTGGGCTCAGCTGAGCCGCGCTACGACCCTCACCCTCGGGGATAAACACCGGGTCATAGCCGAAACCCCCCTGCCCCAGGGGTTCTCGGGCGATCACACCCGGCCAGGATCCGCGCACCACGGTGATATCGACGGGTCCGGACACCAGTGCGCAGGCCGAGACGAACGCCGCGCCGCGACGAAAGTCGGGAACATCGCGCATCTGGGCGAGCAGCAGAGCGTAGTTCGCCGCGTCATCGCCGTGACCCCCGGACCACCGCGCTGAGAGTACGCCGGGCATTCCCCGCAGCGCGTCCACCTCGAGGCCGGAATCATCGGCCAGGGTCGCCAATCCGGTCGCGGCGAACCCGTCGCGCGCCTTGGCGATCGCGTTCTCCTCGAATGTTGCCCCGGTTTCGGGCGCCTCATCAAAGGGCTCCACATCATCGAGTGATACCAGGTCCAACCCGGATATCCCCGCGGCGTCGAGAACCCGTCGCAGCTCGGCCAGCTTCTTGGCGTTGCGGCTGGCGACCAGCAGCTTCGTCATCTGAGCGCCCGCGTCAGCTTCCGAACGCCTTCTTCGGCGGCGGGCCTTCCGGCAGGACTCCGGGGTACGGCAGGGCCAGAGCCTCGCGCTGGATCGCGAACAGGGTCTCGCAGGCCCCAAAAGCGACGTCGAGCATCTTGTCGAGGGTGGATCGCGGGAACGTCGCGCCCTCGCCGGTGCCTTGAATCTCCACCAGTGTTCCGGTGTCGGTGGCTACGACGTTCATGTCCACCTCGGCGCGCGAATCCTCTTCATACGGAAGGTCGACGCGCACTCGGCCGTCGACCACGCCGACGCTGATCGCCGCGATCGCGCACGACAGTGGCTTCGGGTCGGTCAGCCGACCCGCCGCGGCCAGGTAGGTGACGGCATCCGAGAGCGCCACATAGGCACCGGTGATCGCCGCAGTGCGGGTTCCGCCGTCGGCCTGCAGCACATCGCAATCGATGGCAATGGTGTTCTCCCCCAGCGCCGCCAGGTCGATACAGGCCCGCAGCGAGCGGCCGACTAACCGGCTGATCTCGTGGGTGCGCCCTCCGACGCGGCCCTTGACCGCCTCACGGTCCGAACGGGTGTGGGTGGCCGCCGGCAGCATCGCGTACTCGGCGGTCAGCCAGCCCAGCCCGGAGCCTTTACGCCAACGCGGCACGCCCTCGGTGACACTCGCGGTGCACATCACCCGCGTTCCGCCGAACTCGATGAGAACCGATCCGGCCGGGTGTGAGGTGAAGCCTCGGGTGATGACCACGGGCCGCAGCTCGTCGTCTTCCCTGCCATCCTGTCGCGCTGCCACGGACAAACCCTATCCCGCCACGATCCCGGGTCTCAGGACCGCCGGATCTCGATGGTCTCTCCGGCTACGACCGCGTGCACCGGGCCGTCGAACGCGGCCTTGGCCTCGCTGATCACATCTTCGCGTGACGTCCACGGCGGAATGTGGGTCAGCAGTAGCTGCCCGACACCGGCCCGGTTCGCGATACGGCCGGCTTCGGCGCCGGACATATGCAGATCCCGCGGCCGCTCGGGTGAGTCGGTCCAGGACGCCTCGCACATGAAAACGTCGGCCCCGGCGGCCAGTTCGACAAGCGATTCGCACACGCCGGTGTCGCCGCTGTAGACGAGCGTGGCGCCGTCTGAATCGGTGATCCTCATCCCGAAGGACTCGGTGGGATGAGTGACCAGTCGCGGCAGCACGCTGAGCCGGCCGAACTCAACCGCTTCACTGTCGACCCAGGTTCGTACCTCGAAGATGTCGGAGAAGTCATCAAGCTCACCGCCCAGCGGCGAGGACGCCGCGGCCAGCCTGGTCCAGGTGTCGCTGGGGCCGTACATGATTCCGCGCTGGGTGGCTGGCGACGGGTGGTAGCGACGCCACACGAACAGGCCGGGCAGGTCCAGGCAGTGATCGGCATGCAGGTGCGACAGCAGGATGTGCACATTATTGGGATCAGCGTGACGCTGCAGCGCGCCGAGGACACCGCCACCGAAATCCATCACCAGCGGCGGGGTGTCCGGCGCCGTCAGCAGGTAGCCGGATGCCGGCGAGTCGGGCCCGACAACACTGCCGGAGCAGCCCAGAACCGTCATTCGCACGATGCCAGCTTGCCACGTTGGGCAGGCGCCCGGCTCAATTCTGGACGCCGACGTGGCGCTGCACCCCGGTGACCACCGGGCCGAGGAATCGGGTCGCCAATGCGGTGAACGCCTGCGGATCGCCGGTGGCCTCGAAAACCCGCGATGCGGGCGCAGACTCGTGCGGGCGCAACTCGTCACGCTCGGTAAGCACCCGCAGCAGATCCTTGACCGTCTCCTCCGCGCTGGAGACCAACGTCACGGCATCGCCCATCGTCAGCTGTATCGCCCCCGATAACAGGGGGTAGTGCGTGCAGCCCAGTACCAGGGTGTCGACCTCCGCCCGTCGAAGCGGCTCCAGATAGCCCTCGGCCAGGTCCATCACCTGCCGTCCGCTGGTGATGCCGCGCTCGACGAAGTCGACGAATTCCGGGCAGGCCACCGCGGTCACCTCGACGTCGCGGGCTGCGGTGAACGCATCCTGGTAGGCGCCCGAGGCGATGGTGGCCTCGGTCCCGATGACCCCGATACGGCCGGTGCGAGTGGTTGCCACTGCGTGGCGCACGGCGGGCAGGATCACCTCAATGACCGGTACTCCATAACGTTCCCGGGCGTCGCGCAGGAACGCGGCCGATGCGGTGTTACACGCGATGACAAGTGCCTTGACCCCGCGGTCCACCAGATCGTCACCGATGGCCAACGCGTACGCACGCACCTCGGGCATGGTCAGCGGCCCGTAAGGTCCGTGCGCGGAGTCGCCGACGTAGATGATGTTCTCATCGGGCAGCTGATCGATGATTGAGCGGGTCACCGTCAGCCCGCCGACGCCGGAGTCGAAGATACCGATCGGCGAAAAATTATCCGTCATCATGCAACCTCAGGAAATACGCTGTCGTGCAAGCGTTTTCGGGTTCGCGCCGCACGCTCCGGGCCGGAAAGCCAGTAGGCGGCCAGTACACCCGCGATAGCCCCGCACAGATGGCCCTGCCAGGAGACGCCGCCACAACGGTCGAGTACCGGCACCGCGCCCAACAGGACTCCGCCGTAGAAGAAGAGCACCACCAGGCTGGTGACAATCTGCCAGATGTGTCGGGTGAGCCAGCCGAACACCAGCAGGAACGCCAGCCAGCCGAAGATCAGACCGGAGGCGCCGATGTGGTTGGTCGGCAGCCTGCAGCTGCCCAACCCGCCGATCAGCCAGGTGCCGAATCCGCCGATGATCCAGATGATCACGGTCGCCCACACGAACCGGGCCATACCCGCCAGCGTCACCAGGAATCCGAGCACCAGCGCGGGCACCGTGTTGGCGATCAGGTGCGCCCAGTTGGCGTGCAGGAGTGGCGCGAAGACGATGCCCCACAGCCCGTCGGTCTGAAGCGGACGGATGCCGTTGTCGTCCAGTTTGTGGCCGCTCAGCTGATCGGCGAGCTCAATGATGTAGAGCAGCACCACGAACGACACGATCGTCGCGCCACCGACCTTGGCGCCCGCCCACCTGGTGGGTGGCGGCGTCTGAGTCATGCCCAAAGGTTAACCGGTGCCACTTTCATCGAGAGTGCGCCCAGATCGCGATTTCCGGCAGAAACACGATCTGTGCGCAGTCTCGGCGCTCTAGCCGAACGCCCCGGGCAGCATGTCGCGGTAGGTGGGTACCCCGGCCACCGATTCGGCTGCCAGCACCCCGACGAGGACGGCCCGGGCCAGGCAGTCCGCTGCCGCTGCACCAATGGCGGTGGTGAGCGCTGTTTCCGGGCTCATCGCGGCCGGGGTGTCCGGCGAGGGTTCCACCTCGACCGCGCCGGTGGCCAATGCGAAGACGGTGTCTCCGTCGAGTGGGGTGTGCACCGGCCTGATCGCCCGGGCTAAGCCGTCGTGCGCCGCGACGGCGACCCGGTGGCACCCGGCCTTGCTCAACACCGCATCGGTAGCGATCACCGCGATGGTGGTATTCAGCGGGCTGAGTTCATTTTTCCGCCCGGCGTACGCGGCGATCTGGTCGGCCGGTGGGGCGCTGAGCCCAAACTCGGCGGCGAATTCGGCCATCCATGGCAGGCCGGTCGCGGTGTCGAACACCTCACCGGCCGAGTTGACCACCACGATGGCCCCGACTGTCACGCCGGACTCCAGCATGATCGAGGCGGTTCCGACACCGCCTTTGAGCACACCCGCCCGGGCACCCACCCCGGCACCGACACTGCCCAGCGCGAACTCCGCACCCGCGGCCTCAGCGGCAGCAGAACCGAAGTCGGCGGTCGGGCGATTGGACCATGCCCCGACCGGCAGGTCGAAGATCACCGCGGCAGGCACGATCGGCACCGTGCCGCCGGTCATCTGCACACCCCGGTCACGATCTTCGAGCCAGCCCATGACGCCGTCGGCGGCAGCCAGTCCGAACGCACTGCCACCGGACAGCACGATGGCGTCAACGTGGCGGACGCTATTGGATACCTCGAGCAACTCGGTCTCCCGACTGCCGGGCGCACCGCCGCGGACGTCCACCGCACCGACGGTTCCAGGCGGGGCGACGACGACGGTTGTTCCGCACGCCCATCCGGTGCCGGCCGATGACTTGTCCCCCACGGTCGCGTCGGGATCGCAGCGGTGGTGGTGGCCGACCTCGATACCGGCCACATCCGTGATAGATCCGGGTTCGGCGCTCATAGGACCGGCTTGCCCATGAGACCGAGAACCAGGTACTCCTGCAGCACGGTCAGCCACTGGTAGACCTCGAGATGGGTGGCCATCGGGTGACCCGCTGGCAGCCGGTCCGCCACGTCTGGGCCGATCTCGAGCATGGTGCCCAACGACAGCCGCATGTCATTGACCGCCGCGGTCCACGCTTCGGCGTCAGCCTCGGTGAGCTCGAGTGGACCGCCGCCGTCGGGCAAGGTGTCCAGAAGTCGTTGTGCCGCAGCGATTTTGACATCGATAATCTCGGGCTCATGCAGGTTGCGCAGAACGCTGTTGGAGTCAGCCTGGTCTTCTCGACCGGGCTGATCATCTTTGACGAAATCAGGCAGCAGTCGGCGCATGGTCGCATCGTCAGGGGGCTGTGAATTGCCGGTACGAATACCGGTGATCTGCTCCAGCGGGTCCGATGGCGAGGCCGACTGCCGGGCATCGAGCATCTCTTGCACCGAGGTGGCCATGTTTTTCAGCAACGCCGCCTCGTGAGGTTCCAGCGCGGAGACGAAGCGGGCACCATCAGCGGTCTGCACCCGCTTCCATTTACGCACGATCGGTATCCGACACCTGACTCAGCGATCCTGCTGCATGGTGGCCCACAGGCCGGCGGCGTGCAGTTTGGACACGTCGACCTCCATGGCCTCCCGGCTGCCCGCGCTCACCACCGCCTTGCCTTCATGGTGAACCTGCAGCATGAGTTTGGTGGCATGCGGTTCGGAGTAGCCGAAGAGCTTCTGGAAGACGTAGGTCACGTAGTTCATCAGGTTGACGGGGTCGTCCCAGACCAGGGTGATCCATGGGGCATCGGTGGCCTCGAGCTCATCGGTCTCCCGGACCGCGGTAGTGCCCGGGCGGGTCGGTGCTGATGGGGCGCCCATGAGACAAGGATAGCCAGCCGTCGGCAAAACCCGCTCCCGCTCACCCGAGCCGTTACCGTTGCCGTGTGACGGCGGCGCTGTTGACCGATAAATACGAGCTGACCATGGTGGCGGCGGCGCTTCGCGACGGTACCGCCGGCCGGCGGACCACCTTCGAGTTGTTCGCTCGCCGCTTACCCGACGGCCGCCGCTACGGGGTGGTTGCCGGAACCGGTCGGCTCCTGGAAGCATTGGGCGACTTCGTCTTCGACGATGAAGCCCTGGCTTCGGTGGCCGCGTTCCTAGATCCCGCGACGTTGGACTACCTGCGTGATTTCCGGTTCCGCGGAGATGTCGACGGCTACGCCGAAGGGGAGTTGTACTTTCCGGGATCCCCGGTGCTGTCGGTCACCGGAACCTTCGCCGAGTGCGTTCTCCTGGAGACGCTGGCGCTGTCGATCCTCAACCACGATTGTGCGGTGGCCTCAGCCGCTGCCCGGATGGTCAGCGTGGCCGACGGCCGACCGCTGATTGAGATGGGCTCGCGGCGAACCCACGAGCAGTCCGCCGTCGCCGCCGCCCGCGCGGCCTATATCGCCGGTTTCGCCGGAAGCTCCAACCTCGCCGCGCAGCAGCGCTACGGCGTTCCCGCCCTGGGCACCTCCGCGCACGCCTTCACCATGCTGCATACCGACCCCACCCTGACCACGGACCAGTGGGAGCAGGCGGCGTTTCGCGCCCAGGTGGCCGCACTCGGGGTCACCACGACCCTGCTCGTCGACACCTACGACGTGCACAACGGCGTGGCCAACGCGATCGCTGCGGCCGGCACCGGGCTGGGAGCCGTGCGTATCGACTCCGGCGACCTCGGGGTGCTGGCCCGGCAGGTCCGACACCAACTCGATGCCCTCGGCGCACACCAAACCAAGATCGTGGTGTCCGGTGATATGGACGAATACACGATCGCTGCGCTCCGCGCCGATCCGGTCGACAGCTTCGGAGTCGGCACCTCGGTGGTCACCGGGTCCGGCGCACCAACCGCCGGCATGGTCTACAAGCTCGTTGAAGTCGATCGCGTCCCAGTCGAAAAACGCAGCAGCCGCAAGCAGTCCCACGGCGGACGTAAAGCAGCGACGCGGCTGTCGCGACCATCCGGAACCGTCATCGAGGAAGTGGTGCACCCGGTCGGAGCACCGCCGGCCACCGCGCCGTCCCGGATCCTGACCGTTCCCCTGGTCCGCGGCGGCGAGGTGCTGGCGGCGCCGGACCTTGGTGCCGCGCGGGAACTCGTTGTTCGCGGTTTGGGCAGCCTGCCGTGGGAGGGCCTGGCCCTCTCGCACGGTGAGCCCGCCATCCCGACCCGGCAGATTGCTCCGCGTTGAGTGCCGTCGAACTGCCGCCGGTGACCGAACTGCTGGCCCGTGCCGTTGACGCACTCGATGGGACGCCGCGTCCGGGTCAGGTCCAGATGGCCGAAGCGGTGGCGCACGCGTTCGCCACCGGAGAGCATCTGGCGGTCCAGGCCGGCACCGGCACCGGTAAGTCGCTGGCCTATCTCGTTCCGTCGATCGCTCGGGCGCTGGAAGAGGAGTCACCGGTGGTCGTGTCCACCGCGACGATCGCGCTGCAGCGTCAGCTCGTCGACCGCGACCTGCCCCGGCTGGTCGATGCGATCGCTGACCAATTGCCCCGGCGACCGCGGTTTGCATTGCTAAAAGGGCGTCGGAACTACCTGTGCCTCAACAAGATTCACAACGGTACAGGTGACGATACTGCCGACATTCCTCAGGAGGAGCTCTTCAGAACTCCGTCGAGCGCACTGGGCCGCGACGTCGCGCGGCTGACGAAGTGGGCGTCGGACACCGAGACCGGTGACCGCGATGAACTGAGCCCCGGTGTGCCGGAGCGGTCGTGGTCCCAGGTGAGCGTCTCGGCCCGCGAATGCCTCGGCATGGCCCGCTGCCCCTTCGGTACCGACTGCTTCGCGGAGAAGGCCCGCGCCGAAGCCGGCCGCGCCGATGTGGTGGTCACCAACCATGCGCTGTTGGCCATCGACGCGATCGCCGAAGCCTCGGTGCTTCCCGAGCATCACCTGCTCGTCATCGATGAGGCCCACGAACTCGTCGATAAGGTGACATCAGCGGCCACCGCCGAACTGACTCCCGGCCCGCTCGGTGTGGCGACCAGGCGTATCGCCCGGCTGGTCAGCCCGGAACTCAGTCAGCGCGTGGAAGCGGCGGTGGCGACGTTCTCCGCGGCGATCCACGACACCGCGCCCGGGCGGATGGACTACCTCGACGATGAACTCAAGACGTACCTCACCGCGTTGCGCGACGCGGCTGCCGCGGCCCGATCCGGTATCGACCCCGCCCCGGCTGATCCGAAAGCGGCCGCGGCGCGAACCGAGGCGATTGCATCGCTCTCCGATATCGCCGACGCCGCTGCGCGCGCCCTGGACTCCTTCGTGCCCGCCCTCCCTGACCGCACCGATGTCGTCTGGCTCGACCACGAAGAGCAACGCGGATCGGGACCGCGACCGGTACTGCGGGTGGCCCCGCTGTCGGTCGCGGCACTGTTGCGCAGTCGGCTCTTCGATACCTCGACGACAGTGCTCACCTCCGCGACGTTGACAGTCGGCGGTACCTTCGACGCGATGGCGCAGGCCTGGGGGCTCACCGACGGCCCGGACTGGCAGGGCCTCGATGTCGGTTCGCCTTTCGACCACGCCAAGGCCGGCATCCTCTATATCGCCGCCCATCTGCCGGCACCGGGGCGCGATGGCGCTGGCTCCGAACCCCAGCTCGACGAGATCGCCGGCCTGATCGAGGCCTGCGGCGGACGCACATTGGGCTTGTTCTCCTCGATGCGCGCAGCCAAGGCCGCGGCCGAGGCGATGCGGGAGCGACTGGCTACCCCGGTGCTGTGCCAGGGCGACGACGGCACTGCCGCTCTGGTTGAGCAGTTCGCCGCCGATCCGCAAACCTCACTGTTCGGAACGCTGTCACTGTGGCAGGGCGTCGATGTGCCCGGTCCGTCGTGCTCGCTGGTGATCATCGACCGCATCCCGTTTCCCCGCCCGGACGATCCACTACTGACCGCGCGGCAGCGCGCCGTCGCGGCCCGGGGAGGCAACGGATTCATGACGGTCGCCGCCGGACACGCGGCACTGCTGCTGGCCCAGGGTGCCGGACGGCTGCTGCGCCGCTCCGAGGACCGCGGCGTCGTCGCCATCCTCGACTCGCGGATGGCGACCGCGCGCTACGGCGCATACCTGCGAGCGTCGCTGCCGCCGTTCTGGGCCACCACCGACCGGGCGGTCGTCACAGAAGCACTTCAGCGGTTGCACACGCCGTCGAGCGATTGACCGGCCGGCGCGAACTATTGTGGGTTGCATGCGCGGATTCGGGTCTCTACATCGTCTGCTGATCATTGCGGGCGTCACGATGCTGCTGACCTCCTGCGGAACAGCCATCCAGGGAAATCCAGTGTCGGTGTTCTCTGATCCGTTCAAAGTGGCCGGTCTGGCAGCCGTCGACGGGCCCACCGGGTTGCGCCCAGATGCCAAGACGGAGTCGCGTGAGGTCACCAACACCGACGGCGGGCAGGTTGACGAACTCGCCGGCCAGTCGGTCAGCGATCTCGAGGAATTCTGGAAGTTCGCCTATCCGGACACCTTCGATGGCGAACTGCAACCGGTTAATGAGCTCTTCTCGTGGGATTCCGACGCCCCCGACGGGACGTTCTGCGGCGACACCACCGAGGGTCTGGTCAATGCCGCCTACTGCGAGGATGACAACACCATCGGCTGGGACCGCACCGTGTTGATGCCCTCACTGCGACAGACCAACGGTGATATGGCGATCACGATGGTGCTCGCCCACGAGTACGGCCACGCGATCCAGAAATTGGCCACGCTCAATCCCAAGGGTGTGCCGTCACTGGTGGCCGAGCAGCAGGCCGACTGTCTGGCCGGGGTCTACCTGCGCTGGGTGGCCGAGGGCAAGTCGCCCCGCTTCACCCTCAACACCGGTGAAGGCCTGAACAACATTCTGGCGGCGATGATCTCGTTCCGCGATCCCCTGCTCAGCCAGAACGAATACTCCGATGGCGATGCACACGGGTCGGCGTTCGAACGGATCTCTGCATTCCAGTTCGGGTTCACCGACGGCGCCTCGGCGTGCGCTGCGATCAATATCATGGAGATCAAGCAACGTCGCGGTGATCTACCGGTGGAATTGCCCACCGATCAGACCGGCGAGCTACCGGTCACCGAAGCCTCGGTCACCTCGCTCGTCGACGCGATGAACATCCTGTTCGCCCCGAAGAACCCGCCGCGGTTGACCTTCGACGCCGCCTCCGCCTCAGCGTGCCCGGACGCGCGGCCCAGCCCACCGGCGTCCTACTGCCCCGCCAGCAATACCATCACTGTCGACCTACCGGGTCTGCAGGCGATCGGTGCGCCGTCTGAGGGCTTTGAGGGGCCCGCCCTGCAGGGCGATAACACCGCCTACTCGGCGCTGATGTCGCGCTACATGTTGGCGTGGCAGCACGAACACGGTGGGCTGGTACTCGACGATGCCGAAGCCGGCCTACGGACCGCCTGCCTCACCGGAGTGGCGACCACGAAACTTTCCAAAGACGTCACCACACCCGACGGCAATACGGTGGCGCTGACAGCAGGCGATATCGACGAGGCCATATCGGGTCTGCTGACCAACGGACTGGTGGCCGGCGATGTCAATGGCGAGTCGGTGCCGGCCGGGTTCTCCCGCATCGACGCGTTCCGTGTCGGCGTGCTCGGCGATACGGATCGCTGCATCAAGCGGTTCCCCTGACGCGACGCTAGACCGCCTTGGTGACTCCGTACCAGGACAGAATCGCATCGCCCAGTTCGGTCGACTTGGTAAGAGTGGCGTAGGACCGGATGAACGACTCGCCCACGCAGCCGTCGATCTTGACATGGAAGTTGCTGATCGACACCCACGGCTCAGCGCCCCTGTACTCCTTCTTGGTCACCGGAACATTGTTGATGATGCCGGGCTTAAGTCCGACGGTGATACCGCCGCCGATGTTGCCTGCGATTGCGGGCACCACACCATCCGGAAGCGCGCCCGGAAAATCTAGACCGAAGTAGCCGATCGAGGGGCTGATGCCAGCCGTGCCGGTGAGCGAGACACCGTTGGAGGTGCTCATGTCGATACCGCAGCCAATCTGATAACCGACCTCGAGGATTCCCTTGGGCGTCTCCTCGGAACCCTTGACCGTGCCGTTGTAGATCCCACCGACGATGTACTCGCGTGTCGAGATCGCGGTGGTCAAGGGTGCCGCCGGCATCTGGGTCTCATCCTTGGCCGAAATCGTCAACGTCGCACCGTCGGGCGCCTTGGTCGTGGCCGGTGGGGTCGAGGCCACCTTCCCGTCGTCGACCGGGGGCGCGACCTCGGCCGCAGCAACCGTGGCGGTGCTGCCATCAGGAGTCGCCGGGTCGGGATCGGCCGATGCGGGCCCGGCAGTCATCATCACCGTCACTACTGCGGCCACCGCCACGCCACGCACAATCACCCTGGCAACCTACATGCGCCGCCCTCAGCCGACGAAACGCTCCCCGGACTGGCCCGCTCAGGCCAGCGTGACCAGCCCCAGTTCGGTGTCGCCGGCCAGCAGCCGATGATGCGGCATCACCCGCACGGTGTAACCCATCGACCCAGACAGACGAAGGGGCGTGGTGGTGGAGAAGTGCTCCATCCCACCCTCGGCAGAATCGGTGTGGGCCATCTCGACATAGTGGGGATCGGTCAGCGTGCCACTGGAGTCGACCCTGCCCAACACCGCCTGCACCACTACTTCGTCGGGGCGCAGACCGGCCAGCGCCACGGTGGCGGTCAGGGTCAGCTCCGAGCCCAGTAGCGGGGTGTCGGGCAAGCCGGTGCTGTCCACGTCGGTGATCGTCACCGACGGCCAGGTCTCCGCTACCCGTTGCCGGTAGGCCGCGAGTTCCCTGGCATTCCCGAACGGCAAACCGTCGATCGCCTCGACAGTCCGACGGGCCGATGCCGCGGCAGGCACGTAATACTTCTCGGTGTAATCGCGCACCATCCTCGATGCCAGCACCTGGGGACCAAGCGACTGCACGGTGTGCCGAACCATCTCTACCCACCGGTGCGGAACACCGTTGTTGTCACGGTCGTAGAACTTCGGCGCCACTGAATTCTCCAGCAGGTCGTAGAGGGCACCGGCTTCCAGATCATCACGACGCTCGTCGGACACACCGTCGGCTGTTGGTATCTCCCAACCGTTTTCGCCGTCGAACCACTCGTCCCACCAACCGTCCCGGATCGAGAGGTTGAGCCCGCCGTTCAGGGCGCTCTTCATTCCGGAGGTGCCACAGGCCTCCAACGGCCGAAGTGGGTTGTTGAGCCATACGTCGCAACCCCAATAGAGCAGCCTGGCCATCGACATGTCGTAGTTCGGCAGGAAAGCGATGCGGTGCCGCACCTCGGCCCGGTCGGCGAACTGAACGACCTGCTGGATAAGCCCCTTGCCGGCGTCGTCAGCGGGATGCGACTTCCCGGCGACAATGAGTTGGATGGGTCTGCTCTCATCAAGAAGCAGCGCCTCCAGCCGCTCCGGGTCACGCAGCATCAGTGTCAGCCGCTTGTAGGTAGGCACCCGGCGGGCGAACCCGACGGTCAGCACATCAGGATCGAAAGCCGTTGCAATCCAGCTTAATTCGGCCTCGGCCGCGCCACGCACCATCCATGATTTCATCAGCCGCTTACGAACGTCAGCAACCAGCTTGGCGCGAAGTTGCGATCGGATCCACCAGATATGACCGAAGTCCACCTGCTGTATCCGCTCCCATTCGGAGGGCTCGCGCAATGCCTCGGTGGAGCCGGCAAGCTCTCGGGCCAGCTGCACCCATTCCGGGGCCACCCAGGTAGGCCCGTGTACCCCGTTGGTGATCGACCCGATCGGTACCTCCGACGGATCGAACCCGGGCCAGAGCTCATCGAACATCGCCCGGCTGACCCGGCCGTGCAGCTGCGACACCCCGTTGGCTCGTTGGGCCAATCGCAGGCCCATATGGGCCATGTTGAACTTCTCCGGATCACCTTCGGCACCGAAGGCCAACACCCGCTGCATCGGAACGCCGGGCAGCAGTCCCGTCTCGGACTCGTCACCGAAGTAGCGCTCCACCATCTCAACCGGGAACCTGTCGATACCGGCCGGAACCGGAGTGTGGGTGGTGAACACGGTGCTGGCCCGGACGACGGCCAGCGCGCTGTCGAAGTCCAGGTTGTCGGCGACCATGAACTCCCGGATGCGCTCCAGCCCGAGGAACCCCGCGTGGCCCTCGTTCATGTGGAACACGTCCGGGGCGGGGCGTCCTTCGATGGCGGTGAACGCACGGATAGCCCGCACCCCGCCGATACCGGCCAGGAGTTCCTGCTTAATCCGATGTTCCTGATCGCCGCCGTACAACCGGTCGGTGACATGGCGCAGATCGTGGTCGTTCTCCGGGATGTCAGAGTCCAGCAGCAACAGCGGGATCCGCCCGACCTGTGCCACCCAGACCCGGGCCCGCAGTACGCGCGACTCCGGCATGGGAAGTTCCACGACCACCGGCGCACCTCCGGAGTCGGCCAGCAGATGCAAGGGCAGACCCTGCGGATCGAGCGACGGATAGTCCTCGTGCTGCCAACCGTCGGCGGTCAGCGACTGCTCGAAGTAACCGGACCGGTAGTTCAGACCGACGCCGATCAGCGGGAGGCCCAGATCCGAGGCGGCCTTGAGGTGGTCTCCTGCCAGAATGCCCAGACCGCCGGAATAGATCGGCAGCACCTCGGCTACTCCGAACTCCATCGAGAAGTACCCGATGCCGGTGGGCATCGGCGCCTCGGCGTCGGCGTGGGCGGCCATCTGCTGGTACCACAGCGGCTTGGTCAGATACTCGTTGAGATCAGCCGAGAGAAGATCGAGCCGCTCGAGGAAGCCGTTGTCCTCGGCGAGTTCGTCAAGGCGCGCCCGGCTGACCTCGCCGAGCAGTGCCACCGGATCGCGACCGGTCAGCGCCCACTGGTCGGGATCGATGCTGGAGAACAGATCCTGGGTCGGGGTGTCCCATGACCACCGCAGATTCGTCGAAAGCTGACCCAATGCGCCAAGCCGGTCCGGAAGGTGGGCACGAACGGTGAACCTGCGGAGAGCTTTCACGCGTCAGACCTTACTGAGATTTGGGGTCGCGCGCAGTCCTCGCTTCACCCCCCGGGAGGTGATTGCGGCCACTACGGTGACAATGTCGACTGACGCGGAAATGAGGTGGTCGGTGCCGGGGCGTATCGCGATCGATGACGTCGAACCCGTCGTGTCCGGTGGCGTCTACCCGGCCAAAGCGGTCGTCGGCGAAATCGTGCCGGTGTGCGCGACCGTCTGGCGGGAAGGGCACGAGACGGTGGCGGCCACGCTGGTGGTGCGCTATCTCGGTGCGGCATACCCCCAGTTGAGCTACGGATCGCTCACCTCACCGGATGCGGCCACGCCAGAGCCGGTCGCGCCGGCGGCCAGGATCAAACCCTCGTCATCGCCGATGTCGACGGGACGCACCCCGGACATCTTCCACGGCCAGTTCACCCCCGATCGGGTGGGCTTGTGGACGTTCCGGGTTGACGGCTGGGGCGACCCGATCACCTCATGGCGCCATTCGGTCAATGCCAAACTGGATGCCGGTCAGGGCGAGGAGGATCTCGACAACGATCTCGTGATCGGGGCAGCCCTGTTGGAACGCGCCGCGGCCGGCGTGCCCCGCGGAGACCGGACCCCGCTGCGCGAGGCCGCCGAGGCACTGCGGCGCCCCGGCGACCCGCTGACTCGCGCGACTCTGGCGCTGTCACATCAGGTAACCGAATTACTTGCGGCCTATCCCCTGCGCGAACTGCTCACCCGCGGCCACCAGTACGGCGTATGGGTCGACCGCCCGCTGGCCCGTTGCAGTGCCTGGTACGAGATGTTCCCGAGGTCCACCGGCGGGCGCGACAAGGCCGGAAGACCTGTGCACGGAACGTTCACTACCGCGGCGGCCGCGCTGGGCCGGATCGCGGCGATGGGCTTCAACGTGGTGTACCTACCGCCGATTCATCCGATCGGCGCGGTGCACCGCAAGGGCCGCAATAACTCGGTGATCGCCGAGCGAGGCGATGTCGGTTCACCGTGGGCGATCGGCGGCAGCGCGGGCGGCCACGATGCCGTGCACCCCGATCTCGGCACGATCAAGACCTTCAAGAAGTTCGTGGCCACCGCCCGCGACAACGGCATGGAAGTCGCGCTGGATCTTGCATTGCAGTGCGCACCGGATCATCCGTGGGCCGCAAGCCACCGGCAGTGGTTCACCGAACTTCCCGACGGGACGATCGCCTACGCCGAGAACCCACCGAAGAAATATCAGGATATCTATCCGCTGAACTTCGATAACGACACGGCGGGCCTTTCCCGCGAGGTGCTGCGAGTAGTGCGGCAGTGGATCAGCCACGGCGTCACGATCTTCCGGGTGGATAACCCGCACACCAAGCCGCCGGACTTCTGGGCCTGGTTGATCGGACAGGTCAAGGCCACCGACCCCGATGTGCTGTTCCTGGCTGAGGCTTTCACCCGTCCGGCGCGGATGTATGGGTTGGCCAAACTCGGCTTCACCCAGTCGTACTCGTATTTCACCTGGCGCACCGCCAAATGGGAGTTGGAGGAGTTCGGCCGCCAGATCACCGAACACGCCGACTACGCGCGACCGAACCTGTTCGTCAACACCCCGGACATCCTGCACGAGAGCCTGCAGCACGGGGGCCCCGGCATGTTCGCCATCCGGGCGGTACTCGCCGCGACCATGGGCACGTCATGGGGCGTGTATTCGGGCTACGAGATTTTCGAGAATGTGCCGGTGCGCCCCGGCAGCGAGGAATACCTGGACTCCGAGAAGTACGAACTGCGTCCGCGCGATTTCGCCGGCGCGCTGGCCGAAGGAAGATCGCTAGAGCCGTTTCTCGCCCGGCTCAACGAGATACGGCGTTTGCACCCGGCTCTGTGTCAGCTCCGGACGATCCGGTTCCACCATGTCGACAACGACGCGTTGCTGGCATACAGCAAGTTCGACCCGGTATCCGGCGACACCGTTCTCGTGGTCGTCACGCTCAATCCCTTCGGTGCCGAGCAGGGCACCGTCTGGCTGGATATGGGCGCGCTCGGGATGGAGACCTATGAGCGGTTCTGGGTCCGAGACGAGGTCAGCGGGGAGGAATACCAGTGGGGGCAGGCCAATTTCGTCCGCCTCGAACCGGCCAGAGCGGTCGCGCACATCCTGAACATGCCGTTGGTCCCCGCCGACCAGCGAACGAACCTGCTGCGTCGGGAATGAGCCCCCGATGAGCCGTAAACGAACCGGCAGCCATCTCGCACCTGATCCCGAGGAACTCGCCCGACTCCTCGCCGGAGTGCACCACGATCCGCACAGCATCCTCGGGGCGCACGAATACGGCGGGCAGACCGTGATCCGGACATTGCGGCCGCACGCCGTGGGCGTCGCGGCTCTCGTTGGCGGGAAGCGCTACAAGATGTCGCATATCGACGCCGGGCTGTTCGCAGTGGCGTTGCCGTTCACCGACCTCCTCGACTACCGGCTGGAAGTCACCTACCCCGGATCCGATGAACCGCATGTCCACACCGTGGCCGACGGGTACCGGTTCCTACCCACCCTGGGCGAGGTCGACCTGCACCTGTTCGCCGAAGGTCGCCACGAACGGCTGTGGGAGATCCTCGGCGCCCATCCACGCACCTTCACCACGCAAGACGGGACCGTCGAGGGAGTTTCGTTCGCGGTCTGGGCTCCGAATGCCAAGGGCGTCAGCCTCATCGGCGAGTTCAACGGATGGGACTCCTATGACGCGCCGATGAGAGTGCTCGGCTCATCCGGGGTGTGGGAACTGTTCTGGCCGGGCTTCACGGGCGACGGGCTGTACAAATTCCGCGTGCACGGGATCGATGACGCGGTCACTGACCGCGCCGACCCGATGGCGTTCGCCACCGAGGTGCCACCGCATACCGCCTCGCGGGTGTTCGTCACCTCCTATGAGTGGAACGACGCGAAGTGGATGGCGCAGCGCGCGACGGTGAACCCGGTCTTCGAGCCGATGAGCACCTACGAGGTTCACCTCGGCTCGTGGCGTCCCGGACTGAGCTACCGCGAACTGGCCGGACAACTCACCGAATACGTTGTGGCCCAGGGCTTCACCCATGTCGAACTGCTCCCGGTCGCCGAGCATCCGTTCGGCGGATCCTGGGGGTACCAGGTGACGTCCTACTACGCTCCGACATCGAGATTCGGCACCCCGGACGATTTCCGCTTCCTGGTCGATACTCTGCACCGGGCCGGGATCGGCGTGATCGTGGACTGGGTTCCCGCGCACTTCCCCAAGGACAGCTGGGCACTGGGCCGCTTCGACGGCACCGCACTTTACGAGCACTCCGATCCCCGCCGCGGTGAACAGTTGGACTGGGGCACCTACGTTTTCGATTTCGGCCGAGCGGAGGTGCGGAATTTCCTGGTTGCCAATGCCCTGTACTGGCTGACCGAGTTCCACATTGACGGACTTCGGGTCGATGCAGTGGCCTCCATGCTGTATTTGGACTACTCACGTCCCGACGGCGGCTGGAGTCCGAACGCCTACGGTGGACGGGAGAACCTCGAGGCGGTGCAATTCCTGCAGGAGATGAACGCCACCGTGCACAAGATCGTCCCGGGCATCGTCACCATCGCCGAGGAGTCCACCTCCTGGCCCGGAGTCAGCCGTCCGACAAACATTGGTGGACTGGGCTTTTCGATGAAGTGGAATATGGGGTGGATGCACGACACCTTGGACTACATCAGTCGCGATCCGATCTACCGCAGCTATCACCACCATGAGATGACGTTCTCCATGCTCTATGCGTTCAGCGAGAACTATGTGCTGCCGATCAGCCACGACGAGGTGGTGCATGGCAAGGGCACGCTGTGGGGCCGGATGCCGGGCAATGATCACGTGAAGGCTGCGGGTCTGCGCAGCCTGCTTGCCTATCAGTGGGCGCATCCGGGCAAGAAGCTGCTGTTCATGGGCCAGGAGTTCGGCCAGCGCGCCGAGTGGTCGGAGGAGCGCGGCGTGGACTGGTACCAACTGGATGAGAACAGCTTCTCCTCAGGGATCCAGCGTTTCATGGCCGCCGTCAACACCGTGTACCGCAGCCGGCCTGCGCTGTGGAGCCAGGACAGTAATCCTGAGGGGTACTCCTGGATCGACGCGAACGACTCGGCAAGCAATGTGCTCAGCTTCCTGCGCTACGGCGCCGACGGTTCGGTGCTGGCGTGCGTATTCAACTTCGCCGGTAGCGAGCACTCCCGCTACCGCCTCGGGCTGCCCCAGTCCGGAACCTGGCGCGAGGTGCTCAACAGCGACGCGACTGTCTACAACGGTTCCGGCATCGGCAACCTCGGCGCGGTGGAGGCTGCTGCGTTGCCGTGGCATGGCCGTCCCGCCTCGGCCGAAATGGTGCTGCCGCCGACCTCGGCGGTCTGGCTGGAACCCTGCTGACTCCGGAACCCTGCTGACTCAGTAGAGGGCGTTGGCCAGATTGCGTCGGCCCGCGATCACCTCGGGGTCGGCGGGGTCGAACAACTCGAACAGTTCGATGAGCCGGGTCCGCACCCGGGTGCGCTCGTCGCCGGCAGTCCGCTTGACCAATCCGATCAGACGGCTGAACGCACCCGCGACATCTTGGCTCAGGATCTGTGCGTCAGCCGCAGCGAAGGCCGCGTCGATATCGTCGGGTGCGGCGTCGGCCACCGCGACAGCTTCGGTCTCTACGGCACCGGCGCGCTCGAGGAAGATGATCTGGCGCAGCGCTCCTTTGGCCTCGATGTGCTGGGGGTCTGCGTCGAGGATCGACTGATAGGCAGTCGCCGCCGCGGCGAAGTCGCCGGCGTCGAGCAATCCTCGCGCCGCCTCCAGTGCGGGGTCGACGGCATCCGGCTCGGCGCCGGCCTCTCCGCCCACCTTTCCCGCGGTTGCCGCCAGCAACGAGTCGACCCAGCGACGTAACTGATCCGGGGGTTGGGATCCCTCAAAACTGGCCAGCGGCTGTCCACCGGCCAGTGCCACCACGGTGGGTACCGCCTCGACACCGAACATCGAGGCCACCCGCGGCGCGGTGTCGACGTTGACAGTGGCCAACGACCACGTCCCACTATCGGCGGCGGCGAGGCCGGCCAGCGCATCGGCAAGTTGGATACAGGCATCGCTGCGTGGGGACCAGAGCAGAACGACCACCGGGACCTCGCCGGAGCGAAGCAACACCTCGGCTTCGAAGTTCGTCTCGGTGACCTCAACACCACCGGGGGCACCGGCCGTCGAACCCTGTTGGGCACGCTGCTTGAGACTGGAGAGATCCACCGCACCGGTCATCACCGGCGAGTTTCTCGGACGGGGACGAGTCACGACACAAGTCTGTCATGTCCGCGCCACGGCCAAGGTCACCGGGCATTCGGGTATGGTTGAAAACAAATTAGGCGCTCGAACGAACGGAGTTCAATGTGAAGAAGTTAGCGCTGACCATGCTGGCGGTAGCGGCAATGTCGATGGGATCTCTGGTAGCGGGTCCGACGGCCGGGGCTGATGTTCGGGATCCTTTCGACCCCTACGGCGTCGGTGGCTACGGCGGCATCGGTAGTCCACTCGGCCCCGTCGCTGGCCCGGTAGGCCCGGTGGGCGTCGGCGGTGTCGGCCCTGTCCTGGGCCCGGTGGGTCCGGTGGGTGTCGGAGGTGTCGTAGGCCCCGTTGGCGTGGATCCGATTGTCGACGCGGCCGTCGTTGACACCGCGGTCCACTACGACATCCCCTACGGCTACCCGCTCGGCCCCGCCTTTCCGGGCGAGCTGCCGTGCTTCACTCCCTCGGGTGAGGCCTACTACACCCCGGGTGCCGAGCCCTGCCTCTGCTTCGCCCCCACAGGTGGAGCAATTCCCTGCTGATCCGGTACTGATTCATAGCCGTGTATGACGAACGTCACACGGCTTATGTTCGGCACGTCCAGCAAACTCGTTTGATCCTGCGGGTCGGTCAGCCGGCCCGCAGGACAAGCGCATCGCCCTGGCCCCCGGCACCACACAGCGCGGCCACTGCATAACCGGATCCGCGACGGGACAGCTCCAGCGCGGCATGCAATGTGATTCGCGCACCCGACATTCCGATCGGGTGTCCCATCGCGATCGCACCACCGCTGCGGTTCACCTTCTCCGGGTCGACGCCAAGCTCACGGGTCGAGGCCAGCGCGACAGCCGCGAAGGCCTCATTGATCTCGATCACATCCAGCTGGTCGGTTGAGATTCCCTCCCGGGCGATGGCCTTCTTGATGGCGTTGGCCGGCTGCGACTGCAGCGTGGAGTCCGGACCGGCGACCACCCCGTGCGCGCCGATCTCACACAGCCACCTCAGCCCAAGTTCTTGGGCCTTGGCCTTGTTCATCACCACGACGGCGCAACCACCGTCGGAGATCTGCGATGCCGATCCGGCGGTGATGGTGCCGTCCTTGCGAAAGGCCGGTTTAAGACCGGCCAGCGAATCGGCGGTGGTGTTGGCACGAATACCCTCGTCCTCAGCGAATTCGATCGGATCACCTTTGCGCGCAGGGATCTTCACCGATACCACCTCGTCATCGAACACACCGTTCTTCCAGGCGGCGGCTGCCTTCTGATGCGAGGCGGCGGCGAGCTCATCCTGCTCGAGTCGGGTGAATTGGTCAGCGTCATTGCGCTGCTCGGTCAGGGCACCCATCGGCTGGTCGGTGAACACATCGTGGAGGCCGTCGTAGGCCATGTGGTCGAGCAGGGTCACATCGCCGTACTTGTGGCCGGCCCTGCTGTCCATCAACAGGTGCGGCGCTTTGGACATCGACTCCTGACCACCGGCCACCACGACATCGAACTCACCGGCCCGGATCAGCTGATCGGCCAGGGCGATGGAGTCGATACCGGACAGACACATCTTGTTGATCGTCAGCGCCGGGACGTCCCAGCCGATCCCGCCGGCCACGGCCGCCTGCCGGGCCGGCATCTGCCCCGCGCCCGCGGTCAACACCTGGCCCATGATCACGTAGTCGACCAGTGACGCCGGCACGCCCGCTTTCTCCAGGGCCGCACGGATGGCGAGGCCGCCGAGATCGCTACCGGAGAAGTCCTTCAGCGAACCCATCAGCCGCCCGATGGGCGTCCGAGCCCCAGCAACGATCACCGACGTCGTCATTACTGCCTCCAAAGCGGTCAGTTTTCGGCCGATCTGGCCGACTGGCTATTCCCGATTCCTGCCTTCAGGTTACCGTTGGGAAATGACCACCGAGCACCTTGATGCCCGCACATTGCTGGCGAGTGATCTGGTCACCGCAATCGATCACGTCGGCATTGCGGTGCCGGACCTTGACGAGGCCATCGCGTGGTACCACGACTTCCTCGGGATGATTGTCGTGCACGAGGAGGTCAACACCGAGCAGGGTGTGCGCGAGGCAATGCTGGCGGTCCGCGGCGCGCCGGCCGACAGCGCCCAGATCCAACTGATGGCGCCATTGGATGACACCTGCACCATCGCCAAGTTCCTTGATAAACGCGGGCCGGGAATCCAGCAGCTGGCCTGCCGCGTCAGCGACCTCGACGCTCTCTCTGAGTGCCTTCGCGCCAAAGGTGTTCGGTTGCTGTACGACGCGCCACGGCGCGGGACGGCGAACTCCCGGATCAACTTCATCCATCCCAAGGACGCCGGTGGCGTACTGGTGGAACTCGTGGAGCAGGCCCAGCACTAGCCTCAGGACCACGTGCGGGTGGGTCCGCGGTTGGCCCGATTAGCCCAGCACGCGGTATGCCAGTGTCGGCGCTCATCGCCCGCGATGTCTTCGATGCGCAACACCACCACATGCGCGATGCCGGTCCGGATCTCATGGTCGCAGCCCGGGCAACGGTATGTCTTGATCGCCCGGAACCCCGGTACCGGGCGGACCTCGTAATCGTGGCCGTCGGTGCCCTGTTCCACCCGCACCGGAAACGGTGGCGGCCCAACCGGGTGTCGTCGTTCGGAACGTCGGCGCGGCGTCATCAGAACAGCCGGAACTCGTCGCTGTCCAGACCGCGCATTACATCGTAATCCAGCGTGACACAACGGATCCCACGATCGGAAGCCAACGTTCGGGCCTGCGGCTTAATCTGCTGGGCGGCGAAAACGCCGACGACGGGTGCCAGCAGACTGTCCCGGTTAAGCAGTTCCAGGTAGCGGGTCAGTTGCTCGACCCCGTCGATCTCACCGCGGCGCTTGATCTCGACCGCCACCGACCGGCCCTGGGCGTCACGGCACAGAATGTCCACCGGGCCGATCGCGGTCATGTACTCGCGCCGGACCAGGGTGTAGCCCTCGCCGAGGAGTTCAATGTGTTCGGCCAGCAATTCCTGCAGGTGTGCCTCCACGCCATCCTTGACCAGTCCGGGGTCGACGCCCAGCTCATGGCTGGAGTCGTGCTCGATATCCTCGATCGTGATCCGTAGCTGCTCGCCAGCCTTGTTCTCGACAACCCACACGGGTTGCTCGCCGTCAGTGCCCTCGGTGAGCTGACAGGGCGGGCTCATCCAGTTCAGCGGCTTGTAGGCACGATCGTCGGCGTGGATGCTGACTGAACCGTCGGCCTTGACG